>Ga0102587_1000069_pt1 | contig 147882 bp, 129 predicted proteins | sample AraplaF_Col_mTSA_FD_76853 | JGI IMG/M metagenome (GOLD analysis project Ga0102587, IMG submission 76853) | Arabidopsis root microbial communities from the University of North Carolina, USA - plate scrape MF_Col_mTSA (SPADES assembly) (version 2) | ecosystem: Host-associated > Plants > Roots >...
GCATGAGCGGCTTCGACGTGATGGAGGCGCTCAAGCCGCTGGAGCCTGAGTACCTGCCGGTGCTGGTGGTGACGGCGCAGCCCGACCAGAAGCTGCCGGCCCTCGATGCCGGTGCGCGCGACTTCATCAGCAAGCCCTTCGATCCCGTCGAAACGCTGATGCGCATCCGCAATATGCTGGAAATGCGCCTGCTGCATGCGCGCGAGCGCAGCTACAACGCCCGTCTCGAACAAACCGTGCGCGAGCGCACCGCCGAGCTGCAGCGCTTCCGCAGCGCCATGGACGCCACCGCCGACGCCATCTTCCTGCTCGACACCGTCAGCGCCGAGCTGGTGGATGTCAACGACGGCGCCTGCCGCATGCTCGGCTATCCGCGCGGCGAAATGCTGGGCCAGAACGCCAGCCGCATCGGCCTCGGCACGCCGGACGCCTTGCGCAAGCAGGCCGAGCGGCTGGCCGATTACGCCGCCGCCGTCGGTCCGGCGCGCACGCCGGAGCTGGTCGAGGTGGAGCTGATGCGGCGCGACCTGATCGCCGTGCCGGTCGAGCTGTACTGGCAGCTGTTGCAGCGCCCCGGCCAGCCCTCGGTGCTGCTGGGCGTGGCGCGCGACATCAGCGAGCGCCGCCAGGCCGAAGAGCTGCTGCAGCGCATGGCCCACTACGACAGCCTGACCGGCCTGCCCAACCGCACGCTGTTTTTCAAGACCCTGGCCGACACCATTGCGCTGGCGCAGGACAAGGCCTGGCGCGTGGCCGTGCTGTTCATCGGGCTGGACCGCTTCAAGGGCATCAATGACACCCTCGGCAGCGGACGCGGCGACGATTTGCTGCGCCAGTTCAGCAACCGGCTGGTGCAGTGCGTGCGCATCCGCGATACCGCCGGCCGCCTCGGCGGCGACGAGTTCGCCCTGATCCTGACCATGAGCCGCGACCAGCAGGACGCGGTCAACGCCGCCAACGAAGTGCGCGAAACGCTGCGCCAGCCGTTCGACCTGGACGGCCAGCAGGCTGTGCTCAGCGCCAGCATCGGCATCGCCCTGTATCCGGACGACGCCAGCGATCCGGAAACCCTGGTCAAGTACGCCGACACCGCCATGGCGCGCGCCAAGCAGGCCGGGCGCGACGGCTACCGCTTCTTCACCGCCGGCATGAATGTGCAAGTGCTGGCGCGGCTGGACATGGAGCTGGCGCTGCGCCGCGCCTTCGACAACGGCGAGCTGCTGCTGCACTACCAGCCCAAGGTCAACCTGCACACCGGCGCCATCGCCGGGGTCGAGTCGCTGCTGCGCTGGCAGCGGCCCGGTTTCGGCCTGGTCTATCCGGCCGAGTTCGTCCCGGTGCTGGAAGACACCGGCCTGGTGGTGCGGGTCGGCGGCTGGATCGTCGATAGCGCCTGCCGGCAGATCGCCGCCTGGCTGGCCGACGGCACCGGGCCGGTGCGGGTGGCGGTCAATGTCGCCAGCCGCCAGTTCGTGGAGGGCGATCTGGAGCAGGTGGTGCGCGAGGCGCTGGCGCGTCACCGCGCGCCGCCGGAACTGCTGGAGCTGGAGCTGACCGAAACCGCGCTGATGTCCAATGCCGAGCGCACCATCACCGTGCTGAAAAACCTGAAGGCGCTGGGCATCAAGGTGGCGATCGACGACTTCGGCACCGGTTATTCCTCGCTGGCCTATCTGCAGCGCTTCCCGATCGACAAGCTGAAAATCGACATCGCCTTTGTGCGCGAGATTACGACCAATCCCAACGATGCGGCCATCGCCCAGGCCATCATCAACATGGCGCACAGCCTCAAGCTGCAGGTGATTGCGGAAGGCGTGGAAACGCGGGCGCAGCTCGAATATTTACGGCGCAGCCGCTGCGACGAAATCCAGGGCTATTTCTTCAGCCGGCCGGTGCCCGCGGACGAGCTGGCCAGCCTGGTGCAGGCCGGCCGCAGCCTGCCGCCGGCGCCGGGCACGGCCGACCAGCCGCCGCAAACCTTGCTGATTGTCGATGACGATATGAACGTGCTGGCCTCGCTGCACCGCCTGTTCCGGCGCGACGGTTATCAGATCCTGACGGCCTCCACGCCGGCCGAGGCGTTTGAACTGCTGGCGCTGCACGAGGTGCAGGTGGTGGTGTGCGACCAGCGCATGCCGGGCATGAGCGGCACCGAGTTCCTCAGCAAGGTCAAGGAAATGTATCCCGAGACCATACGCATCATTCTGTCCGGCTATACCGGGCTGGAGGCCGTGCTCGATTCCATCAACCGCGGCGCCATCTACCGCTTCTACACCAAGCCGTGGGACGACACCCAACTGCGCGACAACATCCGCCTGGCCTTCCACCATTACTGGCTGATGCACGGCAGCGGCAAGCGCGCCGGCGAGCCGGGCGAGGATGACACCGCGCTGCCGGCGCAGCCGGCGCTTCAGGAAGCGGCGAAGTGATCGAAGCCGGCCAGCTGGAGCTCGAGCGGCGCGCCGCCGGCGTCCACCAGCCGCAGACCGGGCTGCGCCTCGATGACGCCGACGCGCGTGACCGGCGTGGCCACGCTGCCGGCCGCGGCAAGGATGGCAGCGCGCGCCGGCGCCGGCGCGGTGAAGCATAGTTCGTAATCGTCGCCGCCGGCGGCGCTGTAGGCGCGCCGCAGCGCGGTGTCGCGCGTGGCCAGGATGTCGCCGGCCGGCAGCGCATCCACGTCCAGCGTGGCGCCCATTTGCGACCGCTGCAGAATGTGGCCGAGGTCGCCAATCAGCCCATCCGAAATATCGATGGCCGCATGGGCGATGCCTTGCCCGGCCAGCAGCATGCCCAGCTCCACGCGCGGTACCGGCGTGTGCAGGCGCGCGGCGGCGATGTCCAGCGCCGCCCGCTCCAGCGCCAGCTCATTGCGGTACGCGGCCAGCGCCAGGCGGGCGTCGCCCAGCGTGCCGGAAATCCAGATATCGTCGCCCGGCCGCGCCGTGCCGCGGCGCAGGGCGCGGCACGGCGCCACTTCGCCAAACACCGTGATGCAAATGTTGAGCGGCCCCCTGGTGGTGTCGCCACCGATCAGCTCGATGTTGAACGCATCGGCCAGCGCGAACAAGCCTTGCGAAAAGCCCTGCAGCCAGGCGCGGTCGGCAGAGGGCAGGGCCAGCGCCAGCGTGAAGCCGACCGGGCGCGCGCCCATGGCCGCCAGGTCGGACAGGTTGACCGCCAGCGACTTGTGGCCCAGCTTGAGCGGGTCGGCGCCGGCAAAGAAGTGGCGGCCCTCGACCAGCATGTCGGACGAAATGGCGGTCTGCATGCCGGGCGTGGGCGCGATCAGGGCGCAATCGTCGCCGATGCCCAGCGTCACCGGGGTGGGGGTGGCGTGGTGGGGACGCTGGAAGTATTCCTTGATGAGATCGAATTCGGAGAGCATGGCGGTATTGTACCGCCCCTATTCGATCCGCTTTTGCAGGTTTTCCATGCCGATCGCCGGCAGCGATTCGTCCGACAGGAACAGCCAGTCATGGTTGGCCAGCCGCACCGCCACGCCGTTGACGTGGAAGCGGCTCAGCATATTGGGCGTGAAGAACAGTTGCGGCCCAGCCTCGTAAGTGGCGCCGGCCAGCACGATGTACAGCTTGCTGGCGCCGGCTTCGATGGTGGCGGCCTCCAGCGTCAACTGGTCCAGCTTGCCCTGGCCTGTATGGATCAGCCCGCCCAGCGAGCGGCTGTAGACGAAGGCCAGTTGCTGCCGGTTTTCCTGCCAGCGCAGCAATTGTTGCCAGGCGGCGCCCTGCGGCGAGGCACCGGCCGGTTCCGGTAGGCGTTTGGACACAATCAGGGCGGACATGGCATCTCCAGCTGAACGATGGACAGCTTCAGCTTAGCTGAATTACGCAGTAGTACGCTTCGCATGATGAAATATTGATAATTTCAATCAAATTTCATCAACCGATAGCCAAACATGATAATTTCGGAAAATTGATTATGTTGAGCTTATCCATGGTTTATTGTGGCAAAAATTCGGCTAACCCCCGCGATGTTCAGGAAAAATGCCGCAAACCTCGTTGCCACTTGGTGAAAATACCTACTTAATTGAAAGAATTGGTCTGATAAAATCATAGGCCTTCGATCGCACAAATATGGGAAGGCTGTAAAGCATGGACTCGTCACCAGAGAAAAAAGAAGCAATTCGTCAACAACTGCGCGCTTCGGCGCTGGAATACCACGAGTTCCCGACACCAGGCAAAATCAGCGTTACGCCAACCAAGCAACTGACCAACCAGCGCGATCTGGCCTTGGCCTACTCACCGGGCGTGGCCGCGCCCTGCGAAGAAATCGTCATCGACCCGGCCAATGCCTATAAATACACGGCGCGTGGCAACTTGGTGGCGGTGATCACCAACGGCACCGCCGTGCTGGGCCTGGGCAACATCGGCCCGCTGGCCGCCAAGCCGGTGATGGAAGGCAAGGGCGTGCTGTTCAAGAAGTTCGCCGGCATCGATGTGTTCGACATCGAAATCAATGAATCGGATCCGGACAAGCTGGTGGAAGTGATTGCCGCGCTGGAACCGACTTTCGGCGGCATCAACCTGGAAGACATCAAGGCGCCGGAATGCTTCACCATCGAGCGCAAACTGCGCGAGCGCATGAAGATTCCGGTGTTCCACGACGACCAGCACGGCACCGCCATCATCGTCGGCGCCGCCATCCTGAACGGCATTTCGCTGGTCGGCAAAGACATCAAGAAATGTAAGCTGGTGGTCTCCGGCGCCGGCGCCGCCGCGCTGGCCTGCCTGGACCTGATCGTCGACCTCGGCTTCCCGCTGGAAAACATCTACGTGACCGACCTGGCCGGCGTGGTCTACAAGGGCCGCACCGAGCTGATGGACCCGGACAAGGAACGCTTCGCCCGCGACACCTCGGCCCGCACCCTGGCCGAAGTGATCCCGGACGCCGACATCTTCCTTGGCGTCTCGGCCGGCGGCGTGCTCAAGCAAGACATGGTCAAGGCCATGGCGCCGAATCCGCTGATCCTGGCGCTGGCCAACCCGAATCCGGAAATCCTGCCGGAAGACGTGAAAGCCGTGCGCGGCGACGCCGTGATCTGCACCGGCCGTTCGGACTACCCGAACCAGGTCAACAACGTGCTGTGCTTCCCGTACATCTTCCGCGGCGCGCTGGACTGCGGCGCCACCACCATCACCCGTGAAATGGAAATCGCCGTGGTGCACGCGATTGCCGAGCTGGCGCACGCCGAGCAGTCGGACATCGTCGCCACCACCTACGGCTTCACCAACCTGTCGTTCGGCCCGGAATACCTGATCCCGATGCCGTTCGATCCACGCCTGCTGACCAAGATCGCCCCGGCCGTGGCCAAGGCGGCCGAGGATTCCGGCGTGGCCACCCGTCCGATCAAGGACCTGCAAGCCTACGAGGAAAGCTTGCAGCAATTCGTCTACCGTTCGGGCACCTTCATGAAGCCGCTGTTCGCGGTAGCCAAGAAAGCGCCGCTGGACGTCAAGCGCATCGTCTACGCCGAAGGCGAGGAAGAGCGCGTGCTGCGCGCCGTGCAGGTGGTATGCGATGAAAAGCTGGCGCGTCCTATCCTGGTGGGCCGTCCGGCCGTGCTGGAGTCGCGCATCACCAAATTCGGCCTGCGCCTCAAGCAGGGCGCGGACTTCGACGTCATCAACCCGGACCACGACGAGCGCTACCGCGACTACTGGCAGGATTACTACGAGCTGACCGCCCGCAAAGGCGTGACGCAGGAGTACGCCAAGCTGGAAATGCGCCGCCGCCACACCCTGATCGGCGCCATGATGATCAAGAAGGGCGACGCCGACGGCATGATCTGCGGCACCTTCGGCACCACCGAGCTGCATCTGCATTACATTGACCAGGTGCTGGGCCGCCGCGAGGGCGCCTGCGTGTACGCCGCCATGAACGTGCTGGTGCTGCCGCAGCGCCAGCTGGTGATGGTGGACACCCACGTCAACGAGAATCCGGACGCCAACGAGCTGGCCGCCATCACCTGCATGGCCGCCGACGAGATGCGCCGCTTCGGCCTGTCGCCGCGCGCCGCGCTGCTGTCGCACTCCAACTTCGGCTCGTCCAACAACGCCTCGGCGCAGAAAATGCGCGCGGCGCTGGAACTGGTCAAGCGGCGCGATCCGTCGCTGGAAGTGGATGGCGAAATGCACGGCGACACCGCGCTGGATTCGAAACTGCGCAACCAGATCATGCCAGGCTCGACCCTGACCGGCGACGCCAACCTGCTGGTGATGCCGAACATCGAATCGGCCAACATCGCCTACAACCTGGTGAAAACGGCGGCCGGCAACGGCATCGCGGTCGGTCCTATCCTGCTCGGTTGCGCCAAGCCGGTGCACATCCTGACGCCGTCGGCCACCGTGCGCCGCATCGTCAACATGACCGCCCTGTGCGTGGTCGACGCGGTCGCCCAGCGCAGCAAGGCTTAAGCTGTTTTCATAAGGGCCGGTTGCCGCCAGCGGGTGGCAACCGGCTTTTTTATTTCCCCTGTAACAAGATGTAAGTGATGTAAAACGAGGATTTTCGTTAGAAATGCCTATGTGCCGGTCTGTTACAATGTCGGGCTACTAAGATTACCCACGATTTGGATTGCACCATGCAGAAAATAAAAAAAGCGCTGATTACCGGCATCACCGGCCAGGATGGCGCCTATCTGGCGGAACTGCTGCTGGAAAAGGGCTATGAAGTCACCGGCACCTACCGCCGTACCAGCTCGGTCAACTTCTGGCGTATCGAGGAACTGGGCATCCAGTCCCACCCGAACCTGAATCTGGTCGAATACGACCTGACCGACCTCAGTTCCAGCATCCGCCTGATGCAAACCGTCCAGCCGGACGAGGTGTACAACCTGGCGGCGCAGAGCTTTGTCGGCGTATCGTTCGAGCAGCCGGTCACCACCGCCGAAATTACCGGCGTCGGCCCGGTCAACCTGCTGGAAGCGATCCGCATCGTCAACCCGAAAATCCGCTTCTACCAGGCCTCGACTTCGGAAATGTTCGGCAAGGTGCAAGCCGTGCCGCAAAAGGAAGATACGCCGTTCTACCCGCGCAGCCCGTATGGCGTGGCCAAGCTGTATGCCCACTGGATGACCGTGAACTACCGCGAGTCCTACGGCATCTTCGGCTCGTCCGGCATCCTGTTCAACCACGAGTCGCCGCTGCGCGGCCGCGAGTTCGTCACCCGCAAGATCACCGACTCGGTGGCCAAGATCCACCTCGGCAAGCTGGACGTGCTGGAGCTGGGCAATATGGACGCCAAGCGCGACTGGGGCTTTGCCAAGGAATATGTGGAAGGCATGTGGCGCATCCTGCAGGCCGACCAGCCGGACACCTATGTGCTGGCCACCAACCGCACCGAGACCGTGCGCGACTTCGTCAGCATGGCCTTCAAGGCGATCGACGTCGCCATCGAGTGGAGCGGCAAGGACGAAAACGAAATCGGTACCTGCAAGAAAACCGGCAAGGTGCTGGTGCGCGTCAATCCGAAGTTCTACCGCCCTGCGGAAGTGGAACTGCTGATCGGCGACCCGGCCAAGGCCACCAAAGAGCTGGGCTGGAAGCCATCGACCACGCTGGAACAACTGTGCCAGATGATGGTCGAAGCTGACTTGCGCCGCAATCAAGCTGGCTTCTCTTTCTAAGTCCGAGGTAAACCTATGGCCGCCGAAGGCTCGGGCAAGCGTGCCCTGATTACCGGTTTGTCCGGCTTCACCGGCCATTACGTGGCGCAGGAATTGCGCGCCGCCGGCTATGAAGTCTTCGGCACCATCACGCCCGGCCATGCGCCGGGTGCGAACGAATTCGCGGTCGACCTGAACGACCGCGCCGGCCTGGCCGCCGTGGTGCGGCAAGTGCGGCCGGACGTGGTGGCCCACCTGGCCGCCATCGCTTTCGTCGCCCACGGCGACGTCGAACAGATCTACCGCGTCAACGTGGTCGGCACGCGCAACCTGCTGGAAGCGCTGGCCGGCGCGGCGCACCAGCCGTCGGCCGTGCTGCTGGCGTCCAGCGCCAATATCTACGGCAATACCGACGTCGGCGTGATCCACGAAGACGTAGCGGCGGCGCCGGCCAACGATTACGCCGTCAGCAAGCTGTCCATGGAATACATGGCGCGCCTGTGGCAGGACAAGCTGCCGCTGATCGTGGTGCGTCCCTTCAACTACACCGGCGTCGGCCAGCACGAGAACTTCCTGCTGCCGAAAATCGTCGCCCATTTCCGCCGCAAGGCCGCCGACATCGAGCTGGGCAACCTGCACGTGTGGCGCGATTTTTCCGACGTGCGCATGGTCGCGCAAAGCTACCGCAAGCTGCTGGCCGCGCCGGCGGCCATCGGCGGCGTCTTCAACATCTGCTCCGGCCACGCGTACTCGCTGGGCGAAGCGCTGGACATGATGGCCGATATCGCCGGCTACCGGATCAATGTGCACGTGAATCCGGCTTTCGTGCGCGCCAACGAAGTGGTGCGGCTGGTGGGCGACAACCGCCGCCTGGCGGCCGCCACCGGTCCGCTGGACACCGTGCCGCTGGCCGACACGCTGCGCTGGATGTATTCGGCGTGAACATGAAGCCGGACCTGCGCGTCGGCCTTTCCGTGACGACCGCCGAGCCGCTGCTGACCGGCGGCCGCCTCGATGGCCTGGGCGTGTACAGCCGCGCCTTGCTGGAGCACCTGCCGCACGCCGGCGCCGACGTGCTGCCGCTATCTTTCGCCCCGCATGGCGACGCCAGCAAGCTGCAACTGGGCCGCGCGCTGCCGCTGTCCTTCCCGCTGGCGACGCTGGGTGACCTGATCCTGCCGGCGTCGGTGCACCTGAGCACCCACACGGCGCTGGGCAAGGGCGCCGCGCCGCTGGATATTTTCCATGCCACCGACTACCGCATCGTGCGCATGGACTGCCCGGTGGTGGCCACGCTGCACGACGCGCTGCCGATTTCACATCCCGAATGGGCCAGTCCTAAAATGCGCGCATTGAAGAACTGGCTGCAGGTCAAGGCCGCGCGCAAGGCGCAGCATGTGATCACCGGCTCGCATTATTCGATCCGCGAACTGGTCGAGCACTTCGGCGTCGACGAAAACAAGATCAGCGTGGTGCACCACGGCGTGGCCGCGCACTGGTTCGACCAGCCGTCCGCCGAGGAGCGCGACGTCACCCTGGGCCTGCACGGCGTGCGCGAAGGCTGCTTCCTGTTCGTCGGCACGCTGCAGCCGCGCAAAAACGTCGAGCGTCTGCTGGAAGCCTACCTGGCCTTGCCGCCGGTGCTGCGCTCCGCGCGCCAGCTGGTGATCGTCGGCCAGCCGGGCTGGCGCAGCGAAGAACTGGTCAGCCGCATCAGGGCCGCGCAGCAGCGCGGCGAGAACGTGCTGTGGCTGGACCGGCTGACCGACGAGCGCCACCTGCGCCATTTGTACGCCGGCGCCGGCGCCTTCATCTTCCCCTCGCTGCACGAAGGCTTTGGCCTGCCGCTGGTGGAAGCCTTCGCCAGCGGCGTGCCGGTGGCCTGTTCCAACACCACCTCGCTGCCGGAAGTGGCCAACGGCGCCGCCGTCGAATTCGATCCGCTGTCGGTGGCCGATATCGCCGCCGCCATGACCACGCTGGCGCGCGACGACGCCGTGCGTGCGCGCTGCATCGCCGCCGGCCGCCGCCGCGCGCTGGAGCTGACCTGGGACGAAGCGGCGCGCCGTACCGTCGCCGTCTATCACCGAGTTTTGTCATAAGCTATGCGCGTCCTCCATTTTTACAAGACCTATTATCCCGACACCTGGGGCGGCATCGAGCAGGTGATACGCCAGCTGTGCGTCGGCACCGGGCGGCTGGGCGTGACCAACGAAGTGCTGACGCTGAGCCGCGGCGGTCCGTCCGAGATCGAATTCGAAGGCCATACCGTGCACCGCGTGCCGCTCGACTTCGAGGTCGCCTCGACCGGCTTCTCGTTTTCGGCCATCCGCAAGCTGGCGCGCCTGGCGCGCCATGCGGACGTGATCCACTACCACTTCCCGTGGCCGTTCATGGACCTGGCCCACTTCATGGCGCGCATCAACAAGCCCAGCGTGGTGACCTACCATTCGGACATCGTGCGCCAGAAGAACCTGCTGCGCGTGTATAGCCCGCTCAAGCGCCGCTTCCTGCGCAGCGTCGACACGGTGGTGGCGACCTCGCCCAATTATCTGGCTTCGTCGCCGGTGCTCAAGCGCTTCGCGCACAAGACCCGCACCATCACCTACGGTCTGGACAAGTCGATCTATCCGGTGGCGTCCGAGGAATTGAAGGCCAGGTGGCGCGCCCAGTGCGGCGAACGCTTCTTCCTGTTCGTCGGCGTGCTGCGCTACTACAAGGGCCTGCACATCCTGCTGGATGCGATGGCCAATGTGGATTACCCGGTGGTGATCGTCGGCGCCGGCCCGATCGAGCAGGAACTGAAGGAGCACGCCCGGCGCCTCGGCCTGACCCACGTGCAGTTCATCGGCGCGGTGGAAGAGGCGGACAAGGCGGCGCTGCTGGAACTGAGCTACGCCATGGTGTTCCCGTCGCACCTGCGCTCGGAAGCCTTCGGCATCTCGCTGCTGGAAGGTGCCATGTACGGCAAGCCGATGATCTCCAGCGAGATCGGCACCGGCACCACCTACATCAACGTCGATAACGACACCGGCCTGGTGGTGCCGCCGGACGATCCGGCGGCGCTGGGCGCCGCCATGCGCACGCTGTGGGAAAACCCGCAGCTGGCGGCCGGGATGGGCCGCCGCGCCGAGGCGCGTTATTGGGAGCTGTTCACGGCCGAGAAGATGGCACAGAACTACCATGCGCTCTACCAAGAGCTGGCGGCCCAGGCACGCTAAAATAGCGCCTTACCACTGAACCCCGGAGAATCGCGTGCGCTGCCTGGTGATTGAAGACGAAGCCGAAACCTCCAACTACATCTGCAAGGGGCTGCGCGAGGCCGGCTACAACGTCACCGCGGCCGTCACCGGCCCCCAGGGACTCGATTACGCCAGCGGCGAGGACTGGGACATCATCATCCTCGACCGCATGCTGCCGGGCCGGGTTGACGGCCTGTCCATCGTCGACAATCTGCGCGCGCTGGGCAAGCAGACGCCGGTCATCATCGTCAGCGCCATGACCACCATCGATGCCCGCGTCAGCGGCTTGCGCGGCGGCGCCGACGACTACCTGTCCAAGCCGTTCGCGTTTTCGGAATTGCTGGCGCGGGTGGAAGCGCTGCTGCGCCGCGCGGCGCCCGGCGCCGACAGCACGCAGCTGCAAGTGGCCGATTTGCGGCTGGACTTGCGCACCCTGCGCGTCACGCGCGGCAACCGGGTGATCACGCTGCAACCGCGCGAATACCGCTTGCTCGAATACCTGATGCGCAACGAGAACCAGGTGGTGACCCGCACCATGCTGCTGGAATCGGTATGGGACTACCACTTCGACCCGCAGACCAATGTGATCGACGTGCAGATCTCGCGCCTGCGCGCCAAGGTGGACAAGGACTTCCCGGTACAGCTGATCCACACCCTGCGCGGCGTCGGCTACCGCATGGGCGTGACGCCGCCCGACGAGCCGGAGCAATAGTTTGTTCGCGCTGCGCACCTCGATCGCCGCCAAGCTGGTGCTGGGCTACGGCCTGCTGGGCATCGCCTCCATCGTGGCGGTGTCGCTGGTGTTCTACAGCGGCACCATCGGCGTGATCGACCAGAACATCGACGGCAAGATCGAGGCGCAGACCGAACGCCTGTTGAACAAGGCGGCGCAACGCGGCCGCGCTTCGCTCAAGGCAGAGGTGCAGCGCCTGCTGAACGACGGCGTCGACAGCGACCGCGAAATCTTCGCCATCCTCGACAGCGGCGGCGCGCCGCTGGCCGGCAATCTCGATTCCTGGCCCAGCGTGGCCGAAGGTCCGGACATGGTGACTGCGGAAGTCCTGCGCAACGGCCGCAAGGCGCCGGCGCGCCTTTACCTGCGGCCGCTGGCCCATGGCGGCACGCTGATCGTCGGGCGCGATTTGAGCGAGGAAGAAGCGGTGCGCGAAGTGATCTGGCGCGCGCTGGCGGCCGGCGCCTTGGTCTCGCTGATGCTGACCGTGGCCGGCGCCTTGCTGTTCCGCCGCACCATCGCGGCGCGCCTTGGCGAGATCCGCCGCACCGCCGCGCAGATCGAGGCGGGCGATCTGAGTCCGCGCATTCCGGTCACCGGCAACGATGAATTCGCGCTGCTCAACCGCGACATTAACCGCATGCTGGACCGCATCGAGCTGCTGATGGACGGCATACGCCACGTCTCCAACGCCATCGCCCACGACTTGCGCACGCCGCTCAGCCGCATCCGCGGCCGGCTGGACGACGCGCTGCGCCACGAGATGACGGTGCCGCGCCTGTCCGGCGCCGCGCACGACGCCATCGACGATATCGACGACCTGATACGCCTGTTCGAGCGCCTGCTGCAAATCGCCGAAGCCGAATCGGGCATGCGCGGCCGCCTGTTCGAGCGGCTGGATCTTGGCCGGGTGGTGGCCGACATCGGCGAGATGTACGAAGCCATCGCCGAAGACGCCAACATCGAGCTGACGGTGGACGCGCCGGACGCGCTGTATGTCGACGGCGACCGCAACCTGCTGGCCAGCGCCGTCGCCAGCCTGCTGGACAACGCCATCAAGTACGCCGGTTCCGGCGCCGCCATCCGCGTGCGCGCCGGCCGGTATCGCGCCGCCGCCGCCATCTCGGTACACGACAATGGCCCCGGCATTCCGGACGCGGAGCGCGACAAGGTCACGCAGCGCTTCTACCGTCTCGACAAAAGCCGCCACATGCCGGGCAACGGACTGGGGCTGTCCATCGTCAGCGCCACCGCCACCTCGCACGGCGGCAAGCTGGTGCTGGAAGACGGCGCGCCAGGGCTGGTGGCGCGCATCGTGTTGCCGCTGGCGCCGCCGGGCTGAGAACTAACGCTCCGCCCAGCGCTGCTTGATCTCCAGCAGCGCCGGCATCTGTTGGAAGAAGATGTCGACCAGCCGGCCCTCGAAGTGCTTGTCGCGCTGCGCTTCCATGTGCGCGACCGCCTTTTCCACCGGCCACTCCTCCTTGTAGGGACGGGCCGAGGTCAGCGCGTCAAACACGTCGGCGATCGCCACGATGCGGCCGACCAGCGGAATATCCTCGCCCTTCAAGCCGTTCGGGTAGCCGCTGCCGTCCCACTTTTCGTGGTGGGAGACGGCGACGTCGTAGGCCATGGCCAGCATGCCGCCCGCGTGCTTGCCGATGATCTCACCGCCGATGGCGGCGTGCGACTGCATGACCTTCCATTCGTCCGCGTCCAGCGCGGCCGGCTTGCGCAGGATGCTGTCCGGGATGCCGATCTTGCCGACATCGTGCATGGGCGCCGCGTGCAGCAAATCTTCCGCCTCGGCCTCCGTCATGCCGATCGCCAGCCCGAGGATGCGCGCGTAGTGGCTCATGCGGATCACGTGCAGGCCGGTTTCGTTGTCCTTGTACTCGGCCGCCAGGCCGAGGCGCTGGACGATTTCCAGGCGGGTCTTCTTCAATTCATCCACGCCCACCAGCGACAGGTGGGTGCGCACGCGGGCGCGCACGGTGGGCGGACTGACAGGCTTGGTGATGTAATCCACCGCGCCGGCGTCAAAGCCCACCACTTCGTCGGCGGTGTCGTTCAGGGCGGTGACGAAGATGACCGGGATGGCCGCGGTGGCCGGATCGGCCTTCAGCAGCTTGCAGGTTTCGTAGCCGGTCATGCCCGGCATCATCACGTCCAGCAGGATCAGTTGCGGCGCTTCGCTGCGCGCCAGCTCCAGCGCGCGCGGGCCGTCCTTGGCGAACAGCAGGCGGTATTGGTCTTGCAGGATGTGGCGCAGCAGTTGCAGGTTGCTGGCTTCGTCGTCGACGACGAGAATCTGCGGCTGCCTGGCCTGATGGGTAATGCTCATGGGTACTCCGTGGTCAGGCTAGCCAGCAACGCTTGCAGCGCGGCGTGCGCCTGTGGGAAGTCAAAATCGTTCAGCGCGTCCTGCACGGCGCCCAGCTGCTGCGCCAGTGCCGGCGGGGCGCCGGTGAGGGCGGCCGCCAGCGCGGTCAGGTCGGCGTCGTTCAGGGCGCCGCGTTGCAGCGATGGTAGCAGAGCTGTGGATTTCTGGCGCGCGACTGCCGGATCGAAGGCGGCCGCCGGCGGCGCTTCCCGCCGCACATCGGCGCCGCGCGGCGGTGCGAGGGCGTGGATGGCGCTCATGGCCGCATCCAGCTGCGACGCCAGCGTGCGCTGCGCCTGCGCGAGCTCCGCCTGCAGCGAGACCGGGATGCCGCCCAGCGCATCGCCAGCGGCGCGCGCCGTCTGGCCCTCGCCGGCCTGGGTATCGCTGCCTGGCGCCGTGCCGCCATTGCGCTGCGGTGAGCCGCACAGTTTTTCCAGCTGCGCCAGCGTGGCCGCCAACTGCTCCAGGCCGACGTTGGCTGCCACGCCGCGCACCTTGTGGCACCATGCCTGCGCTTCCGCCAGGCGCACCTCGCTGGCGTTATCCAGCAGCTTGGCCAGTGTGGCCGCCGCCGCGCCGTAATCGGCCATAAACCGGCTCAGCGCCTGATGGTAGGCCGCCTCGCTCTCGCCCCAGCGCTGCAGGCCCGCCTTCTGATTCAGCACGCGATAGCGCGGCGCCTCGGCCGGCGGTGGCGCCGATGGCAGCGGCGCCAGTTTGAGCACCTTCGCAATCTCGTGCGACAGCATGTGCCAGTCCACCGGCTTGGAGGCAAAACCGTCCATGCCCGCCGCCACGCTGGCCTCGCGGTGTGCCGCCAGCACGCTGGCCGTCATCGCCACGATGGGCAGGCGCGCCGCGCCGCTTTGCCGCTCGCGCGCGCGGATGGCGCGGGTGGCGGCCAGTCCGTCCATGAGCGGCATCTGCATGTCCATCAGCACCACATCGTAGCGGCGTTCAGCGCTCATCTGCACCGCCTGCGCGCCATCCTGCGCCGTCTCCAGCGTGTGGCCGCGCTTGACCAGCAGCAGCGACAGCAGCTCCAGGTTTTGCGGCACGTCGTCCGCCGCCAGGATGTGCAGCGGCGGCAGCGGATAGTCGCTACGCTCGCTGCTCTGCGCCTGGCCGTTGCGGGCCGGCTCCAGCGGCAGCAGCACATGGAAGGTGGTGCCTTCGCCCAGCGTGCTCTCGACCCAGATCTTGCCGCCCATGAGCCCCACCAGCTGGCGGCTGATGGTGGTGCCCAGGCCGGTGCCGCCGAAGCGGCGCGTCATCGAGGCGTCGGCCTGGGTGAAGGGATCGAAGATGGCGTGGATGCGCTCCGGCGCGATGCCGATGCCGGTGTCCTGCACGGCGATGTGCAACTGGCCCTGTTCTTCGCTGGCGTGCAGGCACACCTTGCCGGCCGCGGTGAACTTGATGGCGTTGTCCAGCAGGTTGCCGAGGATCTGGCGCATGCGCAGCTCGTCGCCGTGCAGCCAGGCAGGCAGCGCGTCGTCGTAGACGATGTCGATCGCCAGCCCTTTGCTGCGGGCGTTGCTGCCGAAGGTGGAGGCCAGTTCGTCGATCAGGCCGAGCAGGGTGTAATCCTCCGGCTCCAGTTCCACCGCGCCCTTATCCAGCTTGGCGGTATCGAGGATTTCGTTCAGCAGGCGCAGCAGCGAGCGGCCTTCCTTGCGCACCGTATCGAGATGGCGGCGCTGCTCGGCGCTCAATTCGGTATCGAGCAGCACGTCGGTGAAGCCGAGGATGGCGTTCATCGGCGTGCGGATCTCGTGGCTCATGTTGGCCACGAAGCTGGCGCGCGCCGCCGCCGCGTGTTCCGCCGTTTCCTTGGCGGCGCGCAGCTGCTGTTCCATCTCGCGCCGTTCGCTGATGTCGAGGATCACGCCGTCGATCCAGCGGATCGCGGGATGGGTTTCATCCTGGGTCACGGCGCCGTGTTCCCACATGAAGCGCCGCGTGCCGTTGGCGTGCTGCAGGCAGTACTCGACCTGGTAGGGCGAGAGCCGCTCGACGCTGCGCGAGATTTCGGCCGCCACCCGCGCGCGGTCCTCCTCGCAGATCAGGGAGCCGAGCGTGCGGGTGCGGCCTTCGCCGACGAAATCGCTGGCGGGATAGCCGGCCAGGCGCTCGATGTTATCGCTGATGAACAGCGGCGGCGCGTCGAACGCCATGCTGCTGCGGAAGGAGATGCCGGGAATATTCCCGATCAGCGAACGGAATTGCTGTTCGCTGTCGCGCAGCGCCTGCATGATGGCGCGCCGCTCGGTGATGTCGGTAATGAACAGCACAAACAGGTGACGCTGCGCCAGCGTGGCGTGGCCCAGCGCGCGCCGGATCGGCACATGGCTGCCGTCCTTGCGCATCGCCATCACTTCGCTGCCGCTGCCGGTGACGGAAACGTCGCCGGTGCGCAGGTAGTTCAACAGGCCATCGTGCTCCGAGCGCTCGGGATCGGCCATCAGCAGGCGGACATTGCGGCCGAGGATTTCGTCACGGCTCCAGCCGAAGATGCGTTCCGCCGAGGCGTTGAATTCGTGGATCACGCCGGCGCGGTCCACCGTGATCACGCCGTCGACGGTGGTGGTCAGCAGGGCGCGCATCCAGGCTTCGCTTTCGGCCAGCTGGCGGTACATCTCGCGGTAGCGCAGCAGGCCGTTGGCCGCCATCACGAACACGGTAAAGGCGACGGTGATCAGCGTGATCGCCAGCGCCAGGAAGGTGGAGTTCTGTTGCGGCGAGGCGTCGGCCGCCAGCACGCCGACGAAGCGCGCCGCCGCCATGCCGGTGTAGTGCATGCCGGCGATGGCGCAGCCCATCACGGTGGCGCTGAGCGCGCCCAGTGCCCAGCGTGGCAGCTTGAGGGGGCGCAGGCCGAAGCGTATCCACAGGGCCAGCGTGGCCAGCACCACCGCCACCGCGATGGAGAGGCCGAACATGAACGGATCGTAGCGCAGGTCGAGCGCTATTTGCATGGCGGCCATGCCGGTATAGTGCATGGCGCCGATGCCTGCGCCCACCAGCACGCCCCCGACGATCAGCGAGGCGCTGCTCAGGCGCTGGCGGCCGATCAGGGTGAGCGCGACATAGGAGGCGGCCACGCTGGGAATGCCGGACAGCAGCGTGATGCCACGGTCGTAATCGATGGTGGTACACAGGTTAAACGCCAGCATGCCGATGAAGTGCATCGACCACACGCCGCTGCCCAGCGCCAGGCTGCCGGTGGCTAGCACAATGGTACGCAGGCCGCGCGAGCCGGCCTGGCGCGCTTGCCCCGCCAGTTGTAGTCCCATCCATGATGAGAAGATGGCAATCAGGATGGAAAGGATCACCAGCCACGGCGAGTAGGTGCCGTAGTGGAGCAGGGAGGGATTGTCTGGCGGGGAGAAGATTTCCATCATGGTGTAGGAAACCATACCACAGAAAAAAACCGCCCGGAGGCGGTTTTTACTGTTGCGCCGTTTATGACTTGGCGAAGGCCAGGAAGTCGTTGTGGAATTTATCTTTATGCGTGTCGGTGAGGCCATGCGGCGCGCCTGGATAGACGATCAGTTTTGCGTCCTTCACGATTTTGGCCGAGGCGATGCCGGCGGCTTTGATCGGCACGATCTGGTCGTCGTCGCCGTGGATGATCAGGGTCGGCTTGTCGAACTTTTTCAGGTCGTCGCGGAAGTCGGTTTCCGAGAACGCCTTGATCGAGTCGTAGGTGTTTTTAAAGCCACCCTGCATGCCCTGCGCATACCACGCCTGGATGATGCCTTGCGAAGGCTTGGCGCCCGGACGGTTGTAGTTGTAGAACGGGCCGGATGCGATGTCGAGGTACAGCTGGCCGCGGTCGGCGACCTGGCCTTTGCGGATGCCGTCGAACACTTCCAGCGGCAGGCCGTCCGGATTGGTATCGGTCTTCAGCATCAGCGGCGGCACTGCCGAGATCAAGCCCAGCTTGGCGATGCGCCTGGTGCCGTGACGGCCCACATAGCGCGCCACTTCGCCGCCGCCGGTCGAAAAGCCAGCCAGGATAATGTTTTTCAAATCCAGCGCCTCGATCAGCTGCGCCAGATCGTCGGCGTAGTGGTCCATGTCGTTGCCGTCCCATGGCTGGCTCGAACGGCCGTGGCCGCGGCGGTCGTGGGTGATGACGCGGAAGCCGTTATTGGCCAGGAAAAAGGCGGCCGACTCCCAGCTGTCCGAGCTCAGTGGCCAGCCGTGGCTCAGGATCACCGGCTGGCCGTTGCGCGGCCCCCAGTCCTTGTAATAGATCTCGACGCCGTCGCGGGTGGTGATGGTGGCGACGGTCTTGGTCACTTTGCCGGCTGGTGCGGCAGCCGCTTCGCTGCTCACGGCAGCCAGGGCGGTGGCGGCTGCCGCAACGGCGCTGCCAACCATGGCGGAACGGCGGGATGGATTGATTTGGTCAGACATGGTTTTCTCCTGGGATGAAGACAAGTGTTGTTTAAAGAATGCGTCGGTACGCGCGTTGGCCAGCGTGGCCGCGGCGGTGTGGCAGTGGTTGCCGCCGGGATGTCCGCCGTGGTTTGGAGTAGCCATCTTAGGGATGATTTTCCCGCTTGAGAATGGAGATTCCTGCAAAGCCGAATTGCAATTTTGCATATCCCACCAGGCAGGTAGATGGGAGTGCCCCGGAAGAGGTAGACAACGGACATGTTGCTTCAAAGGCAAATCTGTCTGATACTTGCCCGGTTGATCCGCATGTCGCCGGATCTCACTATGGGAACACTGAAAACAATGGCTTTCCTGACCAAAAAGAAGCTCGCGCTTGCCGTCGGTTTGCTGGTGATCGTTGGCGGCGCCGGTGCGTTCTATTCCAAAAGCAGGACCCCTGTGGTGGAGGCGCCACGTTTCCGCACTGCGGCCGTCGATACCGGCAATATCACGCAGTCGGTGACGGCAACAGGCACCATCAATCCGGTCGCGCTGATCAATATCGGTTCGCAAGTATCCGGCACGGTGAGCGAGTTGAAGGCGGACTTCAACGACCATGTGAGCAAGGGCCAGGTGCTGCTGACGCTGGACCCGACCATCTTCAACGCCCAGATCCGCCAGGCCGAGGCGCAGCTGGCGTCGGCGCGTGCCTCGCTGCGGCTGGCGCAGGCCACCCACTCGCGCAATCAGACGCTGGTGACGCAGAGCTTCATCTCGCCGCTGGCGCTGGATCAGTCCAGGCGCGAGGTGGAGGTGGCGCAGGCCAATATCCAGCTGGCGGAAGCGCAGCTGGCGCGGGCGCAGGCGGACTTGAACAACTCGGTGATCCGCGCGCCGATCGACGGCGTGATCATCAAGCGTACCGTGGATCTGGGGCAGACGGTGGCGGCGTCTTTCACCACGCCGCAGTTGTTCCAGATCGCGCGCGACCTGACCAAGATGCAGATCGATACCAGCGTTTCCGAGGCCGATGTCGGCTCGCTCAAGGAAGGGCAGGAAGCGCGCTTTGTGGTGGACGCCTATCCGGACAAGGAATTCAGCGCACGCATGCGCCAGTTCCGCCTGGCCGCCAACGTGGTGCAGAACGTGGTGACGTATAACGTGGTGCTGGATGTGGACAATCAGGACGAGCTGCTCAAGCCCGGCATGACGGCGCAGGTGCGGCTGCTGGTGGGGAACCGGCAGAACGTGCTGCGCGTGCCGACCGCCGCGCTGCGCTTCCGCTTGAGCGACGAGGAAATCGAGAAGCAGAAGAAACTGGCGGCGGCCGCTGCTTCGGCATCCGCCTCCGCTTCGGCTTCGGCTTCGGCATCCGCTTCGGCAGCCGCCGTCGCGCAGGACGACGACGCCGGTTTCCGCAGCAAGGCCGACCTGGCGCGCCTGTTCCGCATCTACACGCTGGACGCGCATAACCAGCCCAAGGCGCAGGAAGTGAAAATCGGCCTGTCCAACTTCCGCTACACCGAAATCGTCGGCGGGGATTTGAAGAAGGGCGATCAGGTGATTACCCGCGCCATTAGCAATGAGAAGGAAGGTGGCATGTGAACGAGCTGCTGATCGACATCCGGCAGGTCACCAAGAGCTACTACTCGGGCAGCGTCGAAACGCAGGTGCTGTTCGGCGTGGACCTGGCCGTGCCGCGCGGCGACTTCCTGGCGGTGATGGGCCAATCCGGTTCCGGCAAATCGACGCTGATGAACATATTCGGCTGCCTCGACCAAGCCACCGGCGGAAGCTACTTTCTCAACGGCGTCGACACGCTGACGCTGTCGCGCAACGAACTGGCGAGCATCCGCAACCGCACCATCGGCTTCGTGTTCCAGAGCTTTAACCTGATCAAGCGCATGAGCGTGGCGGAGAACGTGGCGCTGCCGTTGATCTATGCCGGCGTATCGCGCGCCAAGGCGCATGCCAAAGCCTTGCTGGAACTGGAACGCGTCGGCCTGAAAGACATGGCCAAGCGCACGCCCAACCAGCTGTCCGGCGGCCAGCAGCAGCGCGTGGCGATTGCGCGCGCGCTGGTGGGCGATCCGCCGCTGATCCTGGCCGACGAACCGACCGGCAATCTCGATACCCACACCAGCGAGGAAATCATGCGCTCCTTCCAACAGTTGAACGAGGAGCGCGGCATCACCATCCTGCTGGTGACGCACGAACCGGATATCGCCGCCTACAGCAAGCGGCTGGTGCGGCTGAAAGATGGCCGGGTGCTGTACGACGGCCCGTCCGCCGAAGGCTTGCAGCAAATGAACGCCATAACAGCATAAACAATATGAACTTTATCCAGATTGTTGTTGAATCGTTCCGCTCCATGCTGGCGAACCGGCTGCGCACCTTGCTGACCATGTTGGGCATCATCATCGGCATCACCTCGGTGGTGTTGCTGCTGGCGGTGGGCGACAGCATGAAGCGTTTCATTGCCAAGGAGCTGGAGCAGCTGGGCACCAATATGCTGTTCATCTCCCCGGGTGGCGACCGCGCGCAGCAGCAGCGCCTGCGCAATGGCGCGCAACCGGCGCTGACCATCCGCGATGCGGCGGCGCTCAACGAACTGCCGTCGCTGGCCGGCGCGGCGCCGGTGCTGCAGGGCGGCTTCAATCTTGCGGTGGGCAACGAGAACGCCTCCAAGACAGTGCATGGCGTAACGCCGGCCATGTTCAAGATCCGCGGATGGAAGGTGGACAAGGGCAGCGCCTTCAGCGATGCCGACGTGCGGGCGTCGGCGCGCATGGTGGTCATCGGCCGCAAGATCGCCGACCAGTTCTTCTACAAACAAGACCCGCTGGGTAAATTCATCCGCATCGAGAACGTGGCGTTCCAGGTGGTGGGCGTGTTGTACGGCGAGGGCAAGCAGGTCGATGGCGGCGACTTGAGCGAATACGTCATCGTGCCGATTACGGCGGCTGCTGCCAATCTGGTCAAGATGCAGTTCCCCGGCAATGTGCATTACGTGGTGGCGCAGGGTAAATCCGGCGGCAATCTGCAGGATGCGATCCAGGACATCAACGAAACCCTGCGCGACCGCCACCACATCAAGATCGACCAGCCAGACGACTTCCGCATCGATAACCTGGCCTCGTTCGCCGAGACGGCGCAGAAGATCAGTGCCGGCATCGCGCTGCTGTTAGGCCTGATCGGCGCGATTTCGCTGGTAGTGGGCGGCATTGGCATCATGAACATCATGCTGGTGTCGGTGACTGAGCGCACGCGCGAGATCGGCATCCGCATGGCCATCGGCGCCAAGCCGCGCGATGTGCTGTTGCAGTTCCTGACCGAGGCGGTGGTGATCTGCCTGGTGGGCGGGATCTTCGGCATCATGCTGGCCAGCGGCGCGGCGGCGGGGATTACGGCGACCGGCAAGTTCGACGTCATCATCACCTTGCGCGCGGTGATCGTGGCGTGCGGTTTTTCCAGTCTGGTGGGGGTGTTCTTTGGCTTCTATCCGGCGCGCCGCGCCTCGCGCCTGCTGCCGGTGGACTGCCTGCGCTACGAATAATCAGTAATCGAACTTGTTACTGCGGCCGCCGGCCTTGTGGTAGATGGTGTGCTCCGCGCGCTCCTCGCGCAGCTGTTCGCGGCGTTCGCGGGTGGCGCGTGCGCGTTCTTCGCGGCGGGCGTTCTGTTCGTCGATGCGGTATTGCGTGGCCAGCCCCCGCTTGCTGTTCTGCAGCAAGCCGATTTTCTGCCGCATGGCGGCCGCCCACAACAAAAAGATCACCACCAGCGCCAGCACATACGCGGTCTGCCAGATGCCGTAGTTCTGGCTGATGATGGGCAGCAGCGGCGCGCCTTGCTCCAGCCAGCCCTGTCCGAGGACGCCCAGCCCGGCCGCCGCCACGCCCAGCGCGAGCGTCTTGGCGATCATCCAGCGGCTGGCCCTGATCCGCGATTCCCAGAAGGCATGCGGGTCGTCGTTCAGTTGGTCGAGGTAGGGAGTATGGTCGTGTTGCGTGGTCATAGCGACAATATTTTAAGACGCCGGAATTACGGCAGGAATTATCGCATAGTTTGCCTTGGGGAAACTATGATGGTATTGATCTACGCTATGCTTTTTGCATATGGTTGGCGGCGCAAAATGTATTGGCTGGTGCGCGCCAGTTTGCGTAGCATGGTTTGCATGATTAAACGATTACTCATCGCGGCCATCGCTGCCGCGTCGCTGCACGCGGCGGCGGCCCCGATTGTGTCGGTGGTTGGCGACGGCTGGGCCAACAACTCCGTCAACGCGGTGGTGTTCCGCAAAAACTCGCTGGTGACCCAGGGCGATACCCAGTATGTGGCCTACTACGACGCCGAGCGCTATCTGGTGCTGGGCAAGCGCACGCTGGGCAGCACGCAGTGGAGCACGCGGCGCACGCCGTGGCAAGGCAATGCGGCCGATGCGCACAACAGCATCAGCATCATGGTCGATGGCGCGGGCTATCTGCATGTCTCATGGGACCATCACAACAACCCGCTGCGCTACGCGCGCAGCGTGGCGCCGGGATCGCTGGAACTGGGACCAAAGCAGGCCATGACCGGCGCCGATGAAAACGAAGTGTCGTATCCGGAATTCCACCGCCTGCCGAACGGGAACCTGCTGTTCTTCTACCGCCTTGGCGGTTCGGGACGCGGGGATCTCATCATCAACCGCTACGACGTCGCCACGCGGTGCTGGACGCGCCTGCACACCAATCTGATTAGCGGCGAGGGCAGGCGCAACGCCTACTGGCAGGCTTGCCTCGATGGCCGTGGCACGCTGCATGTGTCGTGGGTATGGCGCGAGTCGCCGGACGTGGCCAGCAACCATGACATGGCCTATGCGCGCTCGCGCGACGGCGGCGTAACGTGGGAGCGTTCGGACGGCACGCCGTACGCGTTGCCGATCAACGCGGCCAGCGCCGAATATGCGCTGCGCATTCCGCAGAACTCCGAGTTGATCAACCAGACCTCGATGGCGGCCGACAGCGACGGCCATCCCTACATCGCCAGCTACTGGCGCGATGCAGGGACCACGGTGCCGCAGTACCACGTGATCTATCACACCGGATCGGCGTGGCAGGTGCGCGCGCTGGACTTCCGCAAGACGCCGTTCTCGCTGGGCGGGCAGGGCACCAAGCGGATTCCCATTGCGCGTCCGCAGATCATGGTGGGCGCGGCCGGCACGCTGCTGGTATTCCGCGACGAGGAGCGCGGCAGCAAGGTATCGCTGGCGCGCACGCAGGACATCGCGCACGGTCCGTGGCGGGTGCGGGATCTGAGTGCGGCATCGGTCGGCGCGTGGGAGCCCAGCTACGATACCGAGTTGTGGCGGCGCGATGGCGTCCTCAGTTTATTTGTCCAGAATGTTCAACAAGTTGATGGCGAAGGACAGGCTTTTGTGCCGCCGTCGCCGGTGAAGGTGCTGGACTGGACGCCATAACGCTTCCTCACTAACATAGGCTCTTTCAACCCTGAGAGATGCCATGAAATCCAAGCTTGCCCTCGCAGTGCTGCTGGCCATAAGCACAGCCGCCCACGCACAGGACGCCGACAAGGCGCCCGCACTCAGCAAGGAACGCGCCGCCGAATTGCAGGCCAGTGAACGCCTGCTCAAGGCGGATTCACAGGTGAGCAAAACCGGCCAGGTCACCATCAAGGGCAAGGCGGTGCCGTACAAGGTCACGGCCGGCACGCAGCCGGTGTGGGACAAGGAGGGCAAGGTGACGGCCTCGCTGTTCTACACCTACTACCAGCGCAGCGACGTGGGCGACAAGGGCAAGCGCCCGTTGGTGATCTCGTTTAACGGCGGTCCCGGTTCGGCTTCGGTGTGGATGCACATCGCTTACACCGGCCCCAAGGTGTTGAACCTCGATGCGGAAGGCTATCCTGTCCAGCCTTACGGCGTGAAGGATAACCCGCACTCCATCCTCGACGTGGCGGATATCGTTTATATCGATCCGGTCAACACCGGCTTCTCGCGCATATTGGACGGCAAGACCGACCGCGCGCGCTTCTTCGGCGTGAACGCGGACATTCAGTATCTGGCGGAGTGGGTGAGTACCTTCGTTTCGCGCGAAGGGCGCTGGACTTCGCCCAAGTATCTGATCGGCGAAAGCTACGGCACCTCGCGCGTTGCCGGACTGGCGCTGGAGCTGCAAAACGCGCAGTGGATGTATCTGAACGGCGTGGTGCTGGTGTCGCCGACGGAGCTGGGCATCAAGCGCGATGGCGCGGTGGATGACGCGTTGAAGCTGCCGTATTACGCGGCCACCGCGTGGTATCAGAAAGTGCTGCCGGCCGATCTGCAAGCCAAGGACCTGAAGGACGTGCTGCCGGAAGTGGAGGCCTTCACCACCGACGAGCTGCTGCCGGCGCTGGCCAGGGGCGGCTTCATCGACGCGCAGCTGAAGGCGCGGATCGCCGCCAGAGTGGCGCGCTATTCCGGCCTGCCGGTGGAGTATGTGGTGCAGAACAATCTGGCGGTGCAGCCGGAGCAGTTCTGGAAGGAGCTGTTGCGCAAGCAGGGCAAGACCGTGGGCCGTCTGGACTCGCGCTACCTCGGCATCGACAAGACCGATTCCGGCGACAAGGTGGATTACAACGCGGAGCTGACCTCGTGGCTGCACTCGTTCACGCCGGCCATCAACCAGTACCTGCGCAATGACCTCGGCTACAAGACCGACATCAAGTACAACCTGTTTGGCGATGTGCATCCGTGGGACTTCAAGAACGAGAAGACCGGCGAGAACCTGCGCCTGGCGATGGCGGCCAACCCGTATCTGAAGGTGTTCATCCAGTCCGGCTACTACGACGGCGCCTGCACCTATTTCGACGCCAAGTACACCATGTGGCAGCTGGACCCGAGCGGCAAGATGAAGGACCGCCTGAGCTTTGCCGGCTACCGCAGCGGGCATATGATGTATCTGCGGTCGGAGGATCTGGCCACGGCCAACGACGATCTGCGCAATTTCATCAAGTCCGCCACACCCGCCGCCAACGCGCCGGCGAAGTATTAAGCACCGCGCAAGCGAAGGGCCTGACCCCATGCGGGGTCAGGCCCTGGCTGTTTGATGTGCGGGTTTCCGCGCGGCGTACCAATCCCGCCACATCGCCTCCCTCTGCGGCCATAGCAAAATGGTTGCGCATAACATTTTATGTGTAAATCTTGTTGACAATAACTTTTCAACGCTTTTAAACTAAAATGATCGCGCAACCATTTTATGTTTTCTGTTGCGTAGCTTATAACAACACCGCGACATTGCGTCGCAGGAGACTGGAAAAATGCAAGTGAAACAACAGAAGGGCGGCCAAGCTCGCCGCCAAATGGCTTTCGGCCTGACCGTCATGGCAGGTTTGATTGCGCAATCATACGCGCAGGACACCGCGCCAGCCGCATCCGCGCAGGCAGACGCCGCGCCGATGACGGTGGTGCAGGTCAGCGGCTACCGCAACTCGCTGCTGTCGTCGGCCAAGGACAAGAAGGAAGCCGTCGGCTTCCAGGACTCGATCAACTCCGAAGACTTCGGTAAATTCCCGGACAAGAACATCGCCGAATCGCTGAGCCGCATTCCGGGCGTGGGCGTGGCGCGCGACATCACCGGCGAAGGCTCGACCATCCAGATCCGCGGCCTGGGCTCCAGCTTCACCAAGATCCTGCTGAACGGCGCACCGATCGCGGTGGCATCGTCCGGCCCGATCGACGGCGCCAACACCAACCGCGAGGTCGACCTGGACCTGCTGCCGACCGACCTGTTCACCAAGCTGACCGTCAGCAAGAGCCCGACCGCCGACATGATCGAAGGCGGCGCGGCCGGTGTGGTCAACCTGCGCAGCGCGCGTCCGTTCGACAAGGAAGGCCGCACCATCGCCGCCAGCATCACCGCCACCAAGCAGCAGATCGCCGACAAGACCGGCGGCCGCGGCTCCTTCCTGGCCAGCCAGACCTTCGGCAACTGGGGCATCCTGGGCGGCGTCGCGCTGTCGCGCCAGCAGATCCACACCACCGGCTGGGAAACCGTCGGCTACACCAACGCCAATCTCTCGGCCGCGCAAAATCCGGCCGCCAACCGCAATAACACCGGCGGCGGCAACTGGACCATTCCAGCCACCGTGCCGGCAGGCGCGGGCAATGGCCTGGTCACCGGCGAGGTGATCGACCAGGCATGGCTGCTGGCGCACAACCCGGGCCTGAGCATCCAGCAGATCGACAACGCCATCGTGCCGCGCCTGGGCCGCACCATGGACTACTTCGGCACCAAGGACAAGGGCTCGGCCATCTTCAGCGCGGAATATCGTCCAAGCGAAAACCTGCACTTCTACCTGGACACCGTCTACAGCAAGCGCGACGACAAGATGACGCGCATGGACTACGACTGGTCGGTGCGTAACGGCGGCATGATCCCGCTGAACATGAAGGTCGATAAGAGCGATTGCAGCGACGGTTGCACCGTCACCGGCGGCACCTTTGCCAACACCCAGAACTTCTTCGAACACGGCTACCGCCACGACCAGGTTGACATGAAGGGCATCAACCCTGGCATGGAGTGGAAGATCACCCCGACCCTGAAGCTGGACGCGCAACTGAACTACACCAAGAGTAACTTCACCCACGAAGCGCCGACCGTGTACCTGATCACGCCGCCGAACAGCGGCAACACGGTCACCTACGCCAACAACGGCGGCATTCCGTCGGTGGTGGCCAACACGGACCTGAACAATCCGGCCAGCTATGTCTGGAACACCGGGCGCGTCAACATCCAGAACGAGTTCCGCGAAACCAAGACCAAGGGCTTCCACAGCGATCTGACCTGGGGCGACGACAAGTTCAACCTGAAGGGCGGCGTCGCCTACGACGACATCACCCGCCGCATCGGCGCCAGCGACAACTCGGCCGCATGGCAGGCCGCAGTGTGCGGTAACAACCCGAGCGTGTTCCTGGCCGGCCCGAACGGCGCGCCAGCCTGCAACGGCGCATCGACGCCGGGCGCCAGCGCCGCCGCGCTGTATCCGGGCTACGGCACCGGCTACACCGCCGGCGCCACCACGCCGCTGACCTATGGCGGTTCGCTGATTCCGCAGACCGCGCTGGCCAGCTACATCGTCGCCGGCCCGTACGGCAAGCCGATGGTTGATTGGGACCGCTTCGCCAAGGACTCCAACTACCAGTACTACTACAACACGGCACCGGCTACCGGCGCCTCGTCGACCGGTGCCAGCGCCGGCTACATCGGCGAGAAAACCACCGGCCTGTACCTCGAAGCCAACGGCAAGTTCGACCTGGCCGGCTTCCCGACCCGCTATAACGGCGGCGTGCGTTATGTGCGCACCAAGCAGTCGGTGGGATCGCTGAACTCGATCAGCGATCCGCGCAACGCCAACCTGACCCTGAACGGCAGCAAGTATCCAAACATCGATCAGTGGGTGTACCAGGAAACCACCTACAACAACACGCTGCCTTCGGGCACGCTGGCGGTCAACCTGCGCAGCGACGTGGTGGCCCGCGCCGCGCTGTCGCGCAGCATGACCCGCGCCGACCCGAACGCGCTGCGTCCTGGCGTGAACTTCTCGGGCGTCTCGGCGGACACCGGCACCATCGGCAACCCGGCCCTCAAGCCCTACCTGTCGGATAATATCGACCTGGGCATCGACTGGTACACCGGCCGCGAAGGCTACGTCAGCCTGACCGTGTTCCAGAAGAAGGTGGACGGCTTCACCGTCAACGAAAACGTCACGATGCCATTCAGCGCGCTGGCCGCTTACGGCATCAACTACGGCACGCTGACGCCGAACCAGCAGACCGCGATCGACTCGCGCGGTGGTCCTGGCGCGGCCACCGTGGTGATGACCCGTGCCAAAAACGCCGACGGCGACCTGCGCATCCGTGGCCTGGAGCTGGGCTGGGTGCAACCGCTCGACAAGATCCTGCCGATCCGCGGCTTCGGCATCAACGAGACGGCCACCTTCATCACCCAGCGTGCCAGCGGCGATGGCCTGAACGGCTTTATCGCGTTGGGCGTGCCTAACCGCACCAACAACCTGTCGGTGTACTATGACAACCACGGCTACTCGGCCCGCCTGTCGCATACGTTCTCGAAAGGCAGCCAGACCGCGACCGCGAACCAGAACGGCATCACCAATGCCGCGCTGTTCTCGAACGACTACAAGCAGCTGGACTTCTCGTCGAGCATCGACCTGGCGGAAGTGCTGGACAAGGATGGCTGGCCAACCCTGAGCTTCGACATCGTCAACCTGAACAACGATTCGCGTAAAGGCTACTTCCAGTTCGGTAACGCCCCGTTCACGCAGTACTCGCCGGGCCGTACCTACTCGCTGGGCCTGCGCGCCAAGTTCTGATCGCACTGTTCGTCTGGGCCCTGTTCTCCAGCGGGGTCTTTGCCCGCCCCCGCCGGGGCGGTTTTTTTTTAGGATAATGCTGTGACCAATGTGAGCCCTGTAATCACTGCAATGCAGGTCATCCCGGTAGCGGGATACGACAGCATGTTGTTGAACCTGTGCGGCGCACACGCGCCGTTCTTTACGCGTAATCTGGTGCTGTTGACCGACAGCGCCGGCAATACCGGCATGGGCGAGGTTCCCGGCGGCGCCGGCATTCTGGCGGCGCTGGAGCGCGCCGTGCCGCTGGTGGTGGGCACGCAGATCGGCCGCTACAACCGCACGCTGAACGTCATCCGCGCCGCCATCGCCGGCAACCAGTCGGCCGGTCAGCAGTATCAGGTAACGTCGGAGGCGGAAGCGGCCGTGTTGAAGCAGCCGCACGAAATCAATCTGCGTCTGGAAAACGTGGTGACCGCTGTGGAAGCGGCGCTGCTCGATTTGCTGGGCCAGCACCTGGGTGTGCCGGTGTGCGAATTGCTGGGCGCCGGTCAGCAGCGCGACAGCGTGCCGATGCTGGCCTATCTGTTCTACATCGGCGACCGCCGCCGCACCGATCTGCCTTACCTGACCGGCGATGGCGCCACCGGCTGGTATGCGCGCCGCCATCAGGAGGCGATGACGCCGGCCCAGATTGTGGAGCTGGCCGAATCCACGGTGGACAAATACGGCTTCCGCGATTTCAAGCTGAAGGGCGGAGTGATGCTCGGCGCCGAGGAAATGGAAGCCGTCAGCGCGATCAAGAAGCGTTACCCGGATGCGCGCGTCACGCTGGACCCGAACGGCGCCTGGTCGCTGCGCGAAGCGATTGAGCTGTGCAAGGGGCGCGGCGACGTGCTGGCCTATGCGGAGGACCCATGCGGTCCGGAGGCCGGTTACTCGGGCCGCGAGATTATGGCCGAATTCCGCCGAGCCACCGGCATCCCGACCGCCACCAATATGGTGGCCACTGACTGGCGCCAGATGGCGCATTCGCATCTGCTGGGCGCTGTGGATATTCCGCTGGCCGATCCGCACTTCTGGACCATGCAGGGGGCGGTGCGGCTGGCGCAGTTGTGCGAGCAGTGGGGCCTGACGTGGGGTTCGCACTCGAACAACCACTTCGACGTGTCGCTGGCGATGTTCACCCACGCTGCCGCTGCGGCGCCGGGCCAGATCACCGCCATCGATACGCACTGGATCTGGCAGGAGGGCCAGGAGCGCCTGACGCGCGAGCCGCTGCAAATCGCCGGCGGCGCGGTGCAGGTGCCGCAGAAGCCGGGCCTGGGCATTGAGCCGGACATGGGGCGCATCCAGGCGGCCCATGAGCTGTACAAGAAAGTCGCCACCACCGCGCGCGATGACGCGATGGCGATGCGCTATCTGGTGCCGGACTTTGTCTACTCGCCGAAGCGGCCTAGCTTTGTTCGCTAGTTCGCTGTAGCTGCCGCACGAACGATTCCGGGGGCATGAAGCCGATCACGCGCGCCTGCGGCACTTCCTTGCCGCGGGCGTCGAACATGATGATGCCCGGTGGGCCGAACAGCTGGAAGCGCTTCATCAGCGCGCGGTCATCGGCGTTGTTGGCGGTGACGTCCACCTGAATCAGCTGCATGTCCTGCATGGCGGCGGTCACCCGGCCTTCGGAAAACGTCATGCGTTCCATCTCCTTGCAGGCGACGCACCAGTCGGCGTAGAAGTCCAGCATCACCGGCTTGCTGGTGCTGGCCAATACTTGATCCAGTTCCGCCACCGTGCGGATGCGCTTGAAGCGCGGGCCGCCGTGCGCGGCCGCCTGCGCACTTGCCTGTCCGTTCACCGGGCCGGCGGGGGCGCGCAGATGCGCCAGCGGCTGCAGCACGTCGGTGCCGGAGCTGGCTGCGCCCACCAGTTCAAACAAGCCGCCCAGCAGCATCACCACGCCCAGCGCCTTGCCGGCGTATGCGCCGATGCCCGCGCCTTGCGGCAGGCTGTCGCCCACGCCCAGGAATACCGCGCACAGAATGGCGAATACGCCCCACAGAGCCATGTTGGCGGTGACCGGCAGCACGGGGCTGATCATCCAGATCGCCACGGCGATCAGCAGCAGGCCGAAGACTTTTTTCACGTTGTTCATCCAGCCGCCGGCGCGCGGCAGCAGGCTGCCGGCCGACAGGCCGGTGAGCAGCAGCGGCACGCTCATGCCGGTGGCCATGGCGAACAGCGCCCAGCCGCCGGTGACGGCATTGCCGGTCTGGCTGATGTAGAGCAGGGCGCCGGCCAGCGGACCGGCCACGCATGGGCCGACGATCAAGGCGGACAGCGCGCCCATGATGAATACGCCGATCAGCTTGCCGCCGCTCTGGCGGCCGCTCGATTCGGTCAGGCGGCTTTGCAGGGCGCTCGGCAGTTGCAGCTGGTAGACGTCGAACATCGACAACGCGAGCAGGAACAGCAGTGCGCCAAAGGTCAGCAGCACCCACGGTTTTTGCAGCGCCCCGGCCAGGCCTTCGCCGGCCAGACCGGCGGCCACGCCCAGCGCGGTGTAGACCAGCGCCATGCCGATGCTGTAGGCGCCCGCCAGCAGCAGGCCGCGCTTGCGCGTCACGCTGCCTTCGCCGACGATGATGGAGGACAGGATGGGCACCATCGGCAGCACGCAGGGCGTGAACGACAGCAGCAGGCCAAACACCAGGAAGGCGCCGCCGATGCGCCACACGCTGCCGCTTTGCAGCGTGCGCTGAGCCAGCGAAGTGTCATCCTCGGCTGCGGCGGCCGGCGCAGCTTGCACGCCCTGTGCGGCGGGAGCGCCGCCGGTAGCGGAACCGCCATCGGCCTGTGCTGGAGCGGCGGCCGGCGCGGCACCGCTATCGCCCGTGCTTTTCGCGGTCAGCACGCCCGGTGCGGCCGGATTGATGGCATAGGTCAGCGCCACCGGCGGATAGCACAGGCCCGCGTCCGCACAGCCCTGATAGCCGATGGTCAGGTCGAACGGCGCGTTGCCGCTGACCGGCACCTGCAATTCCAGCGTGCCGTAATACGTCTCCATCTCCTTGCCGAAGTTCTCATCGAACTTGCGCTGCCCGGCCGGCAGCTGCGGCTGCGTCACGCCAGGCCCGGTGAAGGACAGGCGTTCGCGATAAAGGTGATACCCGGCCGGCATGCTCCAGCGCAGGCTCACCGTATGCGCATCGCGCAACTCCGCCTTGAGTACAAAGGCCTGCTCCGGCGGCAGGAAATCGTCCGCCAGTGCGGCGGGAAGCCATGCCGCCAGCATCAGCGCGCACAGCCAGTTAAAAATGGACCTCATCATGTTCTCCGAAAAATTTGACCCCGATGGTCGATGGCGAGATAGCTCATGCCCGAACGTTCGAGGAAGCCGATACCGTCCTCCTCCAGCAGCATGGCGATGGTGGTGCAGCTTCCTGCCGTAATGGCCAGCGGCGCCAGCACGCTGACCGAGCGCCAGTGCGATACCGGCATGCCGCTGCGCGGATCGAGCACATGGCAATAGCGTCGCCCATCGACTTCGATAAACCGTTCATAATCGCCGCTGGTGGCCAGCGCGCCCCGGCTGACCGGAATGCTGGCCACGGTGGCGTCCATGTCGCGCGGGTCCTGGATGCCGATATCCCACGCCTTGCCGTCCGGGCGCGGACCGAGAAAGCGCATGTCGCCCCCCAGGTTCACGTAAGCGTGCGCCACGCCGCGTTCCGCCAGCACTTCCGCCGCGCGATCGGCGGCGTACTCCTTGCCGAAGCCGCCGAAGTCCAGCTCCATGCCGCGACGGGGCAGGAACACCATCGCCTTGTCGCGTACTACCGTCCCCCAGCCGACCAGCGGCAGCAAGTCCCGCAAGGCCTCCTGCCGCGGCAGCACGCCGCTGCGGAAATCCCAGGCCTTGCGCAGCACGCCGGAAGTGATGTCGAAGCGGCCCTCGCTGGCGGTGTAAAGCGTGTCGGCATACGCCAGCAGCGCCACCGTCTCCTTGTCGCATTCGATCTCGTAGCGGCCCGCGCTGGCATTGATGCGGCTGACCACACTGTCGCGGCGATAGCGCGAGTACTTGTGCTCTATGCGGCGTACCTCCTCGATGGCGTGCGTGGCCATGTTGCGGGCCGCGTCGCCATCGGCCGCTGCGAGACGTATCTCGCAGCGGCTACCCATGGCATCGAAGGCCACGCCGTAGATGCCGTCTACCATAGCCGCGTGAAGCCCACTTGCAGGCTGGTGGCGCGCATCGGCGCCAGACCGGGACTGCCGGCGCCGAACACGCGCCATGCGCCGCGCTGTTCATAGCGTTCCAGTTTCATGTCTACGCTCCAGTCGCGGTCGATCTGCTTGGCCACCTTGAGCCCGGCCGTGACGGCGCCAAACGCCGACAGGCGCTGGTCCGCCGAGGTGAAGGCCGAGCCGCCGAACACATAGCCTGGCGGGAAGGGCGCGCCGTTCCGGCTGTCGTAGACCGGATCGAAATAGAAGTCGGCGGCGCGCTGCGAATACAGGCGCAGGTTGGGCGTGACAGTCCAGCCGTTGGCCAGCGATTGCACCCATTCGCCCGTCAGCGTGTGCGCGCTGACGCCGAAGGTGTCGTGGTAGTAGCGGTAGCTCAGGCGGCTGGTGGCGTCGGCGTCGACAAAGCGGTGGTTCCACTGCGCCAGCAGGGTGTCCTGATCGCGGTTGCGCGGGCGGTTGTCCACCAGCTTGTACGGATCGGAGTAATAGCCATGACCCTTGCTGTGCGTGTACGTCAGCTGGCCGACATCGACCGGCGTGAAGACGCGCGTTACGCCGGCCAGCAGGCTGACGGTCTGGCGGCCTTCGTTCTGCACGATGCGGTTGACCGGATTGATGGCGTCGTCCGAACCGCCGACACCCAGCGCCCAGCTGGTGTTTTTGTCGTCGCTGTCGAAGGTGGCTTGCAGCGACAGTGCGCGCGAGCGGTAGTCATGCTCGGTGGAGAAGGCCGCGCCGACGCTCACCGTGCCATGCGGCAGATAGCGCGTCACCGAAATATCGCCGGCCTTGCGCTGGTCGTCCATGCGCGAGGCGCCCGATACCGCCGTGTGGTAGCGCGGCGAGGCGCCGGAGACGTCGTCCATGGTGGCGCTGGCGCTGACCGACCATTCGCCGGCGATCGGCGCCATCACCGAGACGGAAGGCGCGTGCACCTGCACGCGGTCCAGGCCAGGCTGGTCTTCCTTGTAGTACAGGTATTTGACGCTGATGGCGCCGCGCTCCGGCGCCGCCTCGGCGTGCGCAATGCCGGGCAGCAGCATGGCCGCCGCCAGCAGCGCTTGTCCTACGGATGGCTGTTTATCTTTATCCATGGTGTTCCTTGTCAGTTGCAGCCGCAGCCGCCACCGCCGACGGCGCTGCCGCCGGACGCGGCTTCCTTGCTGTTGTAGATGTGTTCATTGAAGCGGGCGCCCAGCGGGTCGCCCTGCATCAGCATGTCGCTGCGCGCCAGTTGGCCTTTTTCCCAGGCCTGCACTGGCGGCAGGGCGCAGCCGGACAGGCCGGCCACGGTGGCGCACAGTGCGATCAGAATGCGCGCCTTCATTTCGAGCCCTCCAGCGCGGCCTTGATGCGGCTCTCCAGCGCTTGGCGGTCGGCCGGGCGGAAGCCGCTGTGCTCATACAGCACCTTGCCGTCCGGGCCGATCAACACGCTGCTAGGCATACCTTTGATGCCGTAGGTGCGCGGCGCGGTGCCGCTCGGATCGAAGGCGATCACGAACTGCGCCGGCGTGGCGGCCAGGAAGCTGCGCGCGTCGTCGGCCTTGGCGTCGACGTTGATGCCGACGATTTGCAAGCCCTGTTTGCCATAGCGCGTCTGCATCTCGTTCATCCATGGGAAGGACTGGCGGCACGGACCGCACCACGAAGCCCAGAAATCGATGTACACCAGTTTGCCCTGATACTGATCCAGCTTGACCGCGCCATCCGGCCCGCTCAGCGCGAAGGCCGGCGCCGGTTTGCCCGGCTCCAGCGCGGACGCCGGAGCAGGCAGCGACAGCACGGCGCATGCGGCCACCGCGGCCAGCGTGCCGGCAGCGGCGGCGGCGCGCGCCTGACGACGGCGCCACAGCAGCACTGCCGCCGCCAGCACCACCAGCAAGGCCAGCATAGGATCGTTACCGTCCTTCACCGAGGAGCAACCGCCACCGCCGTGGTTTTGCGCTGTGGCGCCGCCGGCGTTGGGCGCGGACGCCGCACCTTGGCCGCTCAGCGCAATGTTCCAGCTGGCGCCGGTCGCTTGCAGGGCGATGCTGCCGGCGGCGTTGCCGGTGGTGGTCGGCGTGAAGCGTACTGGCAGCTCGCACGAGGCGCCTGCGGCCAGCGTCAGCGGGAAGGCGCCGCAGGCATTGGTGTCGCTGGCCGCCGCATATGGGCCGCTGAAGGTGGCGCTGTTGATGGTCAGTGGCGCGCTGCCGGTATTGGTCAGCGTGAAGCGCTTGACCGGACCCGTATCCCCGACGACGGCGCTGCCGAAATCGAAGGACTGGGGCGCGGTGCTCAGGCTTGGCGTGGTGGTCGGCACGGACATGCCGTTGCCGCTCAGGCGCACGGTGAACTGGGCGCCGCCGTCGGTCATCAGCAGCAGGTCGGCGGTGCGGGCGCCTGCGGTGGTGGGCTTGAAGCTGGAATCGATGGTGCAGCTGGCACCCGGGCTCACGATGCCGTTCATGGCGCAGGTGCCGGCCAGTGCAAAGTCGGCTGGATTGCTGCCGCCCAGTACCAGAGAGGTGATCTTGAGCGCTGCGTTGCCACCGTTGCTGAGCGTGATGCTGTGTGCCGCGGCCTGCTGGCCTACTTGCGTATCGGCGAAAGCGAAAGGCGTGGCGTCCGAAAGCGCCGGGCGCGCCACGGCGGCCGAGGTGCCGGTGCCGGTAACGCCGACCGAGACATCCGGCGCGTTGGAGCGCAGCAGCAGTGTGGCGGCGACATTGCCTTCCGCAGTCGGCGCGAACGACAGCGGCACATTGCAGCTGGCCGCCACGGCCAGCGTGCCACTGCACGCGCCGCTGCCGATGGTGACGGAGGCAGCGCCGCTGACAGCCACGCTGGTGAAGGTCACCGGCACGTTGCCGCGATTGGTGACGGTCACGTTTTGCGTGCTGGCGCCCGCGCCCACGGTCTGCGAGCCGAACGCCACGGCGCCAGGATTGGCCGACAGCGAAGGCGCCGGCGCGCTGGCGCTGCCGGTCAGGCTGATCGCCGCGTTGCCGTTGCTGGCGTTGGAGGCCAGATTCAGGCTGGCCGCGAACGTGCCGGCCGCCGTTGGCGTGGCCAGCACGGTCACGGTGCAGCTGGCGCCCGCCGCCAGCGGCGCCGACGTCGCGCAGCTGCCGCCCAGCGTGAAGATGCCGGCGTTGGCGCCGGACAGGGCGATGCTGCTGAAGGTCAGCGGCGCCTGGCCCGCATTGTTGACGGTGATGGTCTGCGCCGGCGAGGCGCTGCCGGTCACCAGCGCGCCGAAGTTCAGCGCGTTAGCCGACACCGAAATGGTGGCCGCTGCCACCGCGTTGCCGGTGCCGCCCAGCGCCACGCTGCTGCTGCCGCCGGTGGCGTTGTGGCTGATGTTGAGCGACGCGCTGCGCGCACCGGCCGCCGCCGGCGTGAACACCAGTTGCACGTTGCAGTTGGCGCCGGCCGCCACCGAACCGCCGGCGCTGCAGCTGCCGCCGGTGATGGCGAATTCCGACGCGTTGGCGCCGCCGACGCCGATCGCGCTGATGTTCAGCGCAGCGTTGCCGGTGTTGGTCAGCGTGGTGCTGAGCGCGGCGCTGCTCTGGCCGACGGTAGTGCCGGCGAAGGACAGCGAAGCCGGCGCCAGCGACGCGGCCGGCGCCGCCGTCACGTTGGGATTGCCGATGAATGCCGCCAGGTCGGCGATTTCCGCCGCGGTGAATTTACCGTTGTACAGGGAGCCCATACCGCCACGGTTGGCGGCAAAGGCGCTGGTGATCACGCTGGGATTGTTGGCCGCCGCCAGGATGCCGTTCACATTGTTGGCCGGCGTGGCGCCGTGGCAGGCGGCGCAGGTGGTGCCGCCGGACGTGGGGCCGTTCAGGTACAGCGACTTGCCGTTCAGGGCGTCGGCCGCGTGCGCGGACGGCGCCAGCGCAAGCATCACCCACAGGCCGGCGGCGGACAGCGCGCCGTGGCGGGATGGTCGGATTGTTTTCATCGGTTCTCCAATCGAAGTTAATAACCACATGCACTGATGGCAAAGGCATTGCACAAGCCATGCAACAGAGCGCACAGCCGCCAGTCGCGCCAGCGCTGATAGGCCGCGCCGAACAGCAGGGCAGGCCAGAACACCAGCGTTGCCGCCATCAGCCCCGAGCCCAGGTGCAGGGCGCTGAAAGCGGCGGCGCTGCCCAGCACTGCCGGCAGCGGCGACGTCCGTTGCAGTAGCCAGTGATGCAGGCCGGCGCGCATAATCCACTCTTCAAGCAGGGGAGCCACGAGGAGCAGACGAAACACGGCGGCCGGGTCCGGCGACAGCAGGGCAGGGCCGCAAAAGGCAGTTGAGGCGAACACTGGGACTGAGCAATCTGTTAATGTTGTAGCGGTCAATAGCCGCCCGCGGAAAGATGGTTCAAAATTGGCGAAATAAATATTTTTGCGTTTCGCCTGAACCTTTTTCTCCCGGCCGCGTATTCACGGCACCAGGGGAGAATATGTATGCGAACAGGCAGGAGGACGGGCGTGTCCGATGAATTGGATGAAAGTGGATTGCTGCTGCGGATATGCGGCGGGGACCGGCTCGCCTTTCAAGTGCTGTACCGGGCTTATTTTTCACGGCTGGCGCGTTTTTTGGACCGCATGACGCGCAATGTGCCGCTGGTGGAAGAGATTATCAACGACACCATGCTGGTGGTGTGGCAGAAGGCGAATACGTTTGACGGCAGTTGCAAGCTGTCGACCTGGATCTTTGCCATCGCCTACCGCCAGGCCCTGAAAGCGTTGCGCGGGCTGGATGTGCCGCTGGAGCCGCAGGAGGATCAGCCGGGCGAGGCGGGCGCGGAGCCGGAGCACGCGCTGGCGGCGCGGCAGTTGCAGCGCGGCGTCAGCCGGGCGCTGGACCAGTTGCCGATGGAGCAGCGCATGGTGGTCAGCCTGACCTATTATCATGGCATGGCGTATCAGGAAATTGCCGAGACCATGGGCTGCCCGGTGAACACGGTCAAGACGCGCATGTTCCATGCGCGGCAAAAGCTCAAGGACATGTTGTCCGATCATATGGAAGAGATGCAATGAGTACCAACACTACCATCAGCGCCAAGGATGATGAGGCGCATCAGGCATTGCAGGATTTGCTGCCGTGGTATGCGTCCGGCGCGCTGGGCGAGGCGGAGGCCCTGCAGGTGCAGCAGCACCTGCAGGCGTGCAGCGCCTGTCGCGCGGAACTGAGCTGGCAGCGCAAGTTGCTGGAAACCGAAGGGCCGCTGCCGGCCGGCCTCGATCCCGAACGGGCACTGGCGCGCCTGATGCCGCAGCTGGACGCTCCACCCGTCGCCGCCGCCGCCCGCTCGCCGCAATCCGGGCCGTCACCGGCTTCGCCGCAGCGGCTGCTGGCGCGCCTGCGCGCCTGGCTGGACGGCGCCGGCTGGCAGGGCTGGGCGCTGGCCGCGCAATGTGCCGTCATCGCCGTGCTGGCGGTGCAGCTGCTTCCGCGCAGTCCCGCCTCCGACTACCACGCGCTGGGTAACGGCGCTGCTTCCATGCCCGACATGCTGGTCGTCTTCAAGCCCGAGGCCCGCCTGCAGGACGTACAGCGCCTGATGCAGGACAACCACGCCCAGATCGTCGGCGGCCCCACCGTCACCGGCGCTTACATGCTGGACGTGGACGCCGGTCATCAGGCGCAATTGCTGTCGGCACTGCGCGCCCATCCCGCCGTGGACCGCGCCGAGTCCCTTACCGCCGCGAGCCCGCCATGAGACATTTACTGGCCCTGCTGCTATGCCTGTGCGCCGGCGCCGCCGCGCAAGACCTGCCGCAGATCGTGCCATCCACCGCGCCGGCCGAAGTACACAAGGCAGCGGACAACGCCGAAATCCTGGTCATGTTCCACCTGCCGGCGCCGCACTACCGCGCGGACAACTACGGCGGCGCCAACTACCGCGACGATGGCGGCCGCGCCGCGCGCCAGCGGCTGGCCGCCGCCGTGGCCCGCGACTACCATCTGGAGCTGATGGAGGATTGGGCCATGCCGGTGCTGAGCGTCGATTGCTACCGCATGCGCCTGCCCGCCGGCAAAGCCGCCGCGCCGGTACTGGAAGCGCTGACGCGCGACAGCCGCGTCGAATGGGCGCAGGTGATCCAGGACTTCGTGGCGCAGGCGGGCAGCGATCCCCTGTACCGCATGCAGCCGGCAGCCGGCGCCTGGCAACTGGATGAAGTCCGCAAGGCCGCCACCGGCCGCAAGGTGACGGTGGCGGTGGTCGATAGCGGCGTTGAAAGCACCCATCCCGATCTGGCAGGGCAGGTGACGCTGGAAGAAAACTTCGTCGATGGCCAGAAGTACGTGGCGGAACTGCACGGCACGGCGGTGGCTGGTGTAATCGCCGCGCGCGCCGGCAACGGCGTCGGCATCGAAGGCGTGGCGCCGGATGCGCGCCTGATGGCACTGCGCGCCTGCTGGCAAAACGGCAGTGCCACGCGCTGCAACAGCTTCACGCTGGCCAAGGCCATCAACTTCGCGCTGCTGAACGGGGCGCAGGTGATTAATCTCAGTCTGTCCGGCCCGCAGGACCGGTTGCTGCAGCAGCTGGTGGAAGCGGCGCAGGCGCGCGGCATCCGCGTGGTGGGCGCGGTCGATCCGGCGCGGGCCGACGGCGGCTTCCCTGCCAATACGCCGGGCGTGTTTGCCGTGGCCGCGGACGGCGCGCCGCCGCGCAACGGTGTGCACGCCTTGCTGGCGCCGGGGCGCGATATTCCCACCACCCTGCCGGGCGGCCGCTGGGGCATGGTTGCCGGATCGTCGTATGCGGCAGCCCATGTATCGGGTATGCTGGCGCTGATCGAGGAAATCAAGCCGCAATTGCCGGCTGCCCGGCTGCGCGACGGCATCGTGCTGAGCGACGGCAGTGCAGCTTTGACCGGCATCGATCTTTGTGCCACTATCATCCGCACTACAGGAAAATGCTCATGCGCGTGTCAAACCAGTTCAGCCAATCGTTACGCACGCTCGCCCTGAGCGTGGTCCCCTGGCTGCTGGCGTTCGATGCGCAGGCGCAGTTGAGCGGCAGTGCTGCAATCGTCTCCAACTATATGTATCGTGGCGTCTCGCTCAGCGACGACAAGCCGGTGGCGCGCGCGGCGCTCAACTACGACGGCGCGTCCGGCTGGTTCGCGGGCGGGCAGGTGGTAACGGGACAGCTGGCGGTGGAGACCCACCGCAGCGCGCAATGGACCGGCTATGCGGGCTATGCCGCGCGTTTGCCGTCCGGCCTGGCTTGGGAGACGGGCGTGACGGCGTATTCCTTTCCCAAAAATCCCAACTGGAATTTTCGCGAAGTATTTATCGGACTGGCCGGCGATGTGGTGAGCGGCCGGCTGCATTATTCGCCCGACTATCTGGGCATGGGCGAGCGCTCGCTGTATGGCGAGCTGAATGGCGGCTGGGTACTGGCGCCGCGCTTGCAGGCCTTCTGGCATGGCGGCATTTACCACTCGCTCGACAACGCGCAGTCCAGCCGCAGCGAGGCGCGGCTGGGACTGGCGAGTTCACACAAGGAATGGCGGGCGCAGGTGTCCCTGGATCTGGTGCGGCTGCGTGGCGGAAGTACCACCACCGATATCTATGGCAACACCAGTGGTGGTCGCCGCGAGGTGAGGCACGTCGTCGTCCTCACCGTCGCCCGCGCTTTCTGAGTTACTGCTGCGGTTGTTGCTGCTGATTGCGTTTGGCGATCTCGTTGCCAACGTAACCGCCGCCGATGGCACCGGCCACCGTGGCCAGTTTGCGGCCGTTGCCGCTACCGACCTGATTGCCGAGCAAGCCACCCACCACCGCACCGATACCAATGCCGACCGCGCTGTTCTGTGGTGCAGGCGCCGGGGCTGGTGCAGGGGCCTGCGCTTGCGCCACTTGCTGCTCAGGCTGCGGCGCGTTCACATGATGCACCACCGTTTTATGTTCCACCACGCGGCGTGGTTCAGGCGCTGGGGCTGCAACTGGTGCGGCGACTGGCGCGCTCATCGGCGCCGAGGCGACGGCAGGCGTTTCGGTTGGGGCGTTCTTGGCGGTCGAACTCGGCAACAAGCCGGCAATCGAGGCGGCGCCAACCAGGCTAACCAAGGCCACCGAAGCGGCGGCAACAGCCATCATGGGATGAATACGGGTGCGGGTGGTGTTTTCCATTTTGTTCTCTCCTGAGTATCGCCAACAGTGGCGCTTGCTCCTATAACGAGCCCGAGGGAGAACGCGGTGACGCAAAAAGTGTTTCCAGCGTAAGCAAATGTTACGGAAAAACAACCACAAAAATATATTTCTGCAAAGGTATTGCTTATTGATTGAGCAACCCACAACTCGGGCTCGTCGATAAACAACCTTTATTTAGAGCGATACATGAATCGTTATCCTGTCTGGAAGTACCTCCTGATTGTGGTCGCAATCCTGTTGGGGGCGCTTTACACGGCGCCCAACTATTTTGGCGAATCGCCCGCGGTGCAGATCACCAGCGGCAAAGCCACGGTCAAGCTGGAGCCGGCGATGAGCGCCAGGGTCGCCGATGTGCTGACCCGGGCCGGCATCGCCAACGACGGCGTGAGCTTTGACGGCAGCGCTGCTTACGCCTCGGTATATGCCCGCTTTGCCACGCCGGACGTCCAGTTCCGCGCCAAGTCGGTACTAGAGCGGGGCTTGAACGCCGATCCGGCCAACCCGGATTATCAGGTATCGCTGAACCTGCAAGCGGACACGGCGAAATGGATGCAGCACCTGCGCGCGCTGCCGATGTATCTCGGCCTCGACTTGCGCGGTGGCGTGCACTTCCTGATGCAGGTCGACACCAAGGCCGTGCTGAACAAGCGCATACAGGGCATGCAAGCGGCGGCCCGCACCCTGCTGCGTGACAAGGAGGTGCGCCATGCTGGTATTGAACGCGTCGGCGACGCCATCGAAATCAAATTCCGCGACGATGCGGCCCGCCAGCGGGCTAGGGATGTGCTGTCCGGCCAGATGCGTGACCTGGGCTTTGCCGATGCGGGTGAAGGCAGTGAACTCAAACTGACTGTGAGCTTGAAGCCCGACGCGCTGACACAAACCATCAGCGACGGCATCAAGCAAAACATTACGACGCTGTCCAGGCGTGTCAACGCGCTGGGCGTGGCGGAGCCGGTCATCCAGCAACAGGGCCAGGACCGCATCGTGGTTCAACTACCGGGTGTGCAGGACGTGGCCCGCGCGCGCGCCGGTCGTGGTGTCCAGGGAGGTGGCGCTGACCGGTGACTACATCACCAGCGCGGTCGCCGGCGTCGATGGCAATAACCGGCCGGCCGTCAACGTGGAGCTCAATAGCGACGGCGGACGGCGCATGCGCGAAGTCACCAGCGGCCATGTCGGTAAGCGCATGGCGATTGTGTTGTACGAAAAAACCGGCAAGCCCGAAGTGCTTTCAGTGCCGGTCATTTCGGAAGAGCTGGGCAGCCACTTCCAGATCACCGGCATGGGCAATGCCGAGAGCTCCGCCGAGCTGGCGCTGCTGCTGCGCTCGGGTGCGCTGTCGGCGCCGATGGACGTGATTGAAGAACGCACCATCGGCCCCGCGCTGGGCGCCGAGAACATCAGCAAGGGCCTGCACTCGACGATGTACGGCTTTGCCGCCATCGCGGTCTTCATGATCGTCTACTACATGATCTTCGGCTTCTTTAGCGTGTTTGCGCTGGCGGTCAACCTGTTGCTGCTGGTGGCCATTCTCTCGCGGATGCAGGCGACCCTGACCCTGCCGGGCATGGCCGCGATTGCGCTGGCGCTGGGCATGGCGATCGACTCGAACGTGCTGATCAACGAACGCATCCGCGAAGAGCTGCGCGGCGGCGCCACGCCGCAGGCCGCGATTGCCGCCGGTTTCGACCGCGCCTGGGCGACGATTATCGACTCCAACGTCACCACGCTGATTGTCGGTGTGGCGCTGTGGGTGTTCGGTTCCGGTCCGATTCGTGGCTTTGCAGTGGTGCACACGCTGGGTATCCTGACCTCGATGTTCTCCGCCGTGTTCGTCTCGCGCGGCGTGGTCAACCTCTGGTATGGCCGCAAGAAGAAACTGCAATCGGTTGCGATCGGCACAGTCTGGACGCCAGGCAAGGAGAACTGATCATGGAATTTTTCCGCATTAAAAAAGACATCCCGTTCATGCGGCATGCGCTGGTATTCAACGTCATCTCGGCGCTGACCTTTGTCGCGGCCGTGTTCTTCCTGCTGCATCGCGGCCTGCATTATTCGGTGGAGTTCACCGGCGGCACCGTGATGGAGCTGCGCTACCAGCAGCCGGCGAACCTGGAACGGATACGTCACACGCTGGAAGGCATCGGCTACGAACAGCCTGAGGCCACCAGCTTTGGCACCGCGCATGACGTCATGCTGCGCCTGCCGGTGGTTAAAGGCATCACGCCCAAAGATGCATCGGCGCAGGTGTTCGAGGCCTTGTGCAAAGCCGAGAGCGGCCATCCTTCGCAGGCTTGTGAAGACGCCACTGGCGCCGCGCTGGTGTCCTTGCAGAAGGTGGAGTTTGTCGGACCGCAGGTGGGTGACGAGCTGGCGCAGAATGGCCTGAACGCGCTGGTGATGGTGGTGATCGGCGTGATGATCTATCTGGCCGTGCGCTTCGAGTGGAAGTTTGCGGTGGCGGCGATTGTCGCTAACCTGCACGACGTGGTGATCATTCTAGGCTTCTTCGCCTTCTTCCAGTGGGAGTTCTCGCTGACTGTGCTGGCCGGTGTGCTGGCGGTGCTGGGTTACTCGGTGAATGAATCGGTGGTGATCTTCGACCGTATCCGCGAAAACTTCCGCAAGCAGCGCAAAGCCTCGGTCCATGAAGTGATCGACAACGCCATCACCTCGACCATCTCGCGTACCATCATCACCCACGGCTGCACGCAGATGATGGTGCTGTCGATGCTGTTCCTGGGCGGTCCGACGCTGCACTACTTCGCCATGGCGCTGACCATTGGTATTTGCTTCGGTATCTACTCATCGGTGTTCGTAGCCGCCGCAGTCGCCATGTGGCTGGGCGTGAAGCGCGAGGACTTGATCAAGCCGGCTGTTAATGCAGCAGCTTCAGCATAAAGCCGGTCAGCAAGGATGATTGCAGAATGGCGGTGCCGACCATCCAGCGCACAACCTCGTCGCGGCATTCTGCAATCTTTGCTTCCAGTTCCAGTTGGACCTGATCGATTTTTGTATTCAATTTACTTTCGATCAGATCGATTTTCGTGTTGTTCTTGGCGTCGACCTCTTCCAGCTTGTCCGAGATGCGATTTAGCTCGTTCATGATCTCGCCAGTGGTTTCCGCCTGAATGACTGCCAGGGCCGGCGACATGCCACAGCCTCGATCAGGCGCTTGGCATACTTGTGGCTGTTAAAGGGTATGAACGTGAGCACACTTGTCTGAAAAGTGAACGGTCATGATGGTACGCGCGAGAGCGGTCATTAATGCTGATGGACCTTGATACACACCAATGCCCACTATGGTGCCGCGCACTATGGTGGCGTATGATCAAGACGTTCCAGCACAAAGGATTGAAGGCTTTTTTTGAGACCGGTAGCTTGGCCGGTATTCAACCGTCGCATGCGCCTAAACTAAACGCTATTTTGCGCCGGTTGAACACGGTGAATCAGCCTCTGGATATGGATATGCCGGGTTGGATGTTGCATTCGCTCAAGGGCAAACTTCTGGGACATTTCTCTGTGCGTGTTAGCGGAAATTGGCGTGTGACGTTCCGGTTCGAAGGTATAGATGTTGTTCTGGTTGACTACAAGGACTACCACTGAGGGTAATCACCATGGCAGAAATGTTTAATCCGTCGCATCCAGGGTTGACGTTGCGCGACGATGTGTTGCCTGCGCTGGGATTGTCGGTCACCGAAGCGGCTCAGCAGTTGGATGTGGAGTCCGGGGTCTTGTCGGCAATCCTGAATGGACAGGCCGCGATAACGGTGGAGATAGCATTGCGCATCGAGGCATGGCTAGGTGTGGCGCGTGGGGGCGCCGCGCGGGTATGGCTGGCGGAGCAAAATGCTTACGATTTATGGCAAGCGAGACTGCGTCTGGCGGATTCACTTTTGAAGGTTCAGGCTGCTCCTCCGCTTGCTGCTTCGTCATTCGCGTAAGCGAAAAACAAGCACTGAGCGTATCAGTGCTTTGCCAGGATTCTGATGTTCGGAGCGAGATTACGCTACCGTCGGCGCCCGTGTTAATCGAGACGCTAACGTGCACTAAGGATAACTAGAACTACTGACTTGCTGAGTACACGCAAGATAGCCCGTCAAAAAGCACCGAATAATCGTCATATTGTCCACTACATTGAAGGAGCGAATATGGCAACCGATGCTTACCTGAGGATTGACGGCATAAAAGGGGAGTCCAATGATGAGGCCCACGCTGGCTGGATCGAGGTCAGCTCGGTCCAGATGGGCGTTCTCCAACCCCGGAGTGCCACGGCTTCTACTGCTGGCGGCCACACCGCCGAACGCTGCGAGCACCGAAGCATCACACTTACTAAACTGGCTGATCTTTCCTCTCCGATCCTGATGCAAACCTGCTCGGCCGGACGAACCATTCCCAAGGCCAAGCTGGAGTTCATGCGTGCGGACAGCCAAGGTGAGCGCGTGAAGTATTACGAGGTCGAGCTGGAGAATGTCCTCATCGGGAGCGTCAGCCAAGCGCTTCATGCTGGCGATATCCTTCACGAAACCTTGGCACTCAAGTTTTCCCGAGTGAAGTGGAAGTATACCCAGCAGAAGATTGCTGGCGGGGCGGGCGGCAACACGTCAGGCGGGTGGGATTTGTCGTCCAACAGGATAGTGTGAAGGGAGTCGATTATGGCCTCGAAGCCTGACATCCTGCCCATGGACTGCCGCCGCTACTTCATGCTGCCGCAAGGCCCTGAGGACGGCGGGTACTACGTATATGGGGACCCTGGACGGGGCGTATTCCAATATGCCCACTCCAAGATGATTATCGCGCTCCTGCAGATCGCATGGGAATGGCAGAGCATGGATACTCGGCGGTTTGGTGTGGGTGACATCAGCTTGGCTGACGGCGTTAAGAGCAAGCTGCACGCAACTCACCGCACAGGCTTGGAGGTTGATATTCGTCCTCTGCGCAAGGATGGCGCCGAGGTCGGCGTGCTCTGGTATCAGCAAGCTTATGATCATGACGCGACAAACAAGCTGATCGAACTATTTTATACCTACGCGCCAGTGGACTACGTGCTATTCAACGATCCCGATATTTCGCACACGAAGCCTGCAAAGAACCATGACAACCACTTCCACGTGAAGATGAGAGCATAATCATGAAGAAAATCCTAGCCTTCCTTCTTGCCGCTGGTGCTATAGCCTCCATTGTCCATGGCAGTGACGATGAGACCTTCTCGGTGGAGTTCAAGCCTTTTAAAGGCGCATACTGGCTTTATTCGGGAACGCTGGATGACCGGCATCCTCCCACTAAAAATGAGCGAAAAATCGCTATCTCGATTGAAGGGAAGGCGGCCAAGGAAATGTTCGATTCCATGTACCCCGACTCCAAGTCGCCATGCAGCGATGAAAAGGGGCATCGTGAGCGGAGCAAGGGGAACATCTATTGTGCGTACAATCCGCGCGAAGGATATAGCTGTTCGGTTGGGTTTAACCTTCGGACAGGGGAGAGCATTGAAGGGATAGTATGTTAACTGCCCCAGATGCGGGACGAAATTGAGTTATTGCACCAGTCTTCATGACTGGCAGCACTGGAAGGTAGAGGAGGAAGGGCACATGAAACGTACAGCCATCTTCTCGTTAAAAAAAGCGATTTGTAAGTTAGGTATCGTGGATCGAGCATTTACCGGGTTGCGGGCGATATGTCTAAAAGAGTGTGTAAACTACCGCTCGACAGTGTTGAGTAGCACGAAACGCCATAAATTCGGACGCAAAATAACCGTGTAAGTACGACACTTGGTATTATTGCATCATTAATGGGAGCATCCCGAGTAAGCACGAAATGGATAAAGATGAAGAAAAAGCTGCAAGTGTTCGTCTCTAGCACTTTCAATGATCTGCAAATCGAACGGCAGGCCGCTGTTGCCGCGATCTTGAAGGCGGGGCACATACCAGCAGGCATGGAATTATTCACAGCGGCAGATCAATCACAAGCAGAAACTATCAAATCTTGGATCGACGAATCGGACGTCTACATGCTCATCTTGGGTGGGCGTTACGGCTCGGTTGAACCTAGTACTGGCATCAGCTACACGGAGTTGGAATATGACTATGCAGTGCAGCAAGGAAAGTCATTTTTTGCGGTGGTCATCACCGAAGAAGCGCTTAACCAAAAAGTAAAACTCTTGGGTGTCGGCGCTATGGAGCAGGAAAATGGCAAAGCATTGGCAGCCTTTCGAGCAAAAGTTTTGTCCAACATATCCTCTTTCTATGCGGATGAGAAAGACATTCGTCTCGCTGTCTATGAAAGCTTATCTGATTACGCTGCAAGCCGCGACTTGAAGGGCTGGGTGGCCGGCGATAGCATAGTCGACACGAAACCAATGTTTGACGAAATCAGTAAGCTGTCATCCGAGAATGCCGAACTGCGACAGGTAATCGCTGCGCTTGAACGAAAGCAGAAAACCGGGCCAGCAGAGCAACACGATTTTGAGGAACTGCGGGAAATCCTTAAGGCTACGATAGTGAGTATCCCGCAAGCAATCGCCCCGGACGGCGAAACGGGCATCGAAATGAGTCTGCTGGCAATGTTTTATGGAAACAAAGAAACGTTGATCGCTGGCGTCACAAACAGCATGGGCATGTCGGAAGGCGCAAAGTTCCTTTATTACAATATTTTGCCAAAATTGCAAATTCACGGTCTTGCTGAAAACGAGAAAGTGGCAGGAGCGAGCTATCGACGTTCGTTTGTCAACGCAAAAGGGCAGGCTTTCCTCGCGTATTTGGAAAAAAACAAAATCGCTAAGCAATTAGCTGAAAAGTCGGCTGCGCCGCCCCAACAGGCCAACGCTAAACCGGTCTCAGCCTCAGCGTCTAAGCCCACTGCGGCGAAGAAAACGGCTACGCGGAAAATACCTAGTAAGAAGTCCTGAACGTACCTCGCACTTGCCTCTCGCCGGCATAGGAGGGGCGCGAGATAGCAACAAAAAAACCCGCCGTCATAGGAGAGGGGCGGGTTTTTGAATTTACTGCTGTGCTTGCATATGACCTGTTGGTGCCTCGGGCCGGAATCGAACCGGCACGCCTTGCGGCGGCGGATTTTGAGTCCGCTGCGTCTACCAATTCCACCACCGAGGCAGGTGTATTGCAATGCGACCCGCATTATCACCGATTTGCATGCCCGCCGCAACCCTGATTCCAATCTTTTCAAACAGATAAGTATTTCTGTTCGCCCGAAGCAGGTATCATCATGCTTACCGCAAGACTAGGCCGGCTCGCCCCGGCCCCGAGAAGCATGAAAAATAATAAGATTCGCGAGATTATCCTGGGGAAACCGCTCGATCCGATGAAGAGCGAAACCCGCCACTCCATGGCGCTGGTCGCTTTCCTGGCCTGGGTCGGGCTGGGCGCCGACGGTTTGTCGTCTTCCGCCTACGGCCCGGAGGAAACCTTCCGCGCACTGGGCGGCCACACTCACCTCGGCCTGTACATGGCGATCGCCACCGCAGCCACGGTGTTCATCATCGCGCTGGCCTATAACCAGGTGATCGAGCTGTTTCCGACCGGCGGTGGCGGCTACCGCGTGGCGACCAAGCTGGTGGGGCCGTATCTGGGCCTGATTTCCGGCTGCGCCCTGATCCTCGATTATGTGCTGACGATTGCGATTTCCATCGCTTCCGGCGTCGATGCGCTGGCGTCGTTCCTGCCGCTGGGCTTCCAGCCCTACAAGCTGTGGGCCGAGGTGTTTTTCATCGGCCTGCTGATCGTGATGAATCTGCGTGGCCTGAAAGAGGCGATCCAGATTCTGCTGCCGATCTTCCTCGGCTTTGTGGCCACGCATTTGGTATTAATCGTTTATGGCATTTTCGCGCATGCCTCGCATTTGCCGCAGCTGGTTCCAACCACTTTGGCCGAGACCTCGGATCTGGCCAGCCATATCGGCTGGGCCGGTGTGGCGGGCATGCTGTTGCTGGCGTATTCGCAGGGCGGCGGTACGTACACCGGGTTGGAGGCGGTATCCAACAACGTCAACCTGCTGGCCGAGCCGCGCGTGCGCACCGGTAAGGTGACGATGCTGTATATGGCGTTGTCGCTGGCGTTCACGGCCGGCGGCATTATCTTGCTGTATTTGCTGTGGGATGCGCAGCCGGTGGCCGGCGAGACGTTGAATGCGTCCACTTTCAAGACCATCATCGCCAGCATGGGCCTGGGCGGTGAGGTGGTGAATCAGATGTTGCTGGTGGTGGTGCTGGCGTTCGAGGCCGGCCTGCTGTTCGTGGCGGCGAATACCGGTTTCCTCGGCGGGCCGTCGGTGCTGTCGAACATGGCGGCCGATTCGTGGGTGCCGCACAAGTTCCGCTATCTGTCCACGCGGCTGGTCACGCAGAACGGCATTCTGGTGATGGGCGTCGCCGCGCTGGCGATCCTGTGGTGGACCGGCGGCAGCGTGACCTTGCTGGTGGTGCTGTATTCGATTTCGGTGTTCCTGACGTTTGCGATTTCGTTGTTCGGGCTGGTGTTGTACTGGTCGCGCAATCGCAAGAAGGGCTCTCAGTGGAAGCGGCGCTGGCTGCTGTCGGCGCTGGGCTTTGTGATTTGCGCCAGCATTCTGCTGGTGCTGCTGGTCGAGAAGTTTGCCGACGGCGGCTGGGCCACAGCGGCGATCATTGCGGCGATGGCGGCGTTTTGCTACTACATCCGCCAGCATTACCGCGAAACCAAGCGGGCGATTCACTCGGTGGACGAGGTGTTTGCCAGCCAGCCGTTCGGCCAGAATGCTCAGCCGATCGAGCCGGATCCGGACGCGCAGACGGCGGTGTTCATTGTCGGCACTTCACGCGGCGGCGGCTTGCATGCCTTGCTGTGGGTGCAGCGCATGTTCCCGAATCACTTCAAGAATTTCCTGTTCGTGAATGCGCGCACGGTGGATTCGCATGCTTACGGCGGCGAGGGCGCGCTGGAGCAGATGCGCACCGAGGCGGCGGAGACGCTGGAGTTCTTCGTCGACTTTTGCCATAGCCATGGCATGGCGGCTTCGTCGTATCTGGGCTTCGGTACGGATGCGGTGGAGGAGGTGACGCGGCTGTGTGAAGAGATCAGCAGCGAGTTCCCGCACTCGATTTTCTTCACCAGCAAACTGATCTTCGCCTCCGACAACTGGTTCACGCGCCTGCTGCACAATCAGGCGGCGCTGGCCGCCCAGCGCCGCCTGCACCTCGAAGGCTTGCAGATGGTGATCCTGCCGATGAAGGTGTGATCAGTCGCTCTGGTGGCGGATGGTGTCTTTCGACAGCAGGTGGTCTTGCAGCAGGCGCTTGGCGCGCTCGCGGGCCAGGCGCAGGATGTCGCGGGCGCTGCGTTTGGCGCTCAGCACCGGTGCTTGTTTTGGTTGGTTCATGATCATGCCTCCCTGGTTTGTTGTTGCTGCTCCAGCAGCGCGAAGATAGCGTCTTTCGACAGGACGTATTGATCCATCAGCACGCCTTTCAGTTCCGCGATCTGCTCGCGGTAGTCGGCGATGGCGGTCAGGGTGTAGCTGTAGAGTTCGTCGGCCTTGGCTTCCACCATGGCGAGGCCGGCCTCTTTGTCCTTGAATTGGCTGTGGTCGATTTTCGAACGCGAGTACATCGACAGTTTGTTGACCATCAGGTCCAGCATGGAGGTGGCTTTTTCGATGTCGTTCTGGCTGCCCACCGAGATGCCGCGCGCGCCGTAGAACAGTTCTTCCGCCGCCACGCCGCCGTACAGCTGGATGACGTCGCGCTCCAGTTCTTCCAGCGTGCGCAAGGCAACGTCGTCCGAGGCCGACAGCACGTAGCCCAGCGCACCCAGTTTGGACACCGATTCGGTCGAAATCTTCAACAGCGGCGAACGCTCTTTCACTTCGGCCAGCGACAGGCCTTCGCGCAGCCATGGATCGATCTGCATGAAGAAGTGGCCCAGCTCGTGCAAGGCCACGCGCTCGCGCTGGCGGGTTTTCTCGGCGGTGGTGGCGCGGTCGGTCAGGCCGATGGTGGCGCGTTCGAAGGCGCGGAACATCAGCTCGGTGTTGATGACTTTGTTCTCTTGTATCGCCAGCATGCTGGCGCGCTCGACCACGGTCTGCAACAGCGCCGGGCTGAGGTTGGCGGTGATTTCCGCCACATGGTCCAGCTGCAAATCGTTCCAGTCGACGCAGCCATCGGCCTTGCGCGCCAGGAAGGAACGCAGCAGTTCGCGCCGTTCGCTCTTGTTCGGCAGGCGGAAGTTGATCTTGACCGAGAAGCGCCGCAGCATGGCCTCGTCCATGCGGGTCGAGGCGTCGTCGAAGTTGGAAGCCACCACCCAGATCACGCCGGCACCCTTGTCGCTGCGCACGCCGTCGAGCAGGCCGAGCAGGGTGTTGGCGGTGTCGTCTTCCCATTTCTTTTCGCCGCGGCCGCGCGGCATGAACAGGCCCTGCGCTTCGTCGAGGAAGATGATGCAGCTGCCGCGCGCGCAGGCTTTCTTGTGCAAGGCGTGCAGCGCCTTCGAGCCGCCGCCGATATAGCCCGATTCCAGCGCCGAGGCCGACGCCTGGATCAGCGGAATGTCGAGCCGCTTGGCCAGGTAGCCGGCCAGCTTGGTCTTGCCGGTGCCGGCCGGGCCGGTCAGCATGACGTTGAACGGCTTGTCGATGTCGTGCTCTTTGTACAGGGCACGGTTGCGTATCATGTCTTCCAGGTGCAGCACTTCCTGTTTGATGTCTTCCATGCCGATCAGATCGTCCATGCTGCCGCCCAGCTGGTCCGGCGTCAGCACGGTGGCGCTCACGCCCATGCCCGGCAGGCCGTGGCGCAGCAGGAACAGCGCCAGCCCCACCAGCACGATGTCGAGCGCATGGCGGCCGAGGAAGGCGCCGACGCGCGCCAGTTTGTTGGCGTCCTCATCCTGCATCACGGCCTTGTGGGTCGCCAGGTAGTCGTCGCGCGCGATGGCGTAGGGGATGTTATTGCGCAGCAGGACTTCGCGCTCCAGGTTCAGGTGGGTGGTGCCCGGCACTTTGACCACCACCAGCTTGTCGTCGTTTTTCAGCTTAATGATGTAGCGCGGCGCCTCCGATTGCGGCGCCGCCACCAGCAGGTACTCCAGCCGGGCGCGCATGGCCGGCAGGGCCGTGATCTGGGCGATGTCTTGCGTGTGCAGCACCGGGCTGCTGTCCTGCGGCACATCGGCGCGCAGGCCCAGCAGAATGACGACGGCGGCTGTCAGCGCCAGCAAGGCGGCGCGGATGTAGTTGTTGCGCAGGGCGGATTGAAGTTTGTGCAAAGTGAACATGATGCCATCCAGAGGCATGCTGCCAGGGCCGGGCGCGAGGGTGGGGCGCAGCAGCCGGGGCCGCCATGACCGGCGCGCAGGGCGGGGCGCGGCCGGAGAGTGAATGCTGCCGCACGGCAACGCATTCAATGCGCAACTATAGCCGCATTGCCGGCTTTTGTATCACATTGCCCGCAGAAAAAGCCCGGACGCGCAACACCGGCAGGCGCTTCACCGTTTATTCCGTTTTTTTGACCGCTGATGCTCGCGCTTTTACCGCTCGTCGCATACGCAGGATCTTTGACGGCGGCTTTGTTAATCTGATCACGTCTACCGCTGAATAACAGATTGCAGCGGTGGCTCCCGAAACTTACAACTTATGGAGCATACCAATGAAAACGATCCTCGCAGGCATCGCGGCCTCGCTCGCCCTGTCGTCCCTGATGACCATCGCCCACGCTGAAGATGCCAGCGTGCAGATCACCTCCAAATCGCCGCAGCGCTATCACTTGCTGGAGGAGGATTTCTACAACTTCAAGAGCGTCTATGGTCTGGAGAATGGCCAGCGCATCAGCTTCACTTCCCGCATGAATCACTTCTACACCCAGCTCGACGACGGCAAGCGGATACGGATCTACCCGATCTCGCGCACCGCCTTCCTGACCGAAAGCGGTGCCCGCATCGAATTCCGTGAGCAGGGCGAAACCGTGGGCATCGCCAACTTCGAGAAGCTCTCGCCAGACAGTCAGATGGCCGCCAACACCACTATGACGGCGCGCCGTTAATTGACCAGGGAGTGCCATGATGAAAACCACTTTGCTGAGCATGGCTGTTGCCGCCGCCTTGTCGATCACCACCTTGGCCCATGCGGCCGGGCCGGACAATGAGAGCGTGAAGATCACCGCGCCGGCCGTTATGAGCGACTTTAAATTTAAGCCGCAGGAGTTTGCCGACTATCTGTATTCCTACGCCCTGAGCAATGGCGAGGAAATGAAGTTCACGCAGAAAGTCGCGCACTACTACGCTGAAATCAGGGGCCAGAAGAAAGTGGAAATTTTCCCGGTCGCGCCGGGCGAGTTTGTCACCCAGGCCGGCAGCCGCATCAACTTCCGGGACGACGGCTACGCGCTGACCATCGATAACTATGAACGCCTGCCGATGGCGGCCAGGCTGCCGGCCAACACCACCGTGGTGGCCAGCCGCTGAGCGCCGCTACTTGGCCGGCTGGTCGTACTTGCGGTCGATCCGCGTCACGGTGCCGTCGCGCCGCATCTCGGCCAGGGCGGCGTTGAGCCGGTCGATCAGCTCGTCCGGCACGGAGGGATGGCAGGCCAGGTAGACCTTCACGCGATGGAACGCCATCAGCGGCACCACCTTGTCCGCCCATTCGGGATGGCCGGGAAAGGCCACGCCATTGCGGATGGACACTGCCCACAGGTCGATGCGGTTGAGCAGCAGCTTTTGCGGATTGACCAGGTCGTTGGTGGCGGCATCCACATTGAAGCCGCGGCTGCGCAGGTATTCTTCGCGCGCATCGCCCAGGGCGGTGCCGATGCGCAGCTTGCGCGCATCGTCGAGACTGTTGAGGGGGAAGCTGTGGTCGGCGCGGCCCCAGAACTGCCATTCGGCCTCGTCGGTCGGTCCCACCCATTTGAACCGGCTTTCGCGCTCAGGCGTGCGCGAGGTGGAGTACACGCAGGTATGGCCCTGCGTTTGCGCCATCATCAGGGCGCGCTTCCACGGCAGCAGTTCGATCTTGTAATCGGTGCCGGTGCGGGTCATCAGTTCGCGGATTTTTTCAGTGGCGCGGCCGGTGATTGCGCCGTCGGCGCCGACCATGCTGGACGGCGGCAGATGCTCGGTGGTGATGCGCAGCGGCGCGGCAGCCGCCGCCTCTCCGCAGGTCGCCAGCAGAAATAATGTCGTGATGATAAGTCGCATGGGCTGGCCGCTTTCTGCTGAAAAGCATAGCAGCAATGCCAGCCGTGCGGCAATGCTTAATCGGCGCGCCGGTACAGGCGGAAACGCTCCTCGCGGTCGGCCGGACGCCGGCCTTCCCACAGCAACACCCATTGCTTGCCGCGGTGCTGCGGCGCGATCTCGCGGTCGTCGCGCACTTTGATGCTGTCTTGCAACAGCAGCAAGTCGCAGCGGCCGCCCTCCACGCCGGCAAACGGCAGATGGGCGTAATAGGCGAACGAGGCGCGCTGGGCCGGGCCGACATTGGTTTCGATGCAGCTGGCCCCGGCCGGCAGCTTGTCGGCGATCTGGCGCGCCACGCTGGCGTAGCTCTTGCTGTAATTGACGTCCGGCAGGAACAGCGTCATCAGCAAAATCCAGATCAGGATCAGGCCGCCGGACGACAGCACCACGGCGCGCCACAGCACCGCCGGCTGGCGCGAGATGCGCCAGTACACCAGCGCAAACCAGCCCAGGGTGGCCGCCAGCGCCACGAAGAAGGCAATCCAGCCCAGCTCGGGATGGAAGCCCGGCACCAGCTTGAGCGCATTCTTGGCGGCCTGCGCCGGCCAGCCGGTCAGCTTGGCGATCCAGAACACCCAGATGATGGCCGCGCACAGCGTCAGCGCCATCACCGAGAACCAGTCGATGGCGTTGATGGCGCCGCGCTTGACGGTCAGCAGGCCGAACGCGGCCATCACGGCCAGCGGCGGCAGCAGCACCAGCAACTGGCCTTGCTCGGGCTGGCTGTTGAACAGGGTCAGCAGCACGCCCGTCACCACGAAGGCCAGCGGCACCACGATGTGCAGCACGCCGCGCTGGCGGCGCCAGGCCCACACCGCCCAGGCGGCAAACGGCCAGGCCGGCCAGAAGAACCAGACGCCGACGCGGAAGAAGAATTTGACCGATGGCCAGCTCGGCCAGTCCAGCTGCAGCCAGTTCCAGCCCAGCCAGGCGTTCAGCGGCTGCTGGTGGTAGGGTTCCAGCAACTGGGCCGGCACCAGCCACAGCGCCGTCACCAGGCCGCCGACGGCGATCATGGCGCCGAGGTCGCGCACGGCGCGGATGGCCGGCTGGGCCAGGAAGCGGGTGCAGGCGAACAGGGCCAGCATCATGAACACCGGCGTGATCCAGCCGCGCGCCAGGGTCAGCAGGCCGATCGCCAGGCCGCTCAGGGCGGCGTTGCGCAGCGACGGTTTTTCCACGTAGCGCACGGTGCGGTACAGCAGGAAGGCGCTCATCGCCACCTGCATGGCTTCCGGCGTGGTTTCATGGCTGTGCAGTAGCAAGCCGAGGCAGCCGAGGTAGATCAGGACGGCGGCGTCGGCCAGGGTGCGGCCGAAGTCGTCCGGCTCGGGCTGGCCGCCAAAGGCCAGGCGCAGCGGTTGCGCATCTTGCCGGCGGCCGAGGTGGAAGGTGGCGTACCACAGCGACAGCACGCCCAGCAGGAACATGCCCACCGTGCCCACGCGCGCGGCCAGCACGTCACCCAGCAGCCAGCCGAACAGCTTGATGCCGAGCGCGCCCAGCCAGAATGCCAGCGGGCCTTCGTCCGGCCACGACAGGCCGGCCACATTCGGCCACAGCCAGTCCTGCCAGCCGCCCTGGGCCATGGTCCACATGATGCCGAAGCTGGCGGCGTCGTCGTTCTTCCACGGGTCGCGGCCGATCAGGCCGGGCAGGATGTACAGCAGGCCGAGGGCGAACAGCGCCCAGCGCGGCAGGGCCAGGGTGGCGGCGGCAGGAAGACGGACTGGCTTCATCGATCGTGTGTTTTTATGAGTAGAACCGGAGTATGAGGGACACAAACAAAAAAAGCAGCCGCGAGGCTGCTTTTTTTATCGAAGCGGCTGAAATTAGCCTGCAGCGACGGCGGTTTTCGAACCGACCGAACCGAACTTCTGGCGGAATTTCTCAACGCGGCCAGCGGTGTCGACGATTTTGTGTTTGCCGGTGTAGAACGGGTGCGACTCAGCCGAAACCTCGATCTTCACCAGTGGGTAGTCTTTACCTTCGTGGGAGATGGTTTCGCGGGTTTGGATGGTCGAACGGGTGATGAATTTGAAATCGCACGACAGATCGTGGAAAACAACTTCGCGGTATTCTGGGTGACCTTCTGGTTTCATGTGTAGCCTCGGTTGGTTTGGTAGCCAAACAGCACTTCGTCGGTCTGTATTGCCTCTCGACCCGATTGCCGCTCACTTGCCAGGTTAAAAAATAATGCGATCGCGGATTATACGCCCGTAAACGCAAACAGGCAACCGGTGGTTGCCTGTTTGGTAAGGTTGCTAAGCCGCTGGCTTAACCACCCCTACGCATCATGTCGAAGAACTCGGTGTTGTTCTTCGTCGCGCGCATCTTGTCGAGGATGAACTCCATCGCCTCGATCTCGTCCATCGAGTACAGCAGCTTGCGCAGGATCCAGATCTTCTGCAGCTGGTCCGGCTTGATCAGCAGTTCCTCGCGGCGGGTGCCCGATTTGTTCAGGTTGATGGCCGGGTAGACGCGTTTCTCGGCCAAGCGGCGCTCCAGGTGCACCTCCATATTGCCGGTACCCTTGAATTCTTCGTAAATCACGTCGTCCATGCGCGAGCCGGTTTCGATCAGCGCGGTGGCGACGATGGTCAGCGAACCGCCTTCCTCGACGTTACGGGCGGCGCCGAAGAAGCGCTTCGGACGCTGCAGCGCGTTGGCGTCGACACCGCCGGTCAGCACCTTGCCCGAAGCCGGGATCACGGTGTTGTAGGCGCGCGCCAGGCGGGTGATCGAGTCCAGCAGGATGACCACGTCTTTTTTCATTTCGACCAGGCGCTTGGCTTTTTCCAGCACCATCTCGGCGACCTGCACGTGGCGGGTGGCCGGTTCGTCGAAGGTGGAGGCCACGACTTCGCCGCGCACCGAGCGCTGCATCTCCGTCACCTCTTCCGGACGTTCGTCGATCAGCAGCACGATCAGGGTCACGTCGGGGTGGTTGGCGGTGATGGCGTGGGCGATGTGCTGCAGCATGACCGATTTGCCGGACTTCGGCGACGCCACCAGCAGGCCGCGCTGGCCTTTGCCGATCGGCGAGATCAGGTCGATGATGCGGCCGGTGATGTTCTCGGTGCCGTTGATGTCACGTTCCAGGCGCAGCGGCTCTTGCGGATGCAGCGGCGTCAGGTTCTCAAACAATATGCGGTGCTTCGAGGCTTCCGGCGATTCGCCGTTGACCTTGTCCACCTTGACCAGCGCGAAATAGCGCTCGCCGTCTTTCGGCGTGCGCACTTCGCCCTCGATCGAGTCGCCGGTGTGCAGGTTGAAGCGGCGGATCTGCGACGGGGAAATGTAGATGTCGTCGGTGGACGCCATGTAGCTGGCGTCCGGCGAGCGCAGGAAGCCGAAACCGTCCGGCAGCACTTCCAGGGCGCCGTCGCCGAAGATTTGCTCGCCCGATTTGGCGCGTTTTTTCAGGATGGCGAACATCAACTCTTGCTTGCGCAGGCGCGCCGCATTGTCGATATCCAGTCCGATGGCCATTTCCAACAACGCCGAAACGTGTAAGGCCTTCAATTCAGATAAGTGCATATTGTTGAGTGTCCCGTGACGGGAAAGTAAAGGTAGGGGAGGGAACTACGTGGGTTGTCTCGTTTTATTCAGCGGACGCCGCGGGCGCGGCGCCGCTGGTACAACTGGCGATATCTTATCTTAGATATTGCTGTCGATGAAAGAGGTCAGCTGGCCTTTTGCCATTGCGCCAACCTTTTGAGCGGCGGCGACGCCGTTCTTGAACAGGATCAGGGTCGGGATGCCGCGGATGCCGAACTTGGCCGGGACAGCCTGGTTCGAATCGACGTCCATCTTGGCGATCTGGATCTTGCCGTCGTATTCCTTGGCCACTTCTTCCAGGATCGGGGCAATGCTCTTGCATGGGCCGCACCATTCGGCCCAGAAGTCCACCAGCACTGGGCGGTCGGACTTGAGCACGTCGGCGTCAAAGGAAGCATCGGTAATGTGTTTGATATTTTCGCTCATATTTTCCTCAATCGAGGTCGGTAAGTAATAACGCCTGGGGACTGGGCCTCAAACGCTGCCATGAGCAGCAGTTGGGTGCCATTTGCACGATTTCAATGTCTCAGAGGGGATGGCAACAAGGTCGGCAGGCGAGGGATGGCGTAAATAATAACCCATTTTTTAGAAATGTGCGGTTGTTTGTTTTGGATTGCTATGCGCAGCGGGCGGCGGCCCGCTCCAGCAGGGCTGCCAGCGTCTCCATGCTCATCGGTTTGGCGCAGGCGTCGAGGATGGCCAGGCCCTGGGCCTCGGCCAGGCGGGCGGCGGTCTTGAGCACGGCGCCGTCGACGCCGGACAGCAGCACCACGCAGCCCTTGTATTGCTGCGCCGCCGCAAGACGCAGGAAGTCGATGCCGTCCATGACCGGCATCGACAGGTCGGTGATCAGCAGCGCCGGCGGCCGCAGGCGCAGTTCGATCAGGGCGCGGCGGCCGTCGGTTTCGCGCGCCACCGTGTGCTCGCCCAGCGCGGCAATCATATCGGCCAACAGGTCCAGCATGAAGGCATCGTCGTCCAGCAGCAAAATGCGCATATCAGTTGTCGTCGGCGAAAGTCGTATTGGTCATGATTTGTTCAGTGATCTGTTCCAGCAGCTGCCATAACTTGTGCAGCAGGGCGCGGGCGCGCTGCTGGTTGTCGGCGTCGCTGACGGTGACCGGCAGTTGTTCCAGCTCCAGCAGCAGTTCGCCCATGCCCAGCGCGCCGACGGTGCGCGCCGGCGACTTCAGGCGATGGCCCAGCTCGCGCAGCGCCGCCAGATCGCCGCGCTGCAGCGCGCTTTCCATCTGGTTCAGGCCATCTTGCGTATTCTGCAAAAACTTGAAGGCGAACTTGCGCACCTTGTGGGGATGATAGCCCAACAGCTTGGCCAGGATGGATAAATCGATCACCGCCGGGTCGCCGCCCAGCGTGGTCTTGAAGGCCGGCCGCGCCGCCCGCGCCGGCAGCGTGTCGCGCGCCTCGTTCTGGTCGCGCTCGGGCAGCCAGTTGGCGATGGTCTGGTACATCAGCGCCGGCTGGATCGGCTTGGAGATAAAGTCGTCCATGCCGGCCTCGATGCAGCGCACCCGGTCTTCGCTGGTGGCGGTGGCGGTCATGGCCAGCACCCGCATGTCGGCCAGGCGCGGGTCGGCGCGGATGCGGCGCGTGGCTTCCAGGCCGTCCATCAGCGGCATCTGCACGTCCATCAGCACGCAGTCGAAAGCGGTCTGGCGCAGCAGCTCCAGCGCTTCCATGCCGTTGGCGGCCAGGCACACCGAGGAGCCCACGTCTTCCAGCATCTCCAGCGCGATCTGCTGGTTGAAGGTGTTGTCTTCGACCAGCAGGATGCGGGCGTTTTTTAACGCCGACATCACGGCGGCGCTGCGCGAGGAGGCCAGCAGCTCGGCGGCGGCATCCTTGACGCGGTCGATCAGCGCCGGCACGGTGGCGCTGCTGATGCCGAGGCGCGCGGTGAACCAGAAAGTGCTGCCGTGGCCGGGCCGGCTGCGCACGCCCACTTCGCCGCCCATCAGCTGCGCCAGTTGCTTGCAGATGGCGAGACCGAGGCCGGTGCCGCCGTACTCGCGGGTGGTGGAGGTGTCGGCCTGCTGGAATTGCTGGAACAGCTTTTCGATTTCCGCTTCCGACAGGCCGATGCCGCAGTCGCTGACTTCAAAGCGCAGCAGGCAGCCGTGGGTGTCGCCCACCACCTGCCGCACCCGCACTTCGATGCGGCCTTTTTCGCTGAACTTGATGGCGTTGTTGGCGTAGTTGATCAGCACTTGCCCCAGCCGCAGCGGATCGCCGCGCAGCACTTTGGGCAGGGTGGGATCGAGGTCGTACACCAGCTCCAGTTCGCGGCTGGCGGCTTTGGGCGCGACCACGGTGTTGAGCGTTTGGATCACGTGGTCGAGGGCGAAATCGACTTGTTCGATTTCCAGCTTGCCGGCCTCGATCTTCGAAATATCGAGGATGTCGTCGATGATGCCCAGCAGGTGCTCGCCGGCGAAGCGGATCTTTTCCAGGTAGTCGCGCTGGCGCGGATCGAGTTCGGTCTTCAGCGCCAGATAGGCCATGCCGATCACGCCATTCATCGGCGTGCGGATTTCGTGGCTCATGTTGGCGAGGAACTGGCCCTTGGTCTGGCTGGCTTCCTCCGCCACCAGCCGCGCATGGTCGAGTTCGCGGGTGCGCATTTCGACCCGTTCTTCCAGGTGCTCGTTCAATTCGCGCAGCGCATCCTCGCCGCGCTTGCGGTCGGTGATCTCGGTCAGGCTGGCCACCACCAGATGCACGGCGCCGCTGTCGTCCGGGATCGGTTCCGCGTTCACCGACAGCCAGCAGCGCGTGCCGTCCGGATGCGTCAGGCCCATCACCACATCGCGCACCGACATGCCGGTGACCAGCGCCAGTTGCACCGGGTGGCTGCTGGCGTCATACGGCGTGCCATCTTCGCGCACGCCGGTCCACAGGCCGCCCGCGCTCAGTTCCTCCGCATGGGCCAGCGTGCGCGCGGCGGCGGCGTTGCGCTCCAAAATCCGGCCCTGGCCATCGATCATCACCAGCCCGTTGGTGACGGCGTTGAAAATGGAGGCGATGCGCTGGCTGGATTCGTGCAGCGCGCTTTCCGCCTGGCGGCGCGCGGTGATATCGGTCAGCATGGCCAGCATGCCGGCGTAGTGGCCGGAATCGGCATTCATCACGGTGGTCGACAGCAGGCACCAGACGGTGCTGCCGTCGCTGCGCAGGAAGCAGACATCGCCCTGGCTGGCCTCGCCGGACAGGCGGCGCTGCAGGTGCTGCTTGAGCAGGGCGCGGCCGCTGTCGTCCATGAAGTCGGTCATGGCGCGGCCCATCATCTGCTCGATGTCGTAGTCCAGCATGCGCGCCAGCGTGGGATTGACGAAGGTGGTGCGGTCGTCGGCATTGGTCATCCAGATGCCTTCGGCGGCGGTCTGCACGATCTGGCGATAGCGCTCCGACGACGCGTGCAGCGCTTCCTCGGCGCGCTGGCGCTGGGTCATGTCGCGCAGCGCCATGATCACCAGCTCCTGCCCGCCCAGCTCCACCGGCGACATATGCACCATGGCCGGGAAGCTGCTGCCGTCGGCGCGCACCGCGCACAGTACGCGTCCCGGCAGGTTGGGCCGCGAGAACAGCTCGCGCACGCGGCCGGTGCTGCGCATGGCTTCCGGCGCCAGTTGCTCGATCGAGCGGCCGGCCATATTGCCCTCGAAGCCGAAGCTGCGTGCGCAGGCCGGGTTGGCGTGGCAAACGCGCCCGCTCTTGTCGGCGATCAGCACCGCGCCCGGTGTGGCGTCCAGCACGGCCCACATGCGCGCTTCCTCGGCGGCGGTGCTGTCGGGGCTGCCGGGGCGCGCGCCTTCCCGCGCCGCGCTGGCGCGCTGCTCGGCATCGGCCAGTTGCGCGCGCATGGCGTGCAGCGCGCGGCCCTGCAAGCGCAGGCGCCAGGCGCCTGCCAGCGCTACCATCAGCAGCGCTGCGCCGGCCACCCAGCCGCCGTAGCGCAGCAGCGGATTACCGTTCGGCGGCTGGTACAGGAAACCATCCAGATTGAGGCTGGCCGGCAGCATGCCCTGTTCGGCGTAGTCGCGGGCGATGGCGCGCCAGCGTTCGGGGTTGCTGTATCCCAGCTCGATCAGCGGCTGCTCCAGCAGCGGGACGATGCGCTGGGCTTCGAACATCAGGTGTTCGCGGCTGTGGCGTTCCGGGTAGCGGGCGCGTATCAGGTCGGCGATCTCGCCCGGATGCCGCATGGCGTAGACCCAGCCGCGCAGCGTGGCTTCGCGCAACGCCTGCGCGCGCGCCGGGTGCTCGCGCAATTCGCTCTCGGTGGTGTACAGCACGTCGCCGTAGAAATCCAGTCCATGGCTGCGTGGCGACACCAACTCGTAGGGAATGTTGAGGCGGTCCAGGAAATACGGGGCCTCGGTCTGGTAGACCGACATGGCGTCCACCCGGCCTTCGGCCAGATCGTCGAAGTTGTAGCTGTGCGGGACCTGGAACAGGCGGTCCATGCGCACGCCGGATTTTTTCAGGAATACGGTCAGCTCTTCGTTATTCGGGGCGATCATCAGGCGGCTGCCTTCCCACGGGCGCGGCTTGCCGTCGGCCGTGACGCGGCGTAGCAAAGTGGCGCCGGAGTGCTGGAAGATGGAGGCCAGCACCACCACCGGCTGGCCGATATTGCGCGCCAATAGCAGGGTGGTGTTGCCGACGCCGTACTGGGCCTGGCCCTGCATCACGGTTTGCAGCGGGTCGCTGCCGGGACGCGCTTCCAGCAGGGTGACATCGAGGCCGGCGTCGCGGTAATAGCCCTGGTCCTGCGCGGCGTAGTAGCCGGCGAACTGGAACTGGTGCTGCCATTTGAGCTGGATGGTGACTTTTTCCGCCGCCCCGGCCGGCGTCAGGATAAGCGCGAGCACGCACGCCGTCAGCTGATGCGACAAACGTTGCCAAGTATCCTGGCGCAAGCGCGGACGGCAGTGAAACAAGAGTTTCCCTTTCGGTGATCTAAGCGTGCTGAGTGTGGGCAACTATAGCATCGAAGCCGGGGCCGTTGGCGGACGTGTGGCAAGACACCGATTGCGTCGGGAATGCACACAAAACCGCTGCGGATTTAACATTTGGGGGCGGTTTTGGTGATAATCGGTGAGAATGTGCGGCGCGCCGTGGCTTGCGCCGTGCTAGCGTGCGGCGCGGGTTACTGGGTGAAGCTGCCGGCGAACTGGTAGCGGTGGCCCGGGTGCCACATGGTGGCCATGGTGGCGATCATGCCGCCGGAGCGGGTCTGGCGCTTGAGCACCAGGCAGGCTTGTTTGGTGTCGATGGCCAGCATGTCGGCGATGTCGCGCGGGGCGGCCAGCGCCTCGATGCTGTAGCTGGCGCCTTGCAGCGGCGCCGCCTGCATCAGGTATTCGTTGGGTGTGATGTGGGCGAAGTCCTGTTCCATGTAGTCGGGCGCGCACTGCGGGTTGACCCAGCGGTCCTCGACCTGGATCGGCACGCCGTTTTCAAAGTGCACGATCACCGAGTGGAACAGCAGGTGGCCGGGCGGCAGGTCGAACTGCTTGGCCATCAATTCGCTGGCCTTGACCCGCTCCAGCTGTTGCAGGCTGCTGCGGTGGGCGTGGCCGCGCGCGCGCACCTCGTCGGCGATGGATTTAATCTCCAGCAGGGTGGCCTGATATTTTTGCTGGGCCACGTAGGTGCCCGAGCCCTGGCGGCGCGTCAGCACCTGCTCGGCGGTGAGCTCGCGCACGGCGCGGTTGACGGTCATGCGGGAGACGCCGAACTGCTTGACCAGCGCCTGTTCGGACGGAATCACATCGCCTTCCTTCCACGTGCCGGCGGCGATTTCCGCCAGCAGGTAGTCCTTGATGCGCTGGAAAATAGGGGTGCTGTCCTGAGTAACTTGATCGTCCAAACGGCTGTCTCCTGATAAGAGCAATCATTCTAGCATCGCCTGCTTGTACAATTCAAAAGCAAGAGGCGGAGTGCGTCGCTGTCGGGCCTTGCATAAGATGGCCACATTCCACCAATTACGGAGTCTGAGATGGGCAAGTATGGTAGCGATGAGAAGCGCTGGACTGCGGTGCAGCAGCGCGACGCCGGCGCCGACGGCGTGTTCTGGTATTCGGTGCGCAGCACCGGCGTGTACTGCCGGCCGTCGTGCGGGGCGCGGCCGGCCTTGCGCAAGAATGTGGCGTTTCACGACAGCCGCGAGGCGGCCGAGCAGGCCGGATTCCGGCCCTGCCTGCGCTGCAAGCCGGACCAGCCGCCGCTGGCCGAGCGCCAGGCCGCCATCGTGGCGCAGGCCTGCCGTCTGATCGATGAGGCGGAGGAGGCGCCGGATCTGGATAGCCTGGCGGAGGCGGTGGGCGTGAGCCGTTTCCATTTCCACCGCATGTTCAAGGCGGTGACGGGGATCACGCCCAAGGCCTACGCCAATGCGGCGCGGGCGCGGCGGGTGCAGGCCGGGCTGGCGGCGCAGGCCACGGTGACGGATGCGATGTATGCGGCCGGCTTCAATTCCAGCGGGCGGTTTTACGCGCAGTCGGAGGCGGTGCTGGGCATGAAGCCTTCCACCTTCCGCGCCGGCGGGGCCGGGGAACAGATCAAGTTTGCGATTGCCGAGTGCTCGCTGGGGCCGATTCTGGTGGCCAGCACGGAGCAGGGCATTTGCGCTATCTTGATCGATGACGATCCTGACTTTTTGGTGAAGGATTTGCAGGACCGTTTTCCGAAGGCAGAGTTGATCGGGGCGGAGCCGGAGTATGAGCAGGTGGTGTCGCGCGTGGTGGGCATGGTCGAGCAGCCGTCGGTTGGCCTGGACTTGCCGCTCGACGTGCGCGGCACGGCGTTCCAGCAGCGCGTGTGGCAGGTGCTGCGGGCGATACCGGCCGGGCGGCGGGTGACCTACGCCGAGCTGGCGGAACTGGCCGGCGTGCCGCGCGGCGCGCGGGCGGTTGCTTCGGCCTGCGCGGCCAATGCGATTGCGGTGGCGATACCGTGTCACCGCGTGGTGCGCAACGATGGATCGATCTCCGGCTATCGCTGGGGCGTGGATCGCAAGGCAGAATTGTTGAACAGGGAGACCATCAGTGAATAGCGGCGAACTCGATTTCGGCGACGCGGCGGCCGAGCGCAAGGCGCGTCCCGCGCTCGCCGCCCGCCCGGCCACGGCAGGGGCGGCGGCGGGGATTGCGGTGCATGTCGCCGGCCTCGATTGGCAGGGCATCGCCGACGAGCTGAATGCGCACGGCTACGCCATCCTGCCCGGCATGCTGACCGCCGAGGAATGCGCCGCCATGGCGGCGCAATACGCCCAATCGCAGTTGTTCCGCAGCCGCGTGGTGATGTCGCAGCACGGCTTCGGCAGCGGCGAGTACCAGTACTTCCGCTACCCGCTGCCATCGATGGTCGCCGCCCTGCGCAACGCCCTCTACGGACCGCTGGCGCAGATCGCCAACCGCTGGCACGAGCTGATGGACCTGCCCGACCGCTTCCCCGCCGAACACACCGACTTTCTGGCGCGCTGCCACGCCGCCGGCCAGACGCGCCCGACGCCGCTGCTGCTGCAGTACAGCGCCGGCGACTACAACTGCCTGCATCAGGACCTGTACGGCGATCACGTCTTCCCATTGCAGGCGGCCGTGCTGCTATCCCAGCCGGGCAAGGACTTCGAAGGCGGCGAATTCGTGCTGACCGAACAGCGTCCGCGCATGCAGTCGCGGGTGGAAGTGGTTTCGCTCAAGCGCGGCGACATGGTAATCTTCGCCGTCAACCATCGCCCGGTGCAGGGCACGCGCGGCATCTACCGCGTCAATCTGCGGCATGGCGTGAGCCGGCTGCGCGCCGGATCGCGCCACACGCTGGGCATCATCTTCCACGACGCAAACTGACAAAGGACCCACTGTGGCAAGGCAAAGAGAATTCGACCGTGTCGAAACACTGAACAAGGCACTGGAAGTCTTCTGGCAAAAAGGCTACGCCGCCACCTCAACCAGCGACCTGCTGGAGGCCATGCAGATCGGCCGCCAAAGCATGTACGACACCTTCGGCGACAAACGCTCGCTCTACCTCGAAGCGCTGCAGCGCTACAACGAGGCCAGCGTCAACGACCTGCTGCGCCATCTGAAAGGCGACAGCGGGCTGGCCGCCATCGACAATATGCTGCAAGCCTTCGCCTCCCGCCCCAGGCGCGACAACGCCAAGGGCTGCATGGGCGTTAATGCCATCGCCGAATTCGGCGTCTCCGACGAGGAAGTCAACGCCTTGCGCGACGCCAGCGGCAAGCGGCTCAACCACGCGGTGGAAGCGCAGTTGCTTGCCGCAGTGGCGGCCGGGGAGATCCCGGCGGACACCGACATCACCCAAGCCGCCGCCTTTGTGGCGGCCACTCTGTCCGGCATGAAAATCAGCGCCAAGGCTGGTGCTTCCGTCGCCACCCTGCGCGCCATCGCCAGTTTCGCCGTGCAGGGCCTGCGCGGCTAATTATCACAAAACGTTTACTTGACCGTTTGATCCAAAAATTCTACCATGACCTCTGTTTTTGACTGATTGATCCAAAATGAAAGGAAATGTCATGAAAGTAGCTCTGGTAACCGGCGGCGCGCGCGGCATTGGTGCGGCCATCGTCAAACGTCTGGCGCGGGATGGCGCGGCAGTGGCCTTCACTTATGTATCCTCGCCAGACAAAGCCAACGACCTTGCCGCCACCATCAACGCCGGCGGTGGCAAGGCGCTGGCCATCCGCGCCGACAGCGCCGACGCGGCGGCCGTGCAGGCGGCGGTACAACAAACGGTGGAACATTTCGGCGGACTGGATATCCTCGTCACCAACGCCGGCATCCTGAATCTGGCGCCGATTGAGGATTACCCGCTGGAGGAATTCGACCGCATGGTCGCCACCAATGTGCGCGGCACCTTCGTCGCCATGCAGGCGGCGGCCAGGGTGATGAAAGAGGGCGGACGCATCGTCACCATCGGCAGTATCGCCAGCATCCGCGTGGCCTTCCCGACCTCCAGCGTGTACTCGATGACCAAGGGCGCGGTGGCGGCGCTGGTGCGCGGCGCGGCGATCGATCTGGCGCCGCGCGGCATCACGGTCAACAACGTCCAGCCGGGACCGACCGAAACCGATATGAATCCGGCCGACGGCCCGCATGCGGCGGCGCTGCAGACCATGATCCCGGCACGCCGCTTCGGCAAGGCGGAAGAAGCGGCGGGAATGGTGGCGTATCTGGTGAGCGCCGAAGCCGGCTTCGTGACCGGCGCCAGCTTCACCGTCGACGGCGGCTATACCGCCTGACGCGTCGTTCCGGCGCAGGCCGGAACCCAATGGCGCGCGTTCAATTGGACTCCGGCCTTCGCCGGAGTGACGGGGGTCAGGCTTGAACGCTTTTCTGCGTTTGATACAGGCGGGCGTAGATGCCGTTCTGCGCCAGCAGCGCATCGTGGCTGCCCGCTTCGGCTATGCGGCCGCGATCCAGCACCACGATGCGGTCCGCATTCTCAATGGTCGACAGGCGGTGGGCAATCACCACCGTGGTGCGGCCTTTCATCAAGACTTCCAACGCTTGCTGCACCAGGCGCTCCGATTCGGTATCCAGCGCGCTGGTGGCTTCGTCCAGAATCAGAATCGGCGCGTTCTTGTACAGCGCGCGCGCAATCGCCAGTCGCTGGCGCTGGCCGCCTGACAGGCGCAATCCGTTTTCACCCACCGGCGAGTTGTAGCCCTCCGGCTGGCGCACGATGAATTCATGCGCATGCGCCGCGCGCGCCGCCGCCTCGATGCGTTCCATCGACGGCGCCGGATCGCCGTAGGCGATATTGGCCGCCAGCGTGTCGTTGAACAGCACCACGTCCTGCGACACCAGCGCGATCTGCTGGCGCAGCGAGGCCATGGTGTAGTCGCGCAGGTCGATGCCGTCCAGCTGGATGCTGCCGCCGCTGACGTCGTAGAAGCGCGGCAGCAGGCCGGCCAGCGTGGTCTTGCCGCTGCCCGAGCTGCCCACCAGCGCGACCGTTTCGCCGGCCGCGATATCGAGCGACACATGGTCCAGCGCCGGCCGCGCATCCGGGTCCAGCGGCGCTCCGTCGGCGCCGCGATAGTGGAAGCTCACGTCACGCACCGACAGGCGGCCTTCGGCGCGCGCCACCGTCCGGGTGCCCTTGTCGGCCTCCGACTCCATGTCGATCAGGCCGAACACCGATTCCGCCGCCGCCAGCCCGCGCTGCATTGGTTCGTTAATCTTGGTCAGGTTTTTGATCGGCGACTGCATCGCCATCAGCGACGACATGAAGGCTACGAAGGCGCCCGGCGACAGCGCGCCGGCCTGCGCGCGCAGCAGCGCAAAGTAAATCACCGACGACAGCGTAATGCCGATCAGCAGCATGATGATGCCGGAGTTGAGCGCCGAGGTGGCCGCGTGCTTGACCGCCAGCTGGCGATTCAGTTTGACCACATTGTCGAAGCGCTCCTGCTCGTATTTCTGGCCGCCGAAGATCTTCACCACGCGCTGGCCGCTGATGCTCTCGTCCAGCACATTGGTCAGATCGCCCATGGCCGCCTGCGCGCTCTTGCTCAATTTGCGCATGCGGCGGCCGGCGAAGGTGACGATGGCCGCCACCAGCGGCAGCAGGCCAAGGCAGAACACCGCCAGTTGCCAGTCGATGGTGAACAGGGTAATCAGGTAGCCGGCGGTGGCCACCGAATCGCGCACCGCCACGTTGACCACGGTGAGGCCGGCCTGCGCCACCTGCGCCGCGTCGAAGGCCACGCGCGACAGGGTGGTGCCGGTGGACGATTGGTCGAAATAGCCGTTCGGCAGGCGCATGATGCGGGCGAACATGACTTCGCGCAGATTGGCCTGCACCCGGCTGCTCAGCCACGCGGCGCCGTATTCGCCGGCAAAGCTGGACACCATGCGCATCACCGCCAGCCCGAAGATCACGGCCGGGATGGTCCACAGCGCGGCCTTGGTCGGGTCTTGCGGCAGCAGATGGCCCAGCGCTTCCTGCACCGCGGCCAGAATGCCGGTGGCCGGCGCCTTGGCGGGGCCGAAGCTGTGGGCCGGCGCCAGTGCGTCCACCACATTCTGCAGCTGGCGGATCAGCAGCACGTCGGTGGCGGCGGCCAGGCCGACCGCGAACAGGGTGACGGCGGCAATCCACGCGTAGGGGCGGAATTCTTTGAGCAGGCGGAGATAAAGTAGGCGGCTGGACACAGGACTATTCGCGAGAGCTAATACTTTTCACATTGTACCCGGCCGGCCGCCAAATTCCGCTACACTCTGAATCTTGCTGCTGAATGGAGAAATCGATGCGCCTTCCCCTTTTGATCGCCGCCGCCCTGGCCTTGCCGGCCCATGCCGACACCATCATCGACCGCGCCAATGGCTATACGCTGAACACCGCCGGCCAGCTGCAGCGCTTTACTTCGCTGGCTTTCGATGATCTGGGCCGTATCGTGGCGGTGGGCAGCGAGGCGCAAACCGCGGCCGCGCTGCCGAAGGCGGAACATATCGATGTGCAGGGCAAGACCCTGCTGCCTGGCCTGATCGACGCCCACGGCCACGTGTTCGAACTGGGTGAAATCGCCTCCGGCGTGGAGCTGTACAGCCCCGCCTCGCTCAACGCGGCGGTGAAGGCGGTGGCCGACTTTGCCCGCTCGCACCCGAGAAGAGCCTGGATCATCGGCTTTGGCTGGAACCAGGAGATCTGGAAACTGGGCCGCTTCCCCACCGCCGCCGAGCTGGATGCGGTGGTCAACGACCGTCCGGTGCTGCTGCACCGCGTCGACGGCCACGCCATCTGGGTCAACACCAAGGCGCTGGAAATGGCCGGCGTCGACAAAAATACGCGCGATCCGTCCGGCGGCAAGATCGAGCGCGACGCCAGCGGCAAGCCGACCGGCGTGCTGGTCGACGCGGCCATGGAGCTGGTCAACCGGGTGGTGCCGCTGCCCACGCCGGCCGAGGCGCGCGCCACGCTGGACGTGGCGCTGACGCAGTTGTCCAAAGTGGGCCTGACCAGCGTGCATGATGCCGGCATCAAGGTGGCGCAGGACGACATCTACCGCGACTACGCCGACCACGGCAAGCTGACCACCCGCGTCTACGCCATGATCGGCGATACCGCCGCAGATTTCGATGAGCTGTCCAAGGAGGGGCCGCTCAAGTCCTACGCCAACGATGTGTATGCGCTGGCGGCGGTCAAGCTGTACTCGGACGGTGCGCTGGGCAGCCGGGGGGCGGCCCTGCTGGCGCCTTACTCGGACATGCCGTCCACCAAAGGCCTGCTGTTCTACCCGGACGCCGAGATGCGCGCCAAGATGAACAAGGCCATGAAGGCCGGCTATCAGGTCAACATCCACGCCATCGGCGACGCCGGCAACCGTCAGATCCTGGACGCCTATGCGCAGCTGATCCCGCAATATAACAATGTCGGCCTGCGCCACCGCATCGAGCATGCGCAGGTGGTGGCGCTGGAGGATATTCCGCGTTTCAAGCAGCTGGGCGTGATCCCGTCGATGCAGCCGACTCACGCCACTTCGGACCAGAACATGGCCGAGCAGCGCGTGGGCCATGAGCGCATCAAAGGCGCGTATGCGTGGCGCAGCTTCCTCGATCAGGGTTCGAAGATCGCCTGCGGCTCGGATTTCCCGATCGAGTCGCCCAATCCGTTCGAAGGCTTGCACGCGGCGGTCACGCGCCAGAACAACGCCGGCGTGCCGGCGGGAGGCTGGTACAAGAATCAGGCCATGACGCTGACCGAAGCCTTCCGCTGCTTCACGCTGGACGCGGCTTATGCTGCGCATCAGGAAAACGTGATCGGCTCGCTGGAGCCGGGCAAGTGGGCGGACTTCATCGTGGTCGACCGCGACATCTTCAGGATCGCGCCCGAACAGCTGGGCAAAACCACCGTGCTGCAGACCTGGATGGGCGGAAGGCGGGTCTATAGCCGCAAATGACACGATAGAAAAAACCTGTTGACTTGGTTGTATATACAACTTATGCTGCGAGCATATTCACCTACCCGCAGCAGGAGATCCTATGAGCAGCCATTTCGACAACGATCCACGTTACGACGCCAGCCGCGAGATCCGCGCGCCGCGCGGCCCTGAGCGCACCTGCAAGAACTGGGGCGCGGAAGCGGCTTACCGCATGATCCAGAATAATCTGGACAAGGAAGTGGCGGAGAATCCGAAGCATCTGGTGGTGTATGGCGGCATCGGCCGCGCTGCCCGCAACTGGGAATGCTACGACCAGATCCTGGCCTCGCTGCGCGAGCTGGAAGATAATCAAACCTTGCTGATCCAGTCGGGCAAACCGGTGGGCGTGTTCCAGACCCACGAGGATGCGCCGCGCGTGCTGATTGCGAATTCGAATCTGGTGCCGAAGTGGGCCAACTGGGAACACTTCAATGAGCTGGACCGCAAAGGCCTGTTCATGTACGGCCAGATGACGGCCGGTTCGTGGATTTACATCGGCACGCAGGGCATTGTGCAGGGCACCTTCGAAACCTTTGCGGAAGCGGGCCGCCAACATTTCGGCGGCGATCTGAAAGGCCGCTGGGTGCTGACCGCAGGTCTGGGCGGCATGGGCGGCGCGCAGCCGCTGGCCGCCACCATGGCGGGCGCGGTGTCGCTGACCATCGAGTGCCAGCAGAGCAGCATCGATTTCCGCCTGCGCACCCGTTATCTCGACAAGCAGGCCGCATCGATCGATGAGGCGCTGGAGCTGGTCAAGCTGCACAAGGCCAACGGCGACGCCATTTCCATCGGCCTGCTGGGCAACGCGGCCGATGTGCTGCCGGAGCTGGTGCGCCGCGCCAGGGCCGGCGGCATGGTGCCCGATGTGGTGACCGACCAGACGTCGGCGCATGACCTGATCAACGGCTACCTGCCGCAGGGCTGGACCGTCGAGCAGTGGAAGGCGGCGCAGCAGGACGCGGCGCGCCATCCGGAGCTGAAGGCCGCCGCCACCGCCGGCTGCGCGGTGCACGTGCAGGCGATGCTGGACTTCCAGGCGATGGGCGCCAAGGTGGTCGATTACGGCAACAACATTCGTCAGGTGGCGTTCGATCACGGCGTGAAGAATGCTTTCGATTTCCCGGGCTTTGTGCCGGCTTACATTCGCCCGCAGTTCTGCGAGGGCCGCGGCCCGTTCCGCTGGGTGGCATTGTCCGGCGATCCGGAAGATATCTACAAGACCGACGCCAAGATCAAGGAGCTGTTCCCGCATCACGCGCAGGTGCATCGCTGGCTGGACATGGCGCGCGAGCGCATCGCTTTCCAGGGCCTGCCGGCGCGCATTTGCTGGCTGGGCCTGGGCGAGCGTCATATCGCCGGCCTGGCTTTCAATGAGATGGTGCGCAAGGGTGAATTGAAAGCGCCTATCGTGATTGGCCGCGACCATCTGGACACCGGCTCGGTGGCCAGCCCTAACCGCGAAACGGAAGCCATGAAGGACGGCACCGACGCCGTCTCCGACTGGCCGTTGCTGAATGCCCTGCTGAATACTGCCGGCGGCGCGACCTGGGTGTCGCTGCATCACGGCGGCGGCGTGGGCATGGGCTACTCGCAGCACTCGGGCGTGGTGATCTTGGCCGACGGCACCGATGCCGCCGCCAAGCGCCTGGCGCGCGTGCTGGTGAACGACAGCGGTTCGGGCGTGATGCGTCACGCCGATGCAGGCTATGAAACCGCGGTCGCATGCGCCAAGCGCAATGGCCTCAACCTCCCAATGATCAAGTAATGAGCATGACGATGAATTTGACTCTCAAACCGGGCGCAATGACGCTCTCCGAACTGCGCTCCGTGTGGAACGCGGCAGGCCCGCTGGCGCTGGCCGGCGAAGCCTATCCTGTGATTGAAGCCTCGGCTGCCGCCGTGCGGGCGATTGTGGCCAAGGGCGATGCCGCCTACGGCATCAACACCGGCTTTGGCCTGCTGGCCAAGACCCGCATCCCGGACGACAAGCTGGAGCAGTTGCAGCGCAATCTGATCCTGTCGCACTCGGTGGGCACCGGTGAGCTGATGTCGGATGCGGTGTGCCGTTTGATTATGCTGATGAAGATCGGCAGCCTGGCGCGCGGCTATTCGGGCGTGCGTCCGCTGATTATCGATACGCTGATCGCGATCTACAACGCCGGCATCATGCCGGCGATTCCGGCCAAGGGCTCGGTCGGCGCCTCTGGCGACCTGGCGCCGCTGTCGCACATGACGCTGGCGATCATGGGCGTGGGCCAGGTGCGCGTCAACGGCGAACTGCAGGATGCCGCCGCCGCGCTGAAAGCCGCCGGCATCGCGCCGGTGGTGCTGGCCGCCAAGGAAGGCCTGGCGCTGATCAACGGCACCCAGGTATCGACGGCGCTGGCGCTGCATGGCTTGTTCATGGCCGAGCGTTTGCTGGAGGCCGGCATGGTGGCTGGCGCGCTGTCGCTGGATGCTGCCAAGGGTTCGGATGCGCCGTTCGATGCGCGCGTGCACGAGGTGCGCGGCCAGCCGGGCCAGATTGCCGCGGCGTCGATTTACCGCCAACTGGTGTCGGACAGCGCGATCCGCGCCTCGCACCTCGTCGGCGACGAGCGCGTGCAGGACCCTTACTGCCTGCGCTGCCAGCCGCAAGTCATGGGCGCGTGCTGGGACATCATCAACAACGCGGCGCGCACTTTGCTGATCGAGGCGAATGCGGTGACCGACAACCCGTTGCTGTTCAAGGATGGCGAGCTGTCGGTGGTGGTTTCGGGCGGTAACTTCCACGCCGAGCCGGTGGCGTTTGCCGCCGATACGCTGGCGCTGGCGATTGCGGAAATCGGCTCGATTTCGGAGCGCCGCATTTCGCTGCTGATCGACGCGACCTTGTCCGGCCTGCCGCCGTTCCTGGTGCGCGATCCGGGCGTGAACTCGGGCTTCATGATCGCCCACGTTACCGCTGCCGCGCTGGCGTCGGAGAACAAGTCGATTGCGCATCCGGGCAGTGTGGACACGATTCCTACCTCGGCCAATCAGGAAGACCACGTCAGCATGGCGACCTACGCGGCGCGTCGTCTGGAAGATATGGCGCAGAATACGGCGACCATCGTTGGTATTGAGTTGCTGGCGGCAGCGCAGGGGATCGATTTCCATCGTCCGCTGACCACGTCGCCGCATCTGGAGCATGTGCATGAGCAGCTGCGCCAGAAAGTGCCGTTCTACGAGGTGGATCGCTTCTTCGCGCCGGATATCGAGGCGGCCAAGGGCATGGTGCTGCGCGGCGAGTTGAGCGCGTCATGCAAAGAGTTGTTCACGGCGTTGCATCCGTAAGGAGACGGGCATGGACTATCAGTTCAAAGCAGGCAGCATCCCCTTGCTGGTGTCCATGCCGCATGTGGGCACCGATATTCCCGACGATGTGCTGGCGGCGATGACGCCGGCGGCCGCCGATAAGCAGGATACGGACTGGCATCTGGTCCGTTTGTATGCGTTTTTGGGCGAGATGGGCGCGTCGGTGTTGTCGGCGCGCTGGTCGCGTTATGTGATCGATTTGAACCGGCCGCCGGAGAATACCAATTTGTATCCGGGGCAGGATACGACGGGTTTGTGCCCGGTCGATACGTTTCATCGCGAGCCTTTGTATCAGCCCGGCCGGGCGCCGGACGAAGCGGAGGTGCAGCGCCGCTTGCAGGCGTACTGGAAGCCGTATCACGATCAGTTGCGCGCGGAGCTGGACCGCTTGCTGGCGCTGCACGGCCGGGTGGTGCTGTGGGATGCGCATTCGATTGCTTCGCATGTGCCGCGCTTCTTCGAGGGCAAGCTGCCGGATCTGAATTTTGGCACGGCGGACGGCAAGAGCTGCGCTGTCGGCCTGAGCGATGCGATTGTCGCGCAGGCGCGCGCGGATGGCCGCTACACCATCGCCGTCAATGGCCGCTTCAAGGGTGGCCATATCACGCGCTTTTACGGCGAGCCTTCGCGCGGCGTGCACGCGATTCAGCTGGAGATGTGCCAGTCCACGTACATGGATGAAGATGCGCCATACGGCTATCGCGCCGACGTGGCCGCGCAAGTGCAGCAACCCCTGCGCGCCATGATGCAGGCCGCCGCCGATTGGGTGCGTGCATGAGCAAGCTGTTTGCACGTCAGGCGCTGCTGCCGGACGGCTGGGCCATGGATGTGCTGATCGAGTGGAATGCGGCGGGCGCCATCACGGCGGTGACGCCGGGAATGGCCGCTGCAACCGCTACAGCTACTGCGGACGCAGGCGCGCCGTCCGCGCTGGCCGGCGTCGAGTGCGTAGAGTACGCGCTGCCGGGCATGATCAACCTGCATTCGCACAGCTTCCAGCGGGCGCTGGGCGGGCGCACGGAAAAGGCCGGCGACAGCAAGGATAGTTTCTGGACATGGCGCGAGCTGATGTACCGCTTTGCGCGCAACATCACGCCCGAGCATATCGAGGCCATCGCCGCGCAGCTGTTCAGTGAGTGCCTGCGTCATGGCTACACCTCGCTGTGCGAGTTCCACTACGTGCAGCGCGCGCCGGACGGCAGCATGTACCCGCGCCCGGCGGAAACGGCGGAACGTGTCATTGCCGCCGCACGTTTGACCGGAATTGGCATGACCATGCTGCCGGTGTTGTATAGTTATTCCGGCTTTGGTGAAATGGCGTTGAAGCCTGAGCAACAACGCTTCCGCACCGATGCGCAGGACGTGTTGCGCATCGTGGAGGCGCTGGAGCCGCTGCGCGATGCGCAGACCGAAGTCGGCGTGGCGCCGCATTCGCTGCGCGCGGCCACGGTCGGCCAGATACAGGAAGTGCTGGCAACGCTGCCCAAGGCGCGTCCGGTGCATATCCATATCGCCGAGCAGATGGCGGAAGTGCAGCAATCGCTGAACTGGAGCGGACGCCGTCCGGTGCAATGGCTGCTGGAGAATCTGGACGTGGACCGGCGCTGGTGCCTGGTGCATGCCACGCATCTCACCGATGATGAGGTGAGCGGCATGGCGGGCAGCGGCGCGGTGGCGGGGCTGTGCCCGACGACCGAAGCGAATCTTGGCGACGGCCTGTTCCCGCTGGAGCGTTTTTTGGCACAGGGTGGCGTGTTCGGCATCGGCAGCGACAGCCATGTGTCGCAAAGCGCGGTGGAAGAGCTGCGCTGGCTGGAATACGGGCAGCGCTTGCAGCATCAGCGCCGCAACATCGCGGTGTCCGATGCGCAGCGCAATGTGGGCGACTTTTTGTGGCAGGGAGCCTTGCGCGGCGGCGCGCGGGCGGCAGGACGGCCGGTTGGCGCTTTGGCCTCCGGCCTGCGTGCGGACATCGTGGTGCTGGACGACGCGCATCCGAATATGTTTGGGTTGGCGCTGGACGAGGTACTCGGCAGCCTGGTCTTCAGCGGCAACGACAATCTGGTCAAGGACGTCATGGTCGGCGGCCAGTGGGTAGTGCGCAATCAGCGGCACGTGGCGCAGCAGGCGATCGCTGCGCGCTTCAAGCAGACCTTGGCCGAACTGAGGGAGTTCCGATGACCCAGCTAATCCAGTATGCAAACCTGCGCTCCGCGCCGTGGAAGAATGGCGGCGGCAGCACCACGGAAATCGCCATCTCGCCAGCCGGCGCCCATCTCGATGATTTCGAGTGGCGCGTTAGTCTGGCCACCATTGCGCAGGATGGTCCGTTCTCTTCCTTTCCCGGCGTCGACCGTTCGCTGGCGCTGGTGGACGGCGACGGTGTGTTGCTCGATTTTGGCGATGAGCGCTTTGTGCTCAGCCCCAGCGAACCGCTGATCGAATTCGCCGGCGAGGATGCGGTGCACGCCACCGTCACCGGCCTGCATACCACCGATTTCAACGTCATGACGCGGCGCGGCGTGTGCCGCCATCGGCTTGAGCTGCGCGCTGTGCGCGGCAAGGAAGCGCTCAAGCGCCGCGCCGGCACGACCATCCTGTTCCTGGCCGAAGGCGAGAGCCTGACGCTGAGCAGCTCGCGCGAACGCATCGCCATGGTGCGCTACGATACGGTGGTGATGGAGGACGACGACGATTGGACCATGGAAGCGCAGCAGGCCACCGTGCTGGTGGCCGATATTATCCGCAATTAGAAGAAAGCGAAGTATGTGGGACGTGTTGTTTACGAATGTGCATCTGGCCACGATGGCTGATGCCGATGGCGGCTATGGCGAGATGCGCGATGCCGCTATCGCGGTAAAAGATGGCCGCATCGCCTGGCTGGGGCCGCAGGCCGGCATGCCGGCCATGCAGGCGGTGACGGTGCATGACGGCGGCGGCAGCTGGCTCACGCCGGGCTTGATCGACTGCCATACCCACATCGTCCACGCCGGCAACCGCAGCGATGAATTCGAGGCGCGCCTGAACGGTGCCACGTACGAAGATATCGCCCGCGCCGGCGGCGGCATCATGTCCACCGTGCGCGCCACGCGCGCGGCGCCGGAAGACGAATTGCTGCGTCAGAGCCTGCCGCGCGTGTTGGCGCTCCTGGCGGAAGGCGTGACCACCATCGAAATCAAATCCGGCTACGGCCTGACGCTGGAATCGGAAGCGGCCATGCTGCGCGCCGCGCGCCGCATCGGCCGTGAATTGCCGGTGCGCGTGGCGACCACCTTCCTTGGCGCGCATGCGCTGCCGCCGGAGTTTGCCGGTCGCGCCGACGATTATGTCGATGAAGTCTGCAAGATGATTGCACCGCTGGCTGCGGAAGGGCTGGTGGATGCGGTGGATGCGTTCTGCGAGCGTATCGGCTTTTCGCATGAACAGACGGAGCGCGTGTTCAAGGCTGCACAGGCGGCCGGCCTGCCGGTCAAGCTGCACGCCGAACAGCTGTCCGACCAGCGCGGCGCGGCGCTGACGGCGCGCTACAAGGGACTGTCGGCGGATCATCTGGAGCATCTGAGCGCCGACGGCGTCGCGGCCATGGCCGCTGCCGGCACGGTGGCGGTGCTGCTGCCCGGCGCATACTACTTCCTGCGCGACACCACGCCGCCGCCGGTGGCCGCCCTGCGCGCGGCCGGCGTGAAGATGGCGGTGGCCACCGACTGCAATCCCGGCACTTCGCCGATGACGTCCCTGCTGCTGGCGATGAACATGGCGTGCACCCTGTGGCGCCTGACGCCGCAGGAAGCGCTGGCCGGCTGCACGCTGCATGCGGCGCGCGCGCTTGGGCTGCATGCGGAAATCGGCAGCCTGGAAGTGGGCAAGCGGGCCGACTTTGCGCTGTGGCGCATCGCCCGTCCGGCCGACCTGTCGTATGCCATTGGCCTGAACCCTTGCCGCGGTGTCGTCAACGCAGGCAAATTGCGCTCTCCGGCCTTGTAAAAATCCCTCGCTTCCCCTGGGCTTTCGGGTACATTATCCGGATCTCATCGAGGGAAGCATTATGTTCGTCCTGAATTCCGTACGCGCCGCCGTGCTGGCGGCGCTCAGCGCCCACGCACTGGCGCAAGAACCGGTGCCGACTCCGCCCGTGCCGCATGCGCCGGAGGCGCCGGCCGCCGCTGCAGCTACGCCGCAGGCGCCAGTCGCCCCGCCCGCACCCGCCATCGCCGTACCGGCCGCACCGCGGCCTTTCATCGACATCGTGCGCGGCGCGCAGCATTTGCCGGGCTTCCTGAGCCTGTATCAGAAGGAGGAAAAAGTCTGGGTCGAGCTGCGGCCGGACCAGTTCGACCGTCCGATGTTCATGTCGGTGAATATGCCGAACGGGATCGGCGAACGCGGGATCTACGGCAGCCAGATGGGCTTGAGCCGGGTGGTGGTGTTCCACCGCGTGGGGAATATCGTCCAGATGATCGCCAAGAATACCGGCTTTGCCGCCAAGGGAGGCACGCCGCAGTCGCTGGCGGTGCAGCAGGCGTTTTCGGACAGCCTGCTGGCGATTGCGCCGGTGGTCAGTAGTCCGCATCCGCAATCGAAGGCCATCCTGGTGGAAGCGAATGTGCTGCTGTTCGGCGATATCCCGTCGATGACCACGCGGCTGGAGGCGGCGTTCCGCATGACTTATGTCATGGATGCCCGCAACAGCAGCTTCCTTACCATTCGGTCGGATGATGGCATGACCGGTTTCCAGGTCAACGCGCATTACTTCACGCCGCGCATTCCGGCGCCGCCGGCGGTGATGCCGCCCATCCCGGCCGCCATACCGAACCCGCCGGCGACGCTGCCGGACCCGCGCAGCATGTTTCTCGGTTTTTACTACAGCTTCATGCCGCTGCCGGCGCAGGCCATGCACGGCCGGCGCGCGGACGACCGCATCGGCCATTTCGTCAGCACCAGCCAGGATTATTCGGACGATGTGACGCCGACGACGGCGGTGCATCTGATCGAGCGCTGGCGGCTGGAGAAGCAGGACCCGGCGGCCGCGCTGTCGGAACCGAAGCAGCCCATCGTCTACTGGATAGACGCCAATGTGCCGGAGAAGTACCGCGAGTCGGTGCGGCAGGGCGTGCTGGCGTGGAATGCCGCGTTTGAGCGCATCGGCTTCAAGAACGCCATCGTCGTCAAACAGCAGGCCGAGACCGATCGCTTCGACACCATGGACGCGCGCCACGCGTCGGTGCGCTGGTTTGTGGGCAGCGACGTCGGTTTCGCCATCGGGCCGAGTCAGGTCGATCCGCGCAGCGGCGAGATTCTGGATGCGGACATTGGCATGTCGGACGTGTTTGCGCGTGGTGCGCGGCGCATGGTGGGCGAGGACAGTATTTCGCTGCTGCCGCCACCATCGTCCGAGGCGCGTTGCGACTACATGCAGGAGTCGGCGCAGGAGATGGGCTTCGCCTTGGATGTGCTGGAGGCACGCGGCCTGCTTGATATGAGTGGACCGGAGGCGGATGCGGTGGCGCAGGCGTATGTGAAGTCGGTCATCATGCACGAAGTCGGCCACACGCTGGGCCTGCGGCATAACTTCCGCGCGTCGACCATTTACACGCTCAAGCAGTTGCAGGACCCGGAGTTCACGAAGCAGAACAGCATGACCGGTTCGGTGATGGATTACACGCCGTTCAACCTGTCGCTGAAAGGCGAGAAGCAGGGCGAGTATGTGGCGTCGACACTGGGGCCTTACGATTACTGGGCGATCGAATACGCTTACAAGCCGATCGAGCCGGCGCAGGAGAAGGAGGAACTGGCGAAGATCGCCGCGCGTTCCAGCGAGCCGCAACTGGCCTTCGGCACCGATCAGGACGCGAGCGGCTTCAATCTGGACCCGGACGTGAACGTATATGACCTTGGCAGCGATCCGCTGGCCTACTTCCAGCGCCGCCTGACGATCTCGCGCGAGCTGTGGGACCGCGTGCAGAGCCGCACGCTCAAGCCGGGCGAAAGCTACGAAGTGCTGCGCCGCAGTTTCGATTACGGCTTCCAGCAGTTTGCGCGTACCTTGCCAGTGGTGGTGAAGTATGTGGGCGGTGTGACCTATCTGCGCGATCACGCAGGCACCGGCCGCGCCACCTTCACGCCGGTGCCGCTGCCGCGTCAGCGCACCGCTTTGCAGATGCTGACCAATAGCCTGTTCAAAGTGGACAGCTTCCAGTTTTCGCCGGCGACCATCAGCCGTCTCGGCGCGGACCATTTCTCCACGCGTGGACGGCCGGACGTGTCGGTCGGCGGCCGGGTGTTGACCTTGCAGGCGGCGGCGCTGGATCAGCTGATGTCGGACGGCGTGGCGGTCCGCCTGCTCGATTCGCAGGAAAAGGTGGAGGATCAGAAGCAGGTGCTGAGCCTCGCCGAGCTGTATGCGACGGTGCAGGAGGCGGTGTGGAGCGAGCTAAAATCCGGCAAGGATGTCAGCGGCATGCGGCGCAATTTGCAGCGCGAGCATTTGAAGCGGCTGGTGGCCTCGTTGTTGCGCGTGTCGGCCGGCACGCCGGCGGATGTGCGCAGCCTGCAACGCGAGAATGCCTTGCAGTTGCAGCGCCAGCTGCAGGCGGCGATGGCGAAGCCGGTCAGCCGTGAAGCCAGGGCGCATCTGTCGGAAAGCTATGAAACGCTGGGTCAGGCGCTGAAGGCGTCGATGCTGCGCGCGGGAGCATGATGATGGCGGTGCGACGATGGCTGGCCGGCGCGCTGCTGCTGTGTGCCGGCGTGGCGTGGGCAGGCGACACGCTGCATGTGGGTTCCAAGCGGTTTACCGAGTCATATATTCTGGGCGAGCTGCTGACGCAGGTGGCGGCGCCGCATGCGCAGGCCGAGCATCTGCAAGGCCTGGGCAATACGGCGATTGTGCTGGCGGCTTTGCAGGCGGGGCGGATCGATGTCTATCCCGAGTATCTGGGCACGATAGGGATGGAGATTCTCAAGCATCCGCAGCCGGTGCCGATGGAGCAGATGCGCAAGGAACTGGCCGCCATGGGGCTGGGCGTGGCGGTGCCGCTGGGCTTTAACAATACCTATGCGCTGGCGATGCGCGGCGAGGCCGATGCGCCGCACAAGCTGAGCGAGCTGGCGGGGCGCGGGCAGTTGCGCTTTGGCTTGTCGCATGAGTTTATCGGCCGGGTGGACGGCTGGCAGGGATTGGCGGCGCGCTACGGTCTGACGCAACGGCCGGCGGGGCTGGATCATGGTCTGGCGTACGAGGCGCTCAAGGGGCGGCAGGTGGACGTCATCGATATCTACTCCACCGACGCGCGCATCGGACAGTATGGTTTGCGGGTGCTGGAGGACGATCGCGCTTATTTCCCGCGCTATGACGCGGTGCTGCTGTACCGGCTCGACGCGGCGCAGCGTTTCCCGGCGGCGTGGCAGGCGATCGGCCGGCTGCAGGGGCGCATCAGTGAAGCCGATATGATCGCCATGAATGCCGCCGCCGAAATCGATGGCCGGAGTTTCGCGCGCGTGGCGGGCGACTGGCTGGCGGCGCATCCGCTATCCGGTGCGGCGTCGGTGGCCGCGCCGGTGTCCAGGCGTGAAGATTTGCTGACCAAGGTCTTCGATCACAATCTGTGGCGGTTGACGCAGCAGCATGTCACGCTGGTGCTGCTGGCAGTGGCGGCGGCTTGCCTGATCGGCGTGCCGCTGGGCGTGCTGGCGGCCGCCATGCCGCGCTTAAGGCAGGTGGTGCTGGGCCTGACCGGCATGCTGCAAACCGTGCCGTCGCTGGCCTTGCTGGCGTTGCTGATTCCTCTGCTGGGCCGAATAGGCGCGGTGCCGGCGCTGGTGGCGCTGGTGGTGTATGCGCTGCTGCCCATTGTGCGCAATACCTGCACCGGACTGCTGCAGGTGCGCAAGGGCTTGAAACTGGCGGCGCAGGCGCTGGGCTTGCGGCCGATGCAGCGCTTGCTGCACATCGATTTGCCGCTGGCCTTGCCGGTGATACTGGCCGGTGTGAAAACCGCCGCCGTGATGAGCGTGGGGACTGCCACGATCGCCGCCTTCATCGGCGCCGGCGGTTATGGCGAGCGTATCACCATCGGCCTGGCGCTGAACGACAACGATATGTTGCTGGCTGGTGCTATCCCGGCGGCGATGTTGGCATTGCTGACGCAGGGGCTGTTCGAGTTGCTGGAGCGAACGGTAACTAACAGATATCACCTTTATGTAAAGTCGCCGTAATGATTTGTAAGGCCTGCGGCGCCGGGCGGGAGAGGGCGATATAGTGGAGTCGTTGATTCAATCTCCCTCCCACTGACAACGGGTTCTGCCCATCCAGCGCTTGCCGCCGGATGGGATTTTTTTTACGCCTGCGACGACAGTTGGGTCAGCGCCTCGCCGGTGACGCGGCAGATGCGCCAGTCGGGCATGACGGTGGCGCCCATGCCTTCGTAGAATTTGATGGCGTTGGCGTTCCAGTCCAGTACCGACCATTCGAAGCGGCCGCAGTCGCGCTCCACCGCCAGTTGCGCCAGCGCCACCAGCATTTGCTTGCCGTAGCCCTTGCCGCGATGCGCCTGCTGCACGTACAGGTCTTCCAGATACAGGCCTTTCTTGCACAGGAAGGTGGAGAAGTTGTGGAAGAACAGTGCGAAGGTGACCACCTCGCCGCCGGCTTCGCCCACCAGCGCCTCGCACACCGGCTTGTCGCAGAACAGGCTGTCGTGCAGGGCGGCTTCGTTGGCGACCACCATGTGCTCCAGCTTTTCAAACACGGCCAGCTCGAAGATCATGCCAAAGATGGCGGGGATGTCTGCCGGGGTGGCCGGGCGGATGGTCAGTTCGGAAGTACTCATCAGGTTTTTGCGGTAGTGGAAGAATTCGGTTTCAGCACCCAAGCCACGCTGGACAGGCAAAGCACCATGCCTGTCCATTCCAGCGGGCCGGGACGGTAGTGTTCAAGCTGGATCGACAGCAGCACCGAGATCACCGGCGTCACCACGCCAATATACACGGCCTTGTCGGAGCCGATGCGGTGGATCAGGGTGAAGTAGGCGGCAAACGCGATCACCGAGCCCAGCAGGGACAGGTAGAGCAGGCCGCCCCAGTAGCGGGCGGTGGATGGCATGACGAAGGACTGGCCGCTGACGATCACCCACAGCGCCACCAGCAGGCTGCCCCACAGCATGGCCCAGGCCATGGTCAGCAGCACATTGTCCGACTGCTGACGTACTTTGATCACCAGCATGTTGCCGACCGAGCTGGCGATGGTGGCGGTCAGCGCCAGGATCAGGCCGAGCAGGAAATGGCCGTTGCCGCCAGTCGCTATCTCGTTCCATGCGTCATGGATGGAGTGGTAGAACAGCAGGGTGACGCCGGCAATGGCGACGCCGCCGGCCGTCCAGGTGCGCGCGCTGAGCGCGGTGCGGAAGATCAGATGGTTGAGGATGGGATTCCAGAATACCATCAGCGCAAACAGCACGGCCACCAGCCCGGACACCAGGTATTGCTCGGAGGTGTAGGTGCAGATGTAGCTGACGGCGAAGGTGGCGCAGCCTTGCAGGATCAGCCAGCGCTGTGCGCGCCAGGGCAGGCGCAGCCGGTCGCCGCGCACGGCGCACCAGGCAAACAGCACGGCCGAGGCCAGCGAGAAGCGATATACCACGGAGACGGCCGGCGGCACGTCACCCAGTTGCAGCGTAATGGCGAAAAACGTGGAGCCCCAGATCAAACAGGCGGTGATGAATAGCAATGGAGAAGACATCAAACCAGTATAGCTGGCCGCGCCATATCTTGCCTAGCGGCCCGATTTTTGTTGCGACGCAACAGCTTGATGTTTATCTTGTAACAGAACTGTAAATTCAACGGTGCGGGCCGCCAGACCAAGTATAGTGAATTTACTACCTTTTCATTTTTTGGAGAGCGCCATGAATACCGCGCTGCAAGTCAAAGTCGTCACGCTATTGGGCTATGTGGCCCTGAGCACCGCGCTGGTGCTGCTGCTGGCCGACGATGAGATGCAGGGCGCGGCGCAGGCGCTGTTCGCCCACGCCTGGTTCCGCTAGGGTTTAATACGCCCAGTGCAGGCGGCGATACAGGAAGCTCAGCACGAACAGCGGACCGATCAGCAGGAAGCGCAGATCGTCAAAAAACGAGGGCTTCTTGCCTTCGATCTTATGGCCGATGAACTGGCCTATCCACGCCAGCACGAAAATCGTCACCGACAGCGGCAGCACGCTGGCCGGCGGCAGGGCGGCCAGGATGGCCAGCATCACGGCCGCCATCAACAGCATGCCCAGCGCGAACGGTCTGGACAGCTTGAAGTAGTACCACATCGACGCCACGCTGAAGCCCAGCGCCACTAGCGGATGCAGCGACCATAGCAGGCCCAGCAAGGTGAACACGATGACGGGCACGCAGACGAAGTGGATCACTTCGTTGGTGGGATGGAGATGCGATTCGCTGTACTTGGCCAGCAGGGTGTCGATGGTGCGGTTTTCCGGCATGGTGGTCTCCTTGTGCGTTTTTATTATCGGCTGATTTTACACCTGTAGAATACGCCCATGACTGATGATTTGCGCAAGCGCTGTTTCGATCCGGTGGTGGATGAACGCACCCGGCTGCTGGTGCTGGGCAGTTTGCCCGGTGAAAAATCGCTGGCCGTCCAGCAATACTATGGCAACCGCCAGAACAAGTTCTGGGCGCTGATGTCCGAGGTGCTGGGCGTGGAACTGGTGCCGCTTTCGTATGAGTCGCGCCTGCAAACCTTGCTGGCGCATGGCGTCGGCCTATGGGATGTGGTGGCCGAGGCCCACCGCCCCGGCAGTCTGGACAGCGCCATCCGCAACCGCAACGACAATGATCTGCTGGCGCTGTTGGCGCGCTACCCGAACATCCACTCGATCGCCTTCAACGGCGGCACCGCCGCCAGGCTCGGCCTGAAAGTGCTGGGCGAGCAAGCCCTGCGCTACCGCATCTTCAACCTGCCTTCCAGCAGCCCCGCTTACACCTTGGCCTATGCTGCGAAGCTCGATGCCTGGCTAGCGCTGCGTCTCAGCCTTGGCGTAGTCGAGAGGTTGTACGGCCAGCCGTAAGCCCATTGCATGCAATACTGCGCGCAGCGTCTTCAGAGAGGGATTTCCTTGTTTCGACAGTGTGCGATACATCGTGTTGGGATTTGATTCGGCGCGCCGTGCCACTTCCTGAACGCCGCCGAACGCTTTGCTGAGCGACCTGAGCGCCAGCATCAGATCGACCTCGTCGCCTGTCTCCAGCACATCGTTAAGGTAGTCAGCTGCCAGCGCAGGGTCGCCGCGAAACATGGTGGCGGTTGCTTCCTCATGGGAGCGGTGTGTGTTTTTCATTTCTCACTTTCCAGTCATGCAGCATTTCAATGGCAATGTTAATATCGTCAGTTTGCGATTGTTTGTTGCCACCACAGGTCAACAAGATGAGGGCGCGTCCTACAAAAGCGTAGTACACCCGATATCCCGCACCAATATCGATACGAAGTTCCTGCACGCCACCGCGCAAGGATTTATGATCGCCTGCCAAGCCACTTTCCAGTCGGGCAACACGTCGAATGATCGCTATTTTGGCTTGCCGATCGCGTAGTGAGTCCAACCACTCTTGATAGTGATCTTTGCCTTGCATATCAAGATAGTGGAGTATGCGATACATAGTAGCTTATAAGCGAATTTTGACAAGTGCCGGATGCTCACGCATCAGCTGTGCTAAGCACCATCGCACAAGCTAGATTGGGAGAGTTTGATCAAAATCTGTTCACGCCAGCTTCATGTAACCCAAGTGACCTGATTGGTAATTTCCACCGGCAATGATTAGGCTCGCACTAAGCTGATCCGCCTTGCTCAAAAAAAAACGCTCTGCGAATATTTATGCCGAGGGATTTTGCACGCCAAGCTATGGCCCTAGCGGGTCGAGATGCACGCACACGCCGCTGATTTTGCACAATCCAGCCTCACGTAGTCGCTCTTTGGCCATGACGATCAACCGTCACCATCGAATAGCCGTGGCAGTCGCCTAGCTCAATATCTGCTGCACTTCCTGTCTTCAGTAGCGCTCCATTGCCTAAAATTGCCGGTGTGGACGAAGCGTATCTGGTGGTTGCAAAAGCTACAGACATTGTCGATGAACTATTAAAGGGGGCAGATGGAAGTTTGCGTACACAAGTGTTCGAGGAAAATGTGCGGTCCTTCTTAGGCATAGATAACCCTGTAAACACATCTATCGCTGAAACTCTTAGCGATGTTAAGGCATCTACGCGGTTTCCAGTTATGAATAATGGAATTACGATTGTTAGTCCAGATGTCCGCGTACAAGGAAGTGTTATTCATTTGGAGAATTTTCAAATCGTTAACGGTTGCCAGACTTCTAATGTTCTTTTTGAGCATCGCGAAACATTAAATGATTCAGTGATGGTTAACCTAAAAATTGTTGAGACTAGTAACGAAGATGTGTTCGCTGATTTGGTGCGTGCAACGAATAGCCAGTCTAAAATTGATGAGAATCAGTTCTTTTCGTTACGACCTATTGTGAAGAGAATCGAACAATATTTTAATGCGTATGATGGCGACGAAGGACGGCTTTATTTTGAAAGGCGCGATAGGCAATTCATTGGTTTAGATATTCCTGCCATTAGGATTTTTTCGGTGTATATTGTTGCCAAGTGCGTTGCGGCTATGTTTTTGCGACGCCCGGATCTTTCGTATAAATATCCTAAACGTATGTACGAGCAACTAGGTGAGGTAATATTTACGGAAAGAAATCGCGAGATAATTTATTACACCTCTGCGCTGGCCTTGTATCGTTTTCACTTGCTGCGTTCCAATAGCATAATTCCACAAAACTTAGGGCGAATGAAATGGCATATCATTTCTTTGGTCGGTGCTATAATTTCAAAACAGACGAATATTCCTGAACTTAATTCGAAGAAGGCGGATTCATACTGCCAGAAATTGATTAATGTGCTCTCTCGTCATGAGCTTTCTGTTGAACCATTCAAGAAAGCAGTGGAGATCTGTGAGGCATTAGCTCCGATCACGGATGATCGACTTAAACGGCAAGCGATTCTTGAAGAAATGTTGGGGCAGGCTCTGTAATGGCTAAATCGATCGCGCTAGGTCAAGCTTAATATGCTTTGAACACTCGGCCCAGCGCGGTTTGGATTTCTGAACCTCGATCGTGCGCGTGGGAACAAGAGCTTGGTCGCCAATCTGCTGATGACGTTGCTTTGAACATCAATCAAATAGAGAATGCTGGATTGATTTTGCCGGGATTGCTGTAGATGTCGAAACGGCCTATTAGAAGGAGTGCCATTCTTGCAGTGCTACGCCTTCTGCTTCCACCATATTGTTGTAGATTGAGAGGAAGTCAGCATGCTCCTCATTCCAATGCTCTCGCTTATGCGCCTGAATTTCTTCACGTAACCGCTGTTCACAAACCTGCGAATGTTGATGCCTCGTTTTCTTGGGCTGCATTTTTTCCGGTTTCATAATCAGTCCAGTTCGCTTGGAAATGGTTAAGGCACGTGACATTATGCGCTTGGACTGCAGGGGCTTATTCGAAGGCGATCACGCGCACGGTTGATTCGAGGTAGTCGGTGAAGCCCATGGCGAGGTAGAGCTGGTGGGCGGGGTTGTTGCGCATGACGTGCAGGAAGGAGCGCTCGCCGCGCTGCGCATGGCGGTGCAGGAGTTTGCCGATCAGTTTGCGCGCCAGCCCGCGTCCCTGGTGGCCAGGATGCACGCATACGCCGCTGATTTCACACAGCCCCTCGGCCCGCAGCCGTTCGCCGGCCATGGCAATCAGCTGTTCGCCGTCGAAGTAGCCGTAGTAGTCGCCCAGCTCGATGGTGCGGATGCCGAAGGGGCCGGGCTTGCACAGGTCCGCCAGTTGCACGGCCTGGGCGGCGTGCTCTGCCTGCAAGGGGACGGCGTCCGGCGCCGGGTCGGACACCGGGACAGCGCCGCCGTACACCATGCGGAACATGGTGCTTTCCGCTTCGATGCGCCAGCCCGGCGGGGCGGTGCCGGTCCAGCCGTCGCAGTAGAAGTGCTCGCCGCTGGCGCACCACGGCGCCAGCGCCGCAAAGTCCGGCTGCGCCGGATCGGCAAAGGCGATGATGGGCGAGAAGCCGGCCGTGTAGCGGCGCGCCCGCCCGGTGCCGTTTGACCAGTGGCGGTGGGCGCCGTTCAGCGCCTGCCAGAAGATCTGGTCCAGCAGCGGGTTGCGCTCCATGCCTTGACCTTACGGACCGATCGGCAGGAAGGTGACGGTGCCGTCGTCGGTAATGGCGACCAGCATCCAGCCTTCGCCCGACAGCACCATCTGGCGCGGCAGCAGTTGCCTGCCGGTCGAGCTCAGCTTGTATTGCTGGAGGATTTTGCTGCCGGTGCTGTCGTACATATAGATGTCGTTGCTGCCGGCGCGGGCGGCGCCACCGCAATAGATGCGGCCGTCCGGGCTCACTTCGATGTTGTTGGGCGCGGCGTCGCCGATGCTCATGTAGCCGAGGATGGCGAGATCCGGCGCGTTCATGATGGTGCACGACTTGGGCGAGGCGGCGGCGCTGTAGACCAGCTTGCCATCGGCGCTGAGCCAGACGTCGTTGCCCTGGGTGCCGGGGCTGCCGTGGCTGGCCGTGGTCAGCCTGGCGGCGTACAGGGTGCCGCCGCCCAGCGCGGAATAGTCGACGCTGGCGCTGGTGTGCTGCACGCTGGCGCTGTTTTCGTCTTGCTGCACGATGCGCGTGCCGTCGGGGCTGGCGGTCAGGCTGCCGCCGGTGCTCAGCGGCAGGGCGCCGGCTTTCTGCAGGGTGGCGGTCTGGAAGACCTGGCCGTCGCTCAGCACCAGCAATTCCACGCCGTTCGGGCGGATCAGCTTGAGGCGGGTGGCCTTGGTGCCCGGCGCCGACAGCGGCAGTTGCCGGCTGATGGTACGGGTGGCCAGGTCGACCGTGCTGATGCGGGCATTGTCGATGTCCACCACGTACAGGGTGGCGCCGTCCGGCGTCACGGCCATGTCGCCCAGGTGGGCCGAGAAGCCGGTGATGCTGACTTCCTTGACGCCGGTGTAGACGTTGTAGACATCGATCACCGCGCCGCCGTTGTGCAGGTAGGCGTACGGACGGGCCGGGTCGGCCGCCACGTTGGTGTACGGCAGCGCGGCCTGGGCGGCGGCGGCAGGCGTGACCGAGCCTTTCCACAGTGCCACGCGGATTTTTTCCGGCGCCGTCGCGTCCGGATCGGACGGTTTGACGGTGATGGTGGCGGTGTTGACGGTGTCGCTGAGCAGCTGGCTCGGGTCGGCGGTCAGGATCAGCTTGTCGGCGCTGACGCCCACCACCAGCCACGGCTGGTCGCTGCTGGCGCTCATGCCGCCGAAGCTGTTGTAGTTGTCGGCCACGCCGATGACGCGGGTCAGGCGGCTCCAGCCCGGCGTGCTGACGAAGGCAACGGCGGTTTCAGCCGGCAGCAGCTTGTGCTGGTCCTTGTTGATCGACAACACCACCGGCACGTTGAGGCCGTCGCCATTCACATTGCTCAGCATTTGCAGGTTGCTGGAGGTCACGCCAACCGGCGCGTTGGCCGGCTTGGCCTTGAAGGTGACCGTGGCGCCGCTGGCGTTGACGGTGCCGGCGGTGGCGGTCACCGTGGCCCAGCTTGGCATGCCGGACAACTGCCATGGCCAGTTCAGGCTGCCGGTGTTCAGGCTGAATTGCAGATCCTGACCGCTGGCGAAGTTGCGGCCGTAAGTACCGCCCAGGGTGAGGCCGGCGGCCGAGGTGGCCAGCGTAGCCTGGTTCAGGTTGAGCGTGACCGGCAGGGTGCGGGTGGCCAGGCCGGTCGGCTTGATGGTGATGTGGGCGGTGTAAGTGCCGCTGGCCAGCTTGCCGATGGTCGGATCGACCGCCAGCACGGTGGTGGCTGGCGTGGCGCCGGTGGTGGGCGAAACGTTCAGCCAGGCGCTGTCGCTGCTGGCGCTCCAGTTGGCAGTGATCTTGTTGTCGGTGTCGAGGCTGACGATCTGGCTGGCGATGGGCGCGCCGTTGATGGCGTTGAAGGTGACGCTGTTGCTGCCCAGGACCAGGCCGGGCGGCAGCACGGTCAGCGCCGCCGGGATGGTCACGCTCTGGTTGTCGTTCGCGCTGATGGTCAGCGTGGCGCTGTAGTTGCCTTCGGCCAGGCCGGTGGCGTCGTAGCTGACCGACAGCGTGCCATCGCCATTGCCGCTGGTGGCGCTGAGCTTGAGCCAGCTCGCGCCGCCGCTGCTGGCGGTCCAGCTGCGGCCGCCCGCGCCAATGGCCACGTTGACGGCGGCCGGTGGCGTGACGCCGCTCTGGAGCGTGGCGCTCAGCGGCATGGCCGGCACGGCGGTGAAGGTGGCGGTGCCGGCCGGCACCACGGTGATGTCGTAGGGCAGCGCCACCGGCGCACCGGGGAACTGGCTGGCGCAAGCGCTGTCGCGGCACAGGCGCACGCTGATGCTGCCTTTGTAGTTGCCGGGCGCCAGCGTGGGCGCCAACAGTAGCGTGGCGTGGTACTGGCTGTCGCTGTCGCGCGTGACGCTGGAGGCGGGCAGGATCACGCCATTGCTGTCGGTGATGCTGGCAAACACATTGGCGCCGGTGAAATCGCCCGGACGGGCCACGGCAGCGATCACGTTCATGGTCAGCGAGGCGCCGGCGTTGACGGTGGCGCTGACGGTGGCGGGAGTGAAGATGAGGGCGGGACTGGCAACCGGCGTGGTGCCGCCACCATTGTTGCCGCCATCGCCGCCGCCGCTACTGCCGCCACCGCCACCGCCGCCGCAGCCGGTCAACAGCGCAGCAATGATGAGGGGGACGGCGGCGTGGGCGGGCCTGAGTCTCGGCATGACGGAATCCTTGTGATATGAGGTGCGGCTTAATTGACTTGCAATTGTTGCGTGTTCGCAACTTAGTGTCAAGTTTAAGCCAGTTTCAGCATACCACTGCCACCCGTTCACTTCGCGCGCAACTGGGCCTCGTAGGCGCGGATCTTGTCGAGCTTGGCGGCATACAGGTCATGGGCGCCGCGCGTGGTGCTGTTTTTCATGGCCAGCGCCATATGGCTGTCGGCTGCGCGCAGATTGCCCAGCTGGTAGTTGGCCACCGCCAGCCAGAAGTGGAATTCATGGTAGTCCGGCGCGCGTTCCAGCTCTTTTTCAAACAGCTTGCGGGCGCGCGCGTAGTCGCCCAGCTTCATGGCTTCCTGGCCTTGCTGGAAGAAGTGGAACGGCGGGTAGGGTTCCAGGGCGGCCAGACGGGCGCGCAGCACTGCCGCTTCCTCCATCTTGTTCTGGCCTTCCAGCGTTTGCGCCAGATTGGCCAGGAAGATGGTGTTGTCGGGCGCTTGCGCGTGGGCGTGGCGCAGCGCTGCCTCGGCGGCATCGGAATTTCCGTGGTGCTGGTAGATCACGCCCAGCGTGTTGTAGGCGTTGAGGAACAGCGGATCGACCTCGGCCGCCTTGCGCGCCGCCCAATAGGCGTCGTCCACCTGGCCGACCGCCAGCAGTTCGGCGGCGCGGTTGTTGAGGTACATAGCGATGATGGTGGCTTCGCTCAGCGGCTGGGCGTCCTGGTGCGCTTTTTCCGGCACCGGGATGAAGTCCACCGTCAGCGAGTTGGCGCTGTCCATGCTGTAGGTGGTGTAGGGATTGCGGTCGTTGCGCGGCCGCCCCAGTGCCAGGTTGACATGGTTGCTGGCGAAATACAGATTGCCGGAGCGGCTCCACACCTCGTCGACCTGGATTTGCTGGAACTGCACCGGCAGGTTGAGTTCGCGCGCCAGGGCGGCGGTCATGATGGCCAGCGACAGGCAGTTGCCGGCGCGCGCCTCGAAGGTCTGGGCGGCGTTGCGGGTGACGGCAGAATCGTATTCCAGCTGCAGCTTGTCGCGCCGGTAGAGGGCGTCGAACAGCTGGCGGCGCAGGTCCTTGCCCGGTCCGGCGCTGCCGATTTCGTGCTGGACGTAGGCGCGCATGGCCGGGCTCACCGCGAACACGCGGCTGGTATCGATAGGCGCGGCCGGCGGCTGGAACAGCTGGTCGTGGAATAGTTGCTGCTTAGGCGTTTGATACGCCACCGGTTGACTGGCGCAGCCGCTGAGGATGGCGGCGGCGCACAAGATCAGGCCCCATGGTTTCATGACTGTCTCCCTCTGCGGCGGAATCTGCGTTCCGTCTACCGGGAAGTATCCTCGGCTCGCGGGAGACTGTCAAACAGGAAATCGCTTTCAGCCGGGCGGATCTTCCGAGACTGAAATATCGCTCAGGCCCAGGCTGGCGAGGGCGTCGCCAAGGTCGGCCAGCGCGTCGGCGAGATCGACGGCCGGATCGTGCCGCTTGCCGGCGCTGGCCAGCACGGCGCCGCCCTGCGCCAGCCGGACTTGCAGCTGCGGCTCGTCGTCATCGTCGGACGGGGCGATCACGGCTTGCACCCGGGCCGGGTCATGACCGGCCAGCGCCTGGTTCAGTTCGGACAGCAGGCGCAGCATGTCGTATTCGGACTGGCCCTGGGCGCGGGCGCCGAAGAACAGGTCCTGGTACTGGAAGTTCAGCGTCAGGGCCGGATCGGCGCCGCGGGCGCGGCCGAGGCAGCGCGCCACCAGTGGTGCATATTGTTCGGTCCACTTCTGGTAAGCCTCGGCGCGCCTGGCGAAATAGGCGTCGGCGGCTTTTTCGCTGGCCGGCACTTTGTAGAAGGCGTCGTCGGCGCGCTTGAGGGCGAAGCCGATCAGGTAGCGCAGTTCCACCGCGCTGTCGTCCAGGCCGAAGCGCGAGGGCGACCAGCCGTGTTTCAGGCTGCGCTCCAGCGCCGGCGCCGGGGCGATCTTTTTCTCGGTCAGCGAATGGGCCGCTTCGCGCAGCATGGCGTGCAACTGGCCGTAGCTGATGCGCTCGACTTCGCCCGGATCGTAGGCGTGGCTGACCAGCACCACTTTGGCTTGCGGGCTTTCCAGCCCGGCGCCGGTGAAACTGGCCAGCAGGGCGTCGTAGGCGTCGCCGTCCTGGAAGTCGTGGGCCGGGTCGAGGCCGCCCTGGCTGTGCACGAACACGGGAATGGCAAAGGCGTCGATTTCCAGCTCGGGCGCGTCGTCGCGGCGCAGCAGCAGGTTGGCCGCGCCTTCCTCGATGGCGTTGCGCAGGTAGCGGTAGCCGTCGAGGGATTCGTCGCGCGCCAGCTCGATGGCGCCGTACAGCACCTCATCCTTGCCCTGCGCCAGCAGGCGACGCAGCAGGCGCTGGAAGTCGACGTGTTTTTGCGCCAGTTCGGCGCGGGTGGCGGCGGCGACGATGTCGGCGCCGGCCGATTCATCGGCCAGGTCCAGCGCCAGCGCGCACAGTTCGGTGGTTTGTTGCTCGTCTTTGGCTTCCGGCGAGCTGGCGGATTTGCGCGGTACGGGGCGCTTGTTTTTCGGCATTGTTGTTATCGTTCGGTATGGAAGGTTTCGTTCAGCTCTTCGAGCAGGTCTTCGGTTTCATCTTCGGTCAGGCCGAGGTGGCGGCAGGCGGCGTCGCCGCCCTTGTCCCATTCGCACGAGCTGCGGCTGCCGTGCAGGCGCTGGATGCCTTTTTCGGCCAGCACCGACAGCGCCACCAGCGAGCGGATGGCGTCGTCGGTGGAGAGGTCGTCCAGCACGCGGTAGTCGTGGTGCAGCAGGATGGCCCAGGACACGTCCGGCGACAGCCCCCAGTTGCGCGCCAGCAGGCAGCCAATGGCGGCGTGGTTGGTGCTGTAGCGCTGGTCTTCGATGGCGGTGAACAGGTTGCCGGCGTCATGGCAGGCGAGGTCGTACGTATTGGCGTAGTCGGCAAAGCGGTTCATCAGCAGCGGCACGCCGATGTCGCAGAACAGGCCGAAGGTGTGGGCGATGTCGGGCGGGGCGATGCGCAGCTTGCGCGAGGTGAACACCAGCGCCTGGGCGCGCCGCGCCGACACTTCCCAGAAGGCGTTGAGGTCGGCTTCCTTGCCTTCGATGGCCTGGCGCGCCAGCAGCCCGGTCAGCAGCGCCGCGCACTGGTTGATGCCGAGGAAGTTGATGGCTTGCTCGACCGACTTGGCCTTGCGGGCGGCGCCGAAGAACGGCGAGTTGGCCAGCTTGAGCAGGGCGCCCGACATGCCGACGTCGTTGGCGATGATGCGGGCGATCTGGCGCGGCGACGGATCTTCCTTGGCCAGCTCGCGCTGCAGGTCGACGAGCAGGCTGGGCCGTGGCGGAATCCGGATGGAGCGCATCAGCGCGTCTTCCACCGCGTTTTCTGAGGGCAAAGCTGGGGCAGCAACTGTCGTCATTGTGAATTCTGGAGAAAAGGCAATCGTACCCTCGATTATCGCCGCAAGCGGGCGCCGATTGCGTGAATTTGTGGCGATTTTCTGCGCGGCACGCCATATTTTGTCGCGTATTCCAAGGATTTGATATTGATTTGTCACGACTTTATTAGAATGGCGGCATGATGACTTATCTTGCAGGTATCGATTTCAGCGCCCCCTCGCACGAGGTGGCGTCCCAGCTGATTGGCGTGACGTTGCTGGTGGACGGCGTCGGCGGCCGCATCGTCGAGGCCGAGGCCTATGACCGCACCGAGCCGGCCTCGCATTGCTACATCGGCGAGACGGCGCGCAACTTCTCCATGTTCGGCCCGCCCGGGCGCAGCTATGTGTACCGCTCGCACGGCTTGCACTGGTGCCTGAATTTCGTCTGCCGCGAGCAAGGCCACGGCGCCGGTGTGCTGATCCGGGCGCTGGAGCCGACCCACGGGCTGGCGGCGATGCGCGAACGGCGCGGGCTGGACGAGCCGCGCCTGCTGTGTTCCGGGCCGGGGCGGCTGGCGCAGGCGCTGGGCGTGACGCGCGAACTGAACAACCTGCCGCTGGACGCGCCGCCGTTTCAGCTGCTCGCGCGCGAGCGCGAGGTGGAGGTGCTAGCCGGCCCGCGCATCGGCATCTCGAAGGCGGTGGAGCTGCCGTGGCGTTTCGTGGAGGCCGGTTCGCGCTTTCTGAGCAAGCCCCATCGAAGCTGACGGCTCCAGCTTGAACACCGACACCGCCTGCGACAGCTGGCCGGCCTGGTCCTGCAGGCTGGCGGCGGCGGCGGCGGCCTGCTCCACCAGCGCGGCGTTCTGCTGCGTCACATCGTCCATCTGACCCACCGCCTGATTGACTTCGGCGATGCCCTGCGCCTGCTCGGCGCTGGCGGTGCTGATGCGGGCGATGATGTCGTTCACCTGCTGCACGGCGGCGACGATGCCGCCCATGCGCTCGCCGGCCTGCTGCACGGTGGCGCTGCCGCTGTCGATGGTGGCGACCGAGGCGGCGATCAGGGCTTTGATTTCCTTGGCGGCGGCGGCCGAGCGCTGGGCCAGCGTGCGCACCTCCGAGGCCACCACGGCGAAGCCGCGTCCCTGTTCGCCGGCGCGCGCCGCCTCGACGGCGGCGTTCAGCGCCAGGATGTTGGTCTGGAAGGAGATGCCGTCGATGACGGCGATGATGTCGACGATCTGGCGCGAGCTGGCGCGGATCGAGGCCATGGTCTGCACCGCGTCTTCCATGGCCGCGCCGCCGTGCCGCGCCAGTTCGCTGGCGCCGGCCGCCAGCTGGCAGGCCTGGCGGGCGCTGGCGGCGTTGGCCTGCACCGCCTGGGTCAGCGAGTTCATGGCGTTGGCGGTTTGCTCCAGCGAGCTCGCTTGCACCTCGGTGCGGGTGGACAGATCGAGATTGCCGCTGGCGATTTCGCGCGCGGCGACGTCGATCGAGCGCACCGCGCCGAGGATGGTGGTGAGGGTTTGCGTGAGGTTGGCCATGGTCTGGTCCAGCATGCGCGCGGTGTCGGCGATTTCGTCGCGGCCGGTGGCGCCGCGGCCGGCGGCCAGGCGGCCGGCCGCCAGCGCGATCACCACGTCGGCGATGGCGCGGATGTCGCGCAGCATGGCGCCGCGCACCGCCATGGTCACGCCCAGCGACAGGGCGATCGACAGCACCACCATTACCACCATGCTGGTGTTGAGCGCGTGGAAGTCGGCCGTGGCGCGGGCGTGGGCCTGTTCGCTCAGTTTCTTTTCCAGCGCCGACAATTGCGCCAGCTGGTCGTTCAGCAGCTGGAACTGCTTTTCCGCGTTGGCCATGGAGTTGGTGGCGATGCTCTGGTCCATCTGCGCCATGTCCATGGTTTGCAGCACGGCCTTGCGGTAGGCCGCCAGCGCCTGCAGCGACTGGGTCACGATCTGGCGTTCGCCGGCATCGGCCAGCGCGTCGAGGGTGTGCAGCCGGGCGTCGATGGCGGTGTGGCGGGTCTTGATGTCGGCCGACAGGGCGTCGAGGCGGGTCTGGGCGAAGCTGCCGTTGACCCATGCCAGCAGCTGGTAGACGTTGCCGTGGGCGTGGCGCGCTTCGCCGCTGATGTCGGCGGCCGCCTTCAGGCGCGTGGCGCGCACCTGCACCAGATTTTCCAGCGAGGCGTTCTGGCGCACCATGCCGACGTAGGCCGCACCGGCGGTGGCAATCAGCAGCAGCAGCACCAGCATGGGCGCCAGCAGCAATTTGGGACCGATACGCAGTTGGTTCAGCATGGCGCGCCTCGCTCTATTTTTTGTAGATGCCCGCTTCCAGCACCACATCGCCGACGCGCAGGATGTAGGTGGTCTTGGGTTCGATCTTGCCGGTGGTGGGATTCTTGTACTGGTAGTCGACCCAGCCGTGGCCTTTTTTGGCGGCCAGTTCGATGATCTCGCGCCGGTACTTCTTGCCGCTGGCGTCGGGGATGTCGGTCAGGTCCTTGCCAACGATGGACGGGTTGACCGGGTGCGCCAGCACGATGCCGGTGTGGATGTCGCGGATGTCGACGTAGAGCGAGCCTTGCAGGTACTCGGGATCCTTGGCGGTGATCTTTTTGATGAAGGCGTCCTGGCCATTGGCCTTGATGAAGGCGGCGCCTTTTTCGGCCATGGCGATGGCGTCTTTTTCGGTCGGTTCATTGGCGTGGGCCGAAGCGGCGGCGGCCAGCAGCAAGGCGGTGATCAGGGTTTTCATGAGCGGCTCCTGTGAGTGGATGGCGCTATGAACTGTACGTGGCTGCCGGGATGGCGAATTGCGCTGGCGCAAGCTCTGAAACATTTCCGTGAGTCAGTTGATGTGTGGCAATTTGGCCGGCGGCGCGCGGCCTAGCATGGAGCTTTCTGACCCACTGAAGGAACCCGCGATGGATACGCCTAAATTCAAACCGTTTATACGACAAACTATTTCGCACTCGCGCCAATGGGAGTTGATTCCGCCGGATTTGCAGGAGGCGGTGCAGGTGGTGTCGCATGTGCTGCCGTTCCGCACCAATGAGTATGTGCTCGATCATCTGATCGACTGGAACAATATCCCGGACGACCCGATTTACCGCCTGACCTTCCCGCACCGCGACATGCTGGCGCCGGACGACTACGCGCGCCTCAAGGAGCTGGTGCTGGGCCGGGCCGACCAGCCGGCGCTGGTGGAGCTGGTGCGGCGCATCCGCATGCGCATGAATCCCCATCCGGCCGGGCAGATGACGCACAACGTGCCGCGGGTGAACGATGCGCCCCTGAAGGGCCTGCAGCACAAGTACAAGGAAACGGTGCTGTTCTTCCCCAGCGCCGGGCAGACCTGTCATGCGTATTGCACCTTCTGCTTCCGCTGGCCGCAGTTCGTCGGCATGGACGATATGAAATTCGACGCCAAGGAGTCGCACGAGCTGGCGTCCTACCTGCGGCTGCATCCCGAGGTGACCGATGTGCTGATCACCGGCGGCGATCCGTTGATCATGAATACGCGCTCGCTGGCGGCGTATATCGAGCCGCTGCTGGCGCCGGATCTGGCGCATATCCAGAACATCCGCATCGGCACCAAGTCGGTGGCGTACTGGCCGCAGCGCTTTGTGACGGACCGCGATGCGGATGATCTTCTGCGCCTGTTCGAGCGGGTGGTCGCCAGCGGCAAGAACATGGCCATCATGGGGCATTACAACCATGCGGTGGAGCTGCGGCAGGAGATGGCGCAGCAGGCGGTCAAGCGCATCGTCGGCACCGGCGCGACCTTGCGCATGCAGGGGCCGCTGATCCGGCATATCAATGAGGACCCGGCGTCGTGGGCGGAGCTGTGGCAGACCGGCGTGCGGCTGGGGGCGATTCCGTACTATATGTTCGTCGAGCGCGATACCGGGCCGCGCGAGTATTTCCAGCTGCCGCTGGCGCGGGCGCATGAGATTTTCCAGGCGGCGTATCAGATGGTGTCGGGCCTGTCGCGCACGGTGCGCGGGCCGTCGATGAGCGCCTTCCCCGGCAAGGTGGTGATCGACGGGATCGCACAGATCGGCGGCGAGAAGGTGTTTGCGCTGCAGTTCCTGCAGGCGCGCAATGCGGACTGGGTGCGCAAGCCGTTTTATGCCAAGTTCGATCCGAACGCGACGTGGATGGACGAGTTGAAACCGGCGTTCGGCAAGGAGAAGTTCTTCTTCGAAGAGGAGGGCGGGGCGCGCAGCGAATTGGGTGGCGCCTCGTCCGGGGCGCCGGGATCGCGCAAGGTGATCCCGCTGATATCGGCGCGGCACGACGGTGGCGGCGCGGGGCCGGTGTCGTCGGCGGCGTCGGGCTGCGACTCGCACAACGCGGCATAGGCGGCCATCATGCGCGATCCCGTTGCGTCCACGCAGGCCGCCGCGCCGCCGCTCTCCGGACGCGCGGTGTTTGTGCTGGTTTTCCTGCCGTTCGCACTCGGGCATTTTTTATCGAGCCTGATGCGGACGGTGAACGCGACGCTGGCGCCGCAACTGGTGGCGGCGCTGGCGCTGACGCCCTGCCAGCTTGGGCTGCTGACCAGCGCTTTCTTCCTGGCCTTCGCGCTGGCGCAGCTGCCGGTGGGGATCGCGCTCGATCGCTGGGGGCCGGCCAGGGTGCAGCTGCCCTTGCTGCTGCTGGCCGGCGTCGGCGCGCTGGCGTTTGCCGGCGGCCAGACGTTCGCGCAGCTGCTGGTGGCGCGCGCATTGATCGGGCTGGGGCTGGGCGGCTGCTTCATGTCGGCGGTGAAGGCCATCTCCACCTGGATCGCGCCGGCGCGGCTGCCGTCGGTGCAGGGCTATCTGATCGCGGTGGGCGGTCTGGGCGCGGCGTCGGCCACGCTGCCGGTGCGACTGGCATTGCATTATATGGACTGGCGCGGCTTGTTCCTGTGGCTGGCCGCGGCGGCGGCGCTGACCGGCATCTTGATCCGCACGCTGTCGCCGCCGCAGCCGCCCGGCGCACGCAAGACCGCGCTGCTGGAGGCCATGCGCGCCGTGTATCGCCATCCGGCGTTCCGCGAGACGGCGGCGCTGGTGCTGCTGCCGCATACGGTGTTTTTCGGCATACAGGGCTTGTGGATCAGCCGCTGGCTGAGCGACGTGGCGCGCTTTTCCGAGGAGGCGGTGGGCTATTTGCTGTACCTCGGCATGGCGGCGGTGATCTTCGGCGCTATCGCGGTCGGCATGCTGACCGAGTGGGCGGGCCGGCGCGGCGTGCGGCCGATCAGGGTGGCGGCGGCCGGCGTGGCGCTGTTCGTCGCCGTGCAGCTGGGCTTTGTGCTGGACTGGCGGCCCAGCTACCAGTTGCTGTCGGTGCTGTTTACGCTGGTGGGCACGGTGACCGGCATCGAGTACACCATCGTCGCGCAAAGCCTGCCCGGCGCGCTGACCGGGCGCGCCGCCACCTGCCTCAATTTGCTGATTTTCCTCGGCGCGTTCGCGGTGCAGGCGGGTTTCGGGATGGTAGTGGGGTGCTGGCGGCCGGATTTGCTGGGTCATTATCCGGCGCTGGCGTATCGGGCGGCGTTTGGCGCGCTGGTGTTGCTGCAGTTGCCGGGATTGCTGTGGTTTGTGCGGCGGCGCGCGCGTAATCCGTTAAAATGGGCTTCCCATCCGACCAGTCTTTGATGACGCGATGACCCAATCTGACAATGTCTTTACCTCTCTGCCGCAGACCTGGCGCGCCTGGATCATGGAGAATCTGGAGCGCGGCTGCAGCCCGCTGGATATGGCCAACAGCATGGCGCGTTCGGGCCAGCACAGCATGGCGGTGGCGCGCGCCGCGATCGACGAGGCACTGCGCCAGCGCGCCGGAGCGGACGACGGTACGCCGGCGCCGGCCGCCGCCAGCGCGTTTTCGGCGCCGCGCGAGATGCCCTACATCGATGTCTCCAGCAACCGCATCGCGGTGCCGGACCGCGAGGTGGAGGTGCTGTTCGTGCTGAAAAAGCCGCAGGTGATCCTGCTGGGGAATGTGCTCAGCGACGAGGAGTGCGACGCCATCATCGCCCATTGCGGCACGCGCTACACCCGTTCCACGGTGACGGCGGAAGCCGACGGCGCCAGCGTGGTGCACGAGGGCCGCACCAGCGAGATGGCCTTCATCCAGCGCGGCGAGACCGACGTGGCCGAACGCGTGGACCGCCGGCTGGCGGCGCTGGCACACTGGTCGCCCGAGTGCAGCGAGCCGTTCCAGCTGCAGAAGTACGATGTGACGCAGGAGTACCGGCCGCATTACGACTGGCTCGATCCGGACAGCGCCGGCCATCGCGCGCATCTGGCGCGCGGCGGCCAGCGGCTGGCGACCTTTGTGCTGTACCTGTGCGATGTGGCGCAGGGCGGCGGCACGGTGTTCCCGGGACTGGGGCTGGAGGTGTTCCCGAAGAAGGGCAATGCGCTGTGGTTCCTGAATACCGACGACAATCACCAGCCGGACCCGCAGACGCTGCACGGCGGCGCGCCGGTGGTCAGCGGCACCAAGATTATCGCCAACAAGTGGCTGCGTCAGGAGCGCTACGGTTAAAATGTCGCAGACTTTTTAACTGAGGATAGAGATGCGACTCGTACGTTACGGCCGTCCAGGCAAAGAGAAACCAGGTTTGATCGACGATGAGGGCAAGCTGCGCGATTTGTCCGGCGTGATCGACGATATCGACGCGGCGGTGCTGGCGCCGAAATCGCTGCGCAAGCTGGAGAAGATTGCGCACGCCTCGCTGCCGCGGGTGCGCGGCAATCCGCGCTTCGGCGTGCCGGTGGCGAAGGTGGGCAAGTTCATTTGCATCGGCCTCAATTACGCCGACCACGCGGCCGAATCGGGCTTGGCGGCGCCCAAGGAGCCGATTGTGTTCATGAAGGCCATCAGCGCGCTCAATGGCCCGGACGATCCGATCATGCTGCCGCAAGGTTCGAAGAAGACCGATTGGGAGGTGGAGCTGGGCATCGTGATCGGCGCGCGCGCGCAGTATGTCAGCGAGGCCGATGCGCATAAATACATCGCCGGTTATACGGTGGTCAACGATGTGTCGGAGCGCGAGTATCAGCTGGAGCGCGGCGGCACCTGGGACAAGGGCAAGGGCTGCGATACTTTCGGCCCGGTCGGCCCGTGGCTGGTGACGCAGGAGGATATCTATGACGTGCAGGATCTGGATTTGTATCTGGAGCTGAACGGCAAGCGCATGCAGACCGGGAATACTTCGACCATGATTTTCACGGTGGCGCAGATCGTCAGCTATCTGTCGAAGTTCATGACGCTGGAGCCGGGCGACGTGATCGCCACCGGCACGCCGCCCGGCGTGGGCATGGGCCGCAAGCCGCAGCGTTTCCTCAAGAAGGGCGATACGCTGCGTTTGGGGATTGCGGGGTTGGGCGAGCAGCAGGCCGAAGTGGTTGCCTGGCGCGCGCGCTGAACCCGCAGGGGTCAGACCCCTCTTACGGTGGCGGGGTTGAGCGCCGCAGCGAGTGAGGCCGCCAGCCGGTCCACGATTTCCCCCAGCTCCGCCTCGCTGGCGATGAAGGGCGGCGCCAGCAGCACGTGGTCGCCACGGCGGCCGTCGATGGTGCCGCCCATCGGGTAGACCATCAGGCCGCGCGCCATGGCTTGGTCCTTGATGCGGGCGTGCAGGCGCAGGGCCGGGTCGAACGGCGCTTTGCTGTCGCGGTCCGCCACCAGTTCCAGTCCGATCAGCAGGCCGCAGCCGCGGATGTCGCCCACGTGCGGGTGTTCCCCGAACGCCTCGCGCAGCAGGCGGCGCAGGGCCGCGCCGCGCATGGTGACGGCGCCCAGCAGGTTGTCGCGCTGGATGACTTTCTGCACCGCCAGCGCGGCGGCGGCGGCCACCGGGTGGCCCATGTAGGTGTGGCCGTGCTGGAAGGCGCCACTGCCTTCGCGCAGGCGGCGCACGATGTGCTCGCGCGCCAGCACCGCGCCGATCGGCTGGTAGCCGGCGCCCAGTCCTTTGCCCAGCACCACCAGATCGGGCAGCACGCCTTCCTGTTCAAACGCGTACAGCGTGCCGCAGCGGCCCATGCCGCACATGACTTCATCGAGTATCAGCAGCAGGCCGTATTGGTCGCACAGGCGGCGCACGCCGCGGAAGTAGCCGGGCGTGGGCGGCACCGCGCCGGCGGTGGCGCCGACCACGGTTTCGGCCACGAAGCCGATGACGTTCTCCGGGCCGGCGGCGAGGATGGCCTGTTCCAGCTCCTGCAGCAGGGCGGCGGTGTAGGCTTCGGTGGACTGGCCGTCGGCGCGCTCGCGGTATTCGTAGCAGGGGGCGACGCGCGGGACGTCGATCAGCAAGGGCGCGAACGGCGCGCGCCGCCATTCGTTGCCGCCCACGGCCAGCGCGCCCAGCGTGTTGCCGTGGTAGCTCTGGCGGCGCGCGATGAAGGTGGTGCGCTGCGGCTGGCCGGCCTCCAGCCAGTACTGGCGCGCCAGTTTGAGCGCGGTTTCCATGGCTTCCGAGCCGCCGGAGACGAGGTAGACGTGATCGAGGTCGCCGGGCGCGTCGGCGGCCAGGCGGGCCGCCAGTTCCTCGGCCGCCTCGCAGGTGAAGAAGGCGGTGTGGGCGTAGGCGTTGCGGTCGATCTGGGCGTGCATGGCGGCCAGCACCTCGGGATGGGCATGGCCGAGCGAGGAGACGGCGGCGCCGCCGCTGGCATCCAGATAGGTGCGGCCGGCGCTGTCGGTGACGGTGAGGCCGGCGGCGCGCACGGCGACTGGCGGCAGGCGATGCAGGTTGCGGTGGATGATGTGGCTCATGGCGCGTCCTTTCAGGAGAGGGCAGACTGCCGACGATAGCCTTGATCGGCTTGCGCGCTTTTGATTTATGCCGGAACATGGCCGAATATTTTGGAGGGAGCAGCATGGAAGATCGTTTGGGACCGATCGCGTTTGCCGAGATGAGCGCGGCGCAGCAGGTGGCGGCGCAGGCGGTGATCGACGGGCCGCGCGGGGCGCTGTATGGGCCGTTCGTGCCGCTGATCCGGTCGCCGGAGCTGATGGCGGCGGCGCAGCGCATGGGCGAGTATCTGCGCTATCGCTCGGCCATCGGCACGCGGCTGACGGAGCTGGCGATCCTGGTGACGGCGCGCCAATGGAGCCAGCAGGTGGAGTGGGCCATCCATGCGCCGATCGCGCGCGATTACGGGATTGCGGAGCAGGTGATTGCGGCGATTGCGGCGCGGGAGCGGCCGCCAGGGCTGCTGCCCGACGAGGCGCTGGTGTATGAGTTCTGCATGCAGCTGCACCAGCGGCAGCGGGTGGACGACGCCACTTACGCGGCGGCGCTGGCGGCGTTCGGCGAGCAGGGCGTGGTGGACCTGATGGGCATCAACGGCTACTACACGTTTCTGGCGATGGTGATGAATGTGGCGCAGACGGCGGCGCCGGCATCGACGGCGCCGCCGCTGGCTTAGAGGACTTTTTTGAGCCAGGTGCTGATGTGCTGGACTTCTTCGGCGCACACCGAGTGCTGCATGGCGTATTCGTGCCATTCGACCTGGTAGCCCCACTGCTGAAGCAGGTCGCGCGAAGCGGTGGCGCGGGCGATCGGGATCACCGGGTCCATGCGGCCGTGCACCAGGAAGATCGGCGTCTGCTTGCTTTCCGGCGTGTGTTCGGCGACGGCCTTGGCGGCGATCGGCACGTAGCCGGACAGGCACATCAGGCCGGCCAGCGGTTTGGTCTGGCGCAGGCCGGTTTGCAGGGTCATGGCGCAGCCTTGCGAGAAGCCGGCCAGGATGATGCGCTCGTTCGGGATGCCGCGCGCGTTTTCGCGGGCGATCAGGGCTTCCACCTTGGCTTGCGAGGCGCGCAGGCCGGCTTCGTCTTCCTGACGGCCGAGGTCGGTGGCGACGATGTCGTACCAGGCGCGCATGACGTAGCCGCCGTTGATGGTGACCGGCATGGTTTCCGCGTTGGGGAAGATGAAGCGGATGGCCGGCAGGCCCGCCAGGTCCAGTTCCGGGATCATCGGCACGAAGTCGTTGGCGTCGGCGCCCAGGCCGTGCATCCAGATGATGGCCACGGTCGGGTTGGCGCCGGTTTCTTTTTCGATGGTTTGCAGCATGCTTATCCTTTGGCGGGGCGGATGGCGGATTTGGGGCGGAAGGCCTTGCACACGGCCGGGTCGGTTTCCATGTAGGGACCGCCGATCAGGTCGATGCAGTAGGGCACGGCGGCAAAGATGCCGCCCACCAGTTGCTGGCCGCCGGCGTCTTTCAGGCCGCCCAGGGTTTCGGCGATGGCTTTCGGCTGACCGGGCAGGTTGAGGATCAGGGCCGCGTGGCCGGCGCTTTCGCGGATCACGGCGGTCTGGCGCGACAGGATGGCGGTCGGCACGAAGTGCAGGCTGATCTGGCGCATTTGCTCGCCGAAGCCGGGCATTTCCTTGGTGCCCACGGCCAAAGTCGCCTCAGGCGTGACGTCGCGCCGGGCCGGGCCGGTGCCGCCGGTGGTCAGGATCAGGTGGCAGCGGACGCTGTCGGCCAGTTCGGTGAGGGTGGCTTCGATTTGCGGGCGCTCGTCGGCGATCAGGCGGGTTTCGAGGCGGAACGGCGTGGTCAGGGCCGAGGCCAGCCAGGCTTCCAGCGCCGGGATGCCCTGGTCGGCGTAGACGCCGCCGCTGGCGCGGTCGGACACCGAGACCAGGCCAATGACCAGCGTGTCGTCGGCCGGGCCGGCGGCGCTGGCGTCGTTGCCCGGCGCTGCGGCCGGCGTGGTATTACTCGTCATCGGCGTCGATATCGTCGGCTGCGTCGTCATCGCCGGGGTTGGCCGCCTTGCGCTTGTCGGCTTCCAGCTGTTTCAGGATCTGGAAGATTTCGCGGTAGGCTTTGGGCGGCTTGTTCTCGGCCTGTTCCTTGCGGGCGTTGCGGATCAGGGTGCGCAGGTGCTGCACGTCCAGATGCGGGGCTTCGCTCAGCAGGGCGGTCAGGGCGTTGTCGTCGGTCAGCAGTTTTTCACGGCGGCGTTCCAGCGCGTGCATGGCGGCGGTTTCCGCCTTGGAGGCGCCCTTCCAGCTGTCGATGGCTTTCTGGATCACGGCCACTTCCTCGGCGTCGAGGGTGCGCATTTTCTTGCCGATGAACTGCAGTTGACGGCGGCGGCCTTCGTGGTTGGTGATGCCCTGGCATTCGAGGATGGCGTCCAGCACGTCTTCCGGCATCGGCACTTTTTTCACGCGGTCGCGCGGGGCGTCGACCAGGGTCTGGCCCATTTTCTGCAGCGCGTCGGACTGGCGCTTCATTTCCGATTTGGATGGGCGCTCGTATTCGTCTTCGAATTCGGCCGAGCTGAAGCCGACGCCGCCACCGCTGCGATTGGGATTTACCATAATATTAACTTTCATGCAGGCGCGTGGTCGCGCCCTTAAACTATAAACGACTGCTATGATAACTGTTTTAGCGGCCATCCGAAGAAAACAGCCCATGAGCGATACCCATTTTACCCACACCCAGGACCAGTTAAAACAGCTCGCACGCGATGTGCTGGGCTATGCGAAAGCCCAGGGCGGCACCGATTGTGCCGTCGAAATCAGCGAGGGCAGCGGCCTGTCGGTGTCGGTGCGCAAGAGCCAGATCGAGACCATCGAGCAAAACAAGGACAAGGGCATGGGCGTGACCGTGTTCATCGGCCAGCGTCGCGGCAATGCCTCGACTTCCGATTTTTCGCCGGCCGCCCTGAAGGCGACGGTGGAAGCGGCCTACAACATCGCCCGTTTCACCGCCGATGACGATTGCGCCGGCCTGGCCGACGAGGACCAGCTGGAGCTGAATCCGCGCGATCTGAAGTTGTTCTATCCATGGACGATTTCGACCGAGGAGGCGGTGGCGCTGGCGCAACGCGCCGAGGCGGCGGCGTTTGCGGTCGATCCGCGCGTCACCAATTCGGAAGGCGCGGGCGTGCATGTGCAGCAGTCGCACTTCGTGGCGGCCAATTCGCGCGGCTTCATTGGCGGTTATCCGTATTCGCGCCACACGCTGTCGGTGGCGCCGATTGCCGGCAAGGGCAAGCATATGCAGCGCGATGACTGGTATTCGTCGGTGCGCGATGCGTCGAAGATGTCGTCGCCGGAGGAGATCGGCCGTTATGCGGCGGAGCGCGCGCTGGCGCGTCTGAATGCGCGCAGCATCGATACGCGCACTTGCCCGGTGCTGTTCGAGGCGCCGCTGGCGGCTGGCTTGCTGGGGGCGTTCGTGCAGGCGACGTCGGGCGGGGCGCTGTATCGCAAGTCGACCTTCCTGCTCGATTCGCTGGGCAAGCAGGTGCTGGCCAAGCATGTGCAGATTCATGAGGATCCGCATATCGTCGGCGGCGTCGGCTCGGCGCCTTTTGACGAAGAGGGCGTGCGCACGGTCAAGCGCGATGTGGTCAAGGATGGCGTGGTGCAGGGTTATTTCCTGTCGACCTATTCGGCCCGCAAGCTGGGCATGAAGACCACCGGCAATGCGGGCGGTTCGCATAATTTGTCGCTGACGTCTTCGCTGACCACGGCGGCGGACGATTTTGCCGGCATGTTGCGCAAGATGGGCACCGGTTTGCTGGTGACTGAGCTGATGGGGCAGGGCACCAATTATGTCACCGGCGATTATTCGCGCGGGGCGGCTGGTTATTGGGTGGAGAACGGCGTTATCCAGTATCCGGTGGAGGAGATCACCATTGCCGGCAATATGAAGGATATGCTGGCGCAGATTGTGGCGGTCGGCAATGATGTGCTGGTACGCGGCACCAAGTCCACCGGCTCTATCCTGATCGAGAATATGGTGGTGGCCGGTTCTTAACCGGCGTTTAATCGGTGATGCGGCGCGAGTGCCGGCGGCGGTCGATGCCGGGGCGCCTGGGCTGCTCGCCAGCGGCGGCGCGCCATGCGCTCGCTTGCGTCCAGCCTTCGCGGAAGGTGCGGCGGATGCAGATGTCGCGCCAGGCGTTGCGCACGCTGCCGCATATTTCCGCCGCCCATGAACTTGGCGTGACGATTTTCCCATCGGCGATCAGCAGGTCGCCTTCCACTTGCGCGAAGTAGCACATGCCGCGATGGCAGATGCGCAGGCTGGTGCCGTGGGGCAGGAACAGGTCTTTCCATTGATAGCCATGACCGGTCGGCTGGCCGTAGTTGCGGGCCATCCATTCTTGTAGCGCGATGAGCGTGATTTCTTCTTCCGAACGCAGGTCTTCGCGTTTGCGCATCTGGTAATTCAGTTCGAGATATACGTGGTGGGTCTTATCCATGGCGGTCGCCTATTTTCGCCTGAAGCTGCCTATTTAATGCCTGAAGGTTTACTGGTTAGACCGCGCCGCTCAGAGGGAAGTTCGATGAAAGGGCGGGAATTCTTCAGGCATTTTATAGGCAGCTTCAGGCGCCTTCAGGCGAGGGAGTCGGAAGGCAAACCCTATGGGTATCCTCAGTTACATAGCTTGCTGCTTGGCTGGCCGCAGGCGATGAGGCGGCCGATGTCCGGGTTGCTCAGGTAGTTGAGGTGGGCGCTGTCCGGGCGCTCCAGCAGGCCGAAGTAGGCGGGGGCGTTGGACACCAGGATGTTGTGGACGGTGACGCCTTCGGGCTCGTAGCGTTCCGGCGGTAGCGTGTACGACAGCAGGTCGTTGGGATCGGTGAAGGCGACCAGCGTCAGCTTGCGATCGGCCGTCAGCGATGCGCGCCGCAGCCGCAGCAGTGCTTGCAGGCTGTCGGCCGCGCCCGCCCCGGCCGCTTGCGACTGGACGGCCGCTTGCTCGGCCAGCGACAGCAGCGGAATCTGGTTGGCCGCCATCACGAGAACGCGCATGCGCTGCACGGCCTGCTGCGCGGCCAGCGCCGCCGGCGACCCGGCCGGTTCGTTGCTCATGCGCAGCAGCGTGTCGAACAGGATCTTGCTGCCCATGCTGTGCGAAATCACCACCAGCGGCGCGTCGGCTCGCATGCCGGACAATACCTGCAAGACTGCCTCACGCATGCGCAGCTGCATGCTCTCTTTCGCCGCGCCCTCGTAGATCAGGGCGTCCGGCAAACAATCGTCGATCAGCCCATCCTTGAAGCGCGCGTTGAGTTTCGCGCGGGTGTAGGGATAGGGCGGCGCGCCGGTGCATGACGATGATTTGCCGCTCTGGTCGTAGCACAGCTGGCGCTTGAAGTCGCTGGTCAGCGGCGACCAGATCAGGGCGTTAAGGCGCAGCCGGCCGGCCGGCGTGGCGATGGTGGCGGGAATGACTTGCACCGGCGCGGCGCTAGCGGAGCGAGCGGGCGCGGCGCCGGTGGCGGTGCTTGCTTCGCGCAGGGCGCGCGTCAATGGCGGCAGCACTTCGTTCAGCCAGTTGGCGTCGTGGGTGCAGATACCGTGCACCAGCAGCACATCGGCTTCATGGCCGCCGGCTTGCGCGGCGATGTCGATCAGGCCGGGGAAGACGGCCGGCGGCGCGTCGGGCAATAGCGGTGGGCGGTAGGGCGTGCTGCATGCCGGCAATAGGAGCGGCAACAGCAGGATGGGCAGCAGCAGGGGAGTGCGGCGCAGGGAGCGGCGTGCAGGCGCGCGGCTAAATGCACTGCGGAATGTGCGGTTCAACATGATGGACCTCCAGACGCGGCGCGCCAGTGCGCCGCCTGAGGTCCAGTGTATTTTTCCCTGCGGCGCCCGCCTTGTGACGCCGCAGAGGATGGTCTTACTGCTGCTGCGCCAGCAGCGATTGCAGCACCGGCTGCAGGATCGCCTTGCCCAGCTCGGCGCTGCGGGCGCCGTTCCAGCCGGTGTCCGGGTCCGGATCGTTGGCGTTGTCCTTGAACGGCATCTCCAGCGTCAGCGACAGGCAGCCGAAGGCGTGGGTGATGTGCGGCGAACCCATGGTCAGCGTTTCTTCCGTGTACGGCGTTTCGCCGTAGCCGAATTCGTCCTGGAAGTCCGGGCTGGCGATCAGGAAATTATCGATGAAGTATTGCTGCGCCTCGGCCTGATCCGGTGTGAAGGTCGGCAGCGATTCGCTGCCGGCCACGAACACATAAGGCAAGCCTTCGTCGCCGTGGATGTCGAGGCACAGGTCGACGCCCGTTTCGTGCATCTTCTGCTTGACCAGGAACACTTCCGGGCTGCGCTCCATGGTCGGGTTCAGCCATTCGCGGTTGAGGTTGGCGCCGGCGGCGTTGGTGCGCAGATTGCCGCGCACCGAGCCGTCCGGGTTCATGTTCGGTACCACGTAGAACACGGCTTCCTTGAGGCACTGGCGGCCGAACGGGTTGGCCGGGTCGAGCAGGGCTTCGACCATGCCTTCGACGAACCACTCGGCCATGGTTTCGCCCGGGTGCTGGCGGGCGATGACCCACACCTTCTGTTCCGCTTCCGGATCGCCGATCACCAGCATGTTGAGGTCGCGGCCATCGACGGTGCTGCCGAGGTCGACCAGCTTGACCAGCGGCGACAGCTGGGCGTTGTCCAGCAGCGACAGGTGGCGCTCCCACGAATACGGCTCGAAGTAGGCGTAGTAGACGCTGTCGTACTCGGGCGTGTGCTGGATGGTCATGGTCTTGCCGTCGTAGCTGGTCGGCACGCGGAACCAGGTGTCGCGGTCGTAGCTGGCCACGGCCTGATAGTCTTTCCAGCCGTCCGGATAGGCGGCGCTGCCGGCGTTGAGGAAGTTCATGGTCAGCGGCGTGCCCTGCGCGCCCTGCACGCGGTAGTAGAACCACTGAATGATGTCGGCGTGGGAATCCTTGCGGATGTTCAGGTCGATGGCGGCCGGGTCATCGGCGCGCACCACCTCGATGGCGCCGGCGTCGAACTGCTGGCTGATTTTGATAGGCATGGCGGAATCCTGGTGAATTCTATGAGGAAAGTAGGTCGCGCTTGTGGCGCAGAGCCGACATGATACAGGCTCGCGCCACCGCGCGCCGGATTTCCCGAGAGGCCTGTGGCAGCGCAAAGTGTTTTGCGCGTTCGCCGCCAGACTGGTGTTTCCGTCACCGGGAGTAAAATCACCATGTCGCCGACAGTCTATCAAGTGGGTAACTTTCGCTACTTTTTCTACTCGCGAGAGGAAACCCGCATCCATGTTCATGTGTCTCACCCAGACGGTGAGGCGAAATTCTGGCTGTCGCCGGATGTCAGCCTTGCAGAAAACCGGGGCTTGTCGCCGCGCCAGTTGCGTACCGCCGAGCAATTCGTAAAAAATCACCAGTCGGAGCTAAAAAATGCGTGGCGAGCCCATTTCTCATCCGGTAAGAATTCTTGAGTTGTCGTTGCACGGCTTCTGGGTTGATCTTGGTAACGAGCGCTTGTATGCCGGCTTTGCCGACTTTCCGTGGTTTGCCGGCGCTAGCGCCGAGCAGATCAGCGACGTGCAGCGGCCCAGTGCCGATCATCTTTACTGGCCCGCATTGGATGTTGATCTGAGCGTCGCCTCGCTGCGCGACCCGCAGGCTTTCCCGATGGTGGCGCGAACCTAAGCCAGGCCGCCGAAGCGGTCGAAGAAGGCGGCTTCGGCAGTGGTGGCGGCGGCGTCTTCGCGGCGCAGGGCGGTTTCGATGTGCTGCTCGGCGGCGGCGTACACCAGCAGGTAGATTTGCCGTGCCAGCTCGTAGGCCAGCGCGCCCGGCCACGGCGTCGGCAGCAGTTCCACCGGCAACTGCGGATCGTGCAGCTGCACCCGGCGGTAGGCGTGGATCAGCAGGGTGCGCACCACGAAGGCTTTTTCCGGCGTCAAGGGCTGGTCGCAGGCCTCGGCGCCGCCGGCCGGCGGCACGCCTTCGGCCGCATCGGCGCTGGCGCGCAGCGCCGCCAGCAGCGGCTGGAACTGGGCGATGAAGCGGTTGTAGCCCTCGGCCACGCCGGCCACATCCCAGCCCTCGGCCACCAGATCGCTGAGCGGCCGCGCGCTGACCTGGCGCATCGACTTGCCCTGCACTACGAACAGCTTGCCGGCCACGCCGAGCCGTTTTAACAATTCGTCCAGCGCCGGGCCGTCGGCCGCCGGATGGCCCATGATGCCGGGCGCGATCACGCTATAGCCTTCCCACAGCAATTCCTTGCGCACCGCCGCCCGCTCGGCCGCGTTGAGCGCGCCGTCGCCGTTCAGCACCAGGGTCCAGCTGCCGTCCCAGTGCACATTGGGCGGGGCGTAAATGCGGCGATAGGCGTGCATGAAGCGTGCCATGGCGTCCGGCGTGATGGCATACGAGGAGCGGCGGCCGTCGCGCTGGGCGCCCAGCCAGCCCTCCTGCGCCAGCCGGAACACCGAGGTGCGCAGCAGCCGGTCGTTGACGCCGAAGGGCGCCAGCAGCTCGATCAGGCTGCCCAGCCAGACCAGACCGCCGTGCGGCACGATGGCGTCGCCAAAGATGGTCACTACCAGCGACTTCGAGCGCGGCGGGTCAGTGGCCAGGAAGCCGGCGATCCAATCGTTGCAATTCATAGGCGGTTGATTAAGCTAAATGCGGATCCCCTAGTTTACCCGCAGTGCAGCAAAAAATTAACATGACGCATTATTTTAATATGACTCAAAATAGTCGTAGCTAAAACAAAATCAGTATCGTAATATGTGGCGAAAGAGGAGACAGCCATGTACGCACAACTGGTGGAGACCGGCCTCAGGCAAGTCCGCACGGCCGCCGACATGAGCCCGGAAGAGCAAGCCTTCCAGGCCCGCATCGACGCCGGCGTCAGGATCGAGGCCAAGGACTGGATGCCGGAGGCTTACCGCAAGACGCTGATACGCCAGATCTCGCAGCACGCGCATTCGGAAATCGTCGGCCAGCTGCCGGAGGGCAACTGGGTGACGCGCGCGCCCACGCTGAAACGCAAATCCATCCTGCTGGCGAAAATCCAGGACGAAGCCGGCCATGGCCTCTACCTGTACAGCGCCGCCGAAACCCTGGGCGTGTCGCGCGACGAGCTGCTGGCCGCCCTGCACAGCGGCAAGGCCAAGTATTCGAGCATCTTCAACTACCCGACCCTGTCGTGGGCCGACATGGGCGCCATCGGCTGGCTGGTGGACGGCTCGGCCATCATCAACCAGATTCCGCTGTGCCGCTGCTCCTACGGCCCGTATGCGCGCGCCATGATCCGCGTCTGCAAGGAGGAATCCTTCCACGCGCGCCAGGGCTACGACATCATGCTGGCGCTGTGCCGCGGCACGCCGGCGCAAAAGGCCATGGCGCAGGATGCGCTCAACCGCTGGTGGTGGCCGTCGCTGATGATGTTCGGCCCCTCGGACGCGGAATCGGTCAACAGCGCGCAATCGGCGCAGTGGCGCATCAAGCTGTTCTCCAACGACGAACTGCGCCAGCGCATGGTCGACCAGACCGTGCCGCAGGCCGAATTCCTCGGCCTGACCATCCCCGATCCCGATCTGCGCTGGAATGCGGAGAGTGGCCATTACGACTTCGGCGCCATCGACTGGGCCGAATTCCACAACGTCTTGAAGGGCAACGGCCCGTGCAACCGCGAACGCCTGCAAACGCGGGTCAAGGCCTGGGAGGACGGCGAATGGTTCCGTGACGCGCTGGTGGCGCATGCGGACAAACATAAGGAGCGGGCAGCATGAGCAAGGAATGGCCACTGTGGGAAATCTTCATCCGCAGCCAGCACGGGCTGGCGCACAAGCACGTCGGCAGCCTGCACGCGCCGGACGCTGAGATGGCGATCAACAATGCGCGCGACGTCTACACGCGGCGCAACGAGGGCGTCAGCATCTGGGTGGTGCGCGCGGCCGACATCGTCGCCAGCAGCCCAAGCGACAAGGGCGCGCTGTTCGAGCCGTCCAACAGCAAGGTGTATCGCCATCCGACCTTCTTCCCGATGCCGGAAGAAGTGAAAAACCTGTGAGGCGCGCGCCATGGACAACAAAGTCAACTACCTGCTGCGCCTGGGCGACAACGCCCTGATCCTGAGCCAGCAGCTGTCGCAGTGGTGCGGCAAGGGGCCGGCGCTGGAGGAGGACATGGCGCTGACCAATGTGGCGCTCGACCTGCTGGGCCAGACGCGCATGTGGTACGAATACGCGGCCGAACTGGAAGGCGCTGGCCGCGACGAAGATGCGCTGGCCTATCTGCGCGACGCGCACGAGTTCAGGAACTGCCTGCTGCTGGAACAGCCGAACGGCAATTATGCCGACACCCTGGTGCGGCAATTCTTCTTCGACGCCTGGCATTATTTTTTGATCGAGGGACTGACGCGCAGCAGCGACGCGCGCATCGCCGCGATTGCGGAGAAGTCGCTCAAGGAAGTCACCTACCATCTGCGCCGCAGCGGCGATCTGATCGTGCGCCTCGGCGACGGCACGGAAGTCAGCCACGCCAGAACGCAGGCTGCGGTGGATGCGCTGTGGATGTACAGCGGCGAAGTGTTCGCCTACGACGCCATTGACGACGCCATGGTGGCCGAGGGCGTGGCGCCCGCCGCCGGCGGTTTGCGCGCGCAATGGCTGGCGCATGTGGGCGAGATTCTGGCCGAAGCCACGCTGACCATGCCGCCGGCCGATGGGTGGATGCAAAGCGGCGGCAAGCAAGGCCGCCACACCGAGCATCTGGGCTACATCCTGGCCGAGATGCAGTTCCTCCAGCGCGCCTACCCTGGCGCGACGTGGTAACGGCGGACCAGCCATGAACGCCGCCCCCGTCACGCCGGCGCCGGCCGGCCGGGACGCCGTACCGGTCCATGCTGAGCAAATCTGGGCCTGGCTCGGCGAAGTCGCCGATCCGGAAATCCCGGTCATCAGCATCGTCGACCTGGGCATCGTGCGCGACGTGCGTGTGGCCGCCGACGGCGCATGCGACGTCACCATCACGCCCACGTATTCCGGCTGCCCGGCCATGCAGGTCATTGCCGGCGCCATCACCGAGACGCTGCACGCGCATGGCGTGACGACGGTGCGCCTGCACAACCAGCTCTCGCCCGCCTGGACCACCGACTGGATGAGCGAGGCCGGCAAAGTTGCGCTGCGCGGCTACGGCATCGCCCCGCCGGCGCAGCAAGTGATCGACATCAGCGGCCTGCGCGCTGGCACCGGGCAACGCGGCGCGGTGGCCGATGCCGCCGCGAGTGAAACGGTTGCGCGCGGCGGGCCGGCGGCGGCCGATGCACGCTACCCCGCGCTGGCTGCCGTCTCGCGCCGCGCCGCGCAGACTGCGCCGGCCGCGCCGCCCATCGCCTGCCCGCGCTGCGGCTCCACGCACACCGAAATCACCAGCCAGTTCGGCTCCACGCCCTGCAAAGCGCTCTACAAATGCCTGGCCTGCCGCGAACCGTTCGACTACTTCAAGTGCCACTAAACCGATCATGAGCAAATTCCACCCGCTGACCATCGCCGCCGTGCGCAACGAAACCCGCGATACCATCGCCGTCACCTTCGCCGTGCCGCCGGCGCTGCGGGACAGCTTCCGGTTCCAGCAAGGCCAGCACCTGACCCTGCGCGCGAAGATCGGCAACGAGGACGTGCGCCGCTCGTACTCGATCTGCTCCGCAGTGCAGGACGGCGCGCTGCGCGTGGCCATCAAGCGCACACCGGGCGGCCTGTTCTCCAGCTGGGCCAACGACACCCTGCAAGCCGGCCAGACGCTGGACGTGATGCCGCCCATGGGCCACTTCAACGTGCCGCTAGACGCCGCCAACCGCAAGCACTACCTGGCCTTCGCGGCCGGCAGCGGCATCACGCCCATCCTGTCCATCATCAAGACCACGCTGGCGGCCGAACCGCACAGCTGCTTCACGCTCTTCTACGGCAACCGCGCCTCGTCTTCGGTGATCTTCAAGGAGGAACTGTCGGACCTCAAGGACAGCCATCTCGACCGCCTGAAAATCGCCTACGTCATGAGCCGCGAGCAGCAGGACATCGAATTGTTCAACGGCCGCATCACCAAGGAGAAAGCCGCGCAATTCCTGCGCCACTGGGTGCGCGCCGAGGACATCGACATCGCCTTTATCTGCGGTCCGGAAGACATGATGCTGGGCGTGTCCGAGGCGCTGCAGGAAGCCGGCATGCCGAAGCCGAACATCAAGATCGAACTGTTCGCCGCCAGCATTCCGAAGCACGCGCACCAGCCGCGGCCCGCCGCCGGCGCGGCAGTGCACCGGCACACCGAAGTCACCGTCATCATGGACGGCAACGCCGCCAGCTTCACCATGGAGCAGGACAAGGAATCGCTGCTGGACGCCGGCCTGCGCGCTGGCCTCGACATGCGCTACTCCTGCAAGGGCGGCGTGTGCTCGACCTGCCGCTGCAAGGTCATCGAGGGCTCGGTCGACATGGACGTCAACTACGCGCTGGAAGATTACGAAATCGCGCGCGGCTACGTGTTGAGCTGCCAGAGCTTCCCCACCACCGCCAAAGTCGTCGTCGACTTCGACCAGGCGGAATAAAAACGGAGACATCCATGGACTATCACAACATCCTGTTCGACATCAGCGACGGCGTGGCCACGCTGACGCTCAATCGCCCGGATAAGCTGAACAGCTTCACGCAAGCCATGCACGACGAAGTGCGCCACGCATTGCGCCGCACCGCCGCAGCAGCCGCCGATGGCGGCGCGCGCGTGCTGGTGCTGACCGGTGCGGGGCGAGGCTTCTGCGCCGGGCAGGATCTGTCGGACCGCGCGGTGGAACCGGGCGCCCGTGCCGTCGATCTGGGCGATTCGGTGGAGAAGAATTATGCGCCGCTGGTGCAATCGCTGCGCGCCTTGCCGCTGCCGGTGATCTGCGCCGTCAACGGCGTGGCGGCCGGCGCCGGCGCCAACATCGCGCTGGCCTGCGACATCGTGCTGGCCGCGCACTCGGCCAGCTTTGTCGAGGTGTTCTGCAAACTGGGCCTGATTCCCGATACCGGCGGCACCTACTTCCTGCCGCGTCTTGTCGGCAGCGCGCGCGCCATGGGCCTGGCCATGACCGGCGAAAAACTCAGCGCCGAGAAGGCCGAGGCGTGGGGCCTGATCTGGCGCGCGATTCCCGATGCCGACTTCGCCGCCGAGGTGCAGGCCATGGCGCGCCACTTCGCCGCCGCGCCGACCAAGGGTCTGGCCTTCGCCAAGCAGGCTTTGCACGCCAGCGGCCACAATAGCCTGCAGCAGCAACTGGCGCTGGAGTGCGGCATGATGAGCGAACTGGGTCGCAGCGACGATTACCGCGAGGGCGTGGCGGCCTTCATGGAAAAGCGCGCGCCACAGTTCAAGGGGCGCTGAGATGACGGCGCTGAATACGCAACGCGCGGTGGCGGTGATCGGCAGCGGCGCCATGGGCGCGGGCATCGCGCAGGTGGCGGCGGTGGCCGGCTACACGGTGCGCCTGTACGATACGCGGCCGGAGGCGGTGGACAAGGCGATTGCCGGCATCGCGTCGGCGCTGGACAAGCTGGTCGCCAAACAGCGCATGAGCGCGGCCGATTGCACGGCCGCCATCGCGCGCCTGCACGTCGCCGCCTCGCTGGACGAGGTGCGCGAGGCCGGCATGGTGGTGGAGGCCATCGTCGAGGATCTGGCGGCCAAGCGCGGCTTGTTCGCGCAACTGGAAAGCATCGTCGGCGACGACTGCATTTTGGCGACCAACACGTCGTCGATTTCCATCACCGCGATTGCGGCCGGCCTGCGGCTGCCGGGGCGTGTGGCGGGCATGCACTTCTTTAATCCGGTGCCGCTGATGGCGTTGTGCGAGGTGGTGAGCGGACTGGCCACCGAGGCGGCTGTCGCGCAGACGGTGTTCGACACTGCGGCGGCGTGGGGCAAGAATCCGGTGCATGCGCGCTCGACGCCGGGGTTCATCGTCAACCGTCTGGCGCGGCCGTTTTACGCCGAGGGCTGGCGCCTGTTGAACGAGCAGGCGGCCGACGCGGCCACCATCGACGCCGTGATGCGCGAGGCCGGCGGCTTCCGCATGGGGCCTTTCGAGCTGATGGACCTGATCGGGCATGATGTGAATTTCTCCGTCACGCAGTCGGTCTTCCAGGCGTACTTTGGCGATCCGCGCTTTACGCCGTCGGTGCAGCAGCAGGAGATGGTCAACGCCGGCTTCCTTGGCCGCAAGGCGGGGCGTGGCTGCTACCAGTATGGCGAGCAGGCCGCCGCGCACGTCGCGCAGGCCGAGGCGCCGCAGCCGAAGCCGGAGTATGTGAGCTATACGATCGAGCAGGGCGCGGCGCATGCGGTGGGCGGGACGGTGGTTGACGCGCTGGCGGGCCGTCTGCGCGCGGCCGGCATCGAGATCGCGCAGCGCAAGATGCCGGAGACGATACGCCACCATGGCGCGCATGACGATGCGCCAGCGTTCCATTGCAATGGCGCGGCCATCTACCTGACTGACGGCCGCAGCGCCACCCAGCGCGCGCGCGATAATCAGCATCCGGACACGGTGCTGTTCGATCTGGCGCTGGATTACGGCACTGCCAGGCGCATCGCCCTCGCGCGCGCCGACCAGTGTGCGCCGGCGGCGTACAACGCGGTGGTCGGGCTGCTGCAGGCGGCCGGCTTCATCGTCACGCGGCTGGACGATGTGCCGGGGATGGCGGTGATGCGCACGGTCGCCATGCTGGCCAACGAGGCGGCGGACGCGGTCCATCAGGGCGTGTGCAGCGCGGCGGCGGCCGATATCGCGATGCAGAAAGGCGTCAACTACCCGCGCGGCCCATTGGCGTGGGCGGACGCGGTCGGCATCGGGCAGATGGTGCGCGTGCTGGCCAATCTGGCCGCAAGCTACGGCGAGGACCGCTACCGCGTCTCGCCGCTGCTGCGCCGCAAGCATGCCAGCGGGGGGCGCTTCCATGACTAAGCTGAACGAAACCGCTGTCGCCGCGCCGGCTCCTGCCCCCGCCACGCGGGCGGGAGCCATGACGGCGCCGGCCAACGCAGCCGCCGTATCGCCAGCCAATGCCGCCGACGCGAGGCGCGGGGATGCGCAAGCGCTGGCCGAGGCGGTAGCGGCGGCGATGTTTGCGCGCGACCCGGCTTCGCAAGCGCTGGGCATGACCGTTGACGCGGTCGCTCCCGGCTACGCGCGCATGTCGATGCCGATTCGCGCCGATATGCTGAACGGCCACCAGAGTTGCCACGGCGGCTTTATCTTCGCGCTGGCCGACAGCGCATTTGCGTTTGCCTGTAACAGCTACAACCTCACCACCGTGGGCGCCGGCTGCACCATCGACTATCTGTCGCCGGGCCGCGAAGGCGACCTGCTGACCGCTACCGCTTGCGAGCAGGCGCTGGCCGGCAAGAGCGGCGTCTACGACGTCAATGTCACCAATCAGGAAGGCCGCACCATCGCGCTGTTCCGCGGCAAGTCGCACCGCGTCAGCGGCGAGGTCATATAAAAGGAGACACCGGTGGTCCAACGCACTCCCGCGCCATCCGAGCTGGAACCGATCGAGCGCGCCAGCCGCGACGAGCTGCAAGCGCTGCAACTGCAACGCATGCAGTGGTCGCTGCGTCACGCTTACGACAACGTGCCGCACTACCGCGCCGCCTTCGACGCCGCCGGCGTCCATCCGGACGACTTGCGCACGCTGGCCGATATCGCCAGATTCCCGTTCACCACCAAGAAGGAATTGCGCGACAACTACCCGTTCGGCATGTTCGCCGTGCCGCAGGAGCGCGTGGTGCGCGTGCATGCGTCGAGCGGCACCACCGGCAAGCCGACGGTTGTCGGCTACACGCAGAACGATATCGACACCTGGGCCGACGTGGTGGCGCGTTCGATCCGCGCCGCTGGCGGCCGGCGCGGCGACATGGTGCACATCGCTTACGGCTACGGCCTGTTCACCGGCGGCCTCGGTGCGCACTATGGCGCCGAGCGGCTGGGCTGCACGGTGGTGCCGATGTCCGGCGGCCAGACCGAGAAGCAGGTGCAGTTGATTCAGGACTTCAAGCCGTCGGTCATCATGGTGACGCCGTCGTATATGCTCAACATCATTGAAGAATTCCAGCGGCAAGGGCTGGACGCGGCGGCTAGCTCGCTCAAGGTCGGCATCTTCGGCGCCGAGCCGTGGACCGACGCCATGCGCGCCGAGATCGAGCAGCGTGCCGGCATCGACGCGGTCGACATCTACGGCCTGTCCGAGGTGATGGGGCCGGGCGTGGCCAGCGAGTGCATCGAGAGCAAGGACGGCCCGGTGATCTGGGAGGACCACTTCTACCCGGAGATCGTCGATCCCGAAACCGGCGAGGTGCTGCCGGACGGCGAAGAGGGCGAGCTGGTATTCACTTCGCTCAGCAAGGAAGCGCTGCCCATCATCCGCTATCGCACGCGCGACCTCACGCGCCTGCTGCCGCCGACGTCGCGCAGCATGCGCCGCATCGGCAAGATCACCGGCCGCTCGGACGATATGCTGATCATCCGCGGCGTGAACGTGTTCCCGTCGCAGATCGAGGAGTTGATTTGCAAGATGCCGAAGCTGGCGCCGCAATATCAGCTGGTGGTCAGCCGCGAGGGGCATCTGGACAAGCTGGAGGTGCTGGCCGAGCTGCGGCCGGAGGTGGCGGCCGGCGCGCCGGCGGACGAGGTGGCGGCGCTGGGGCGCGAGCTGGAACAGCGCATCAAGACCCATGTCGGCGTCAGCACGACGGTGAAGCTGCTGCCGCCGAACGGCATCGAGCGCACGCTGACCGGCAAGGCGCGGCGCGTGGTCGATCTGCGCAAGCGGGGCTGACATGGTCAAAGTCTATGAAATCAATGGCGTGACGCCGGTGGTGCATCCCACCGCCTACGTGCACCCCAGCGCGGTGCTGATCGGCGATGTGATCGTCGGCCCGCGCTGTTATGTCGGCCCGCTGGCGGCGCTGCGCGGCGACTTCGGGCGGCTGGTGCTGGAGGAGGGCGCCAACTTGCAGGACACCTGCGTGATGCACGGCTTCCCCGGCTGCGACACGGTGGTCGGGCAGGACGGGCATATCGGCCACGGCGCGGTGCTACATGGCTGCCGCATCGGCCGCAATGCACTGGTCGGCATGAACAGCGTGATCATGGATAACGCCGTGGTGGGCGCGGACAGCATCGTGGCCGCCATGAGCTTTGTGCGCGCGGGGATGGAGATTCCGCCACGCAGTCTGGCGGTCGGTTCGCCGGCCAGGGTGGTGCGCGCGCTGAGCGACGAGGAAATAGCGTGGAAGACCGGCGGCACTGCGCAGTATCAGGAGCTGGCCGTGCGCAGCATGCAAACCATGCGTGAGACCGAAGCGCTGACCGCGTCGGAGCCGGACCGCAAGCGCATCGAATGGGACAGCGCGCTGCCGCTGCACTTGCACAAGAACGCCAGCGCCTAGCCGCATGTCTTGGGACGCACGGGCACCACCGGCCGGCCACGCAGCGGACGCCGCAAGCGGCGCAACAGATCAACATGAACGGAGACTGCACCATGCCACAAACACTGCAAAGCTTTATCGCCGGCCGCTGGATCGGCAACGAGGCGGCGACGCCACTACACAGCGCATTGACCAATGCCGTCATCTACCACACGCATGCCGATCGCATCGACTTCGACGAAGCCGTCACCTACGCGCGCAAGACCGGCATTCCGGCGCTGATGCAGCTGAACTTCCAGCAGCGCGCCGCGCGGCTCAAGGCGCTGGCGCTGTATCTGCTCAGCCGCAAGGAGGAGCTGTACGCCGTCTCGCACCAGACCGGCGCCACCCGCGCCGACAGCTGGGTCGATATCGAGGGCGGCACCGGCACGCTGTTCGCCTACGCCAGCATGGGCAGCCGCGAGCTGCCGTCGTCCAACGTGCTGCACGAAGGCCCTGCCATGGCGCTGGGGAAGAGCGGCGGCTTCGCCGGCACCCACATCCTGGTGCCGCGCGGCGGGCTGGCGGTGCATATCAATGCCTTCAACTTTCCGATCTGGGGACTGCTGGAGAAATTTGCGCCGAGCTTTCTGGCGGCCATGCCGTGCATCGGCAAACCGGCCAGCGCCACCAGCTATCTGACCGAGGCGCTGGTGCGCATGATGCACGAATCCGGCCTGCTGCCGGAAGGCGCGCTGCAGCTGGTGATCGGCGGCACCGGCGATCTGCTGGACCGCCTTGGCGGCAGCGATGTGGTGACCTTCACCGGCTCGGCCGACACGGCGGCCAAGCTGCGCGCCAACCGCAATCTGATCGCCAATTCGGTGCCGTTCACCGCCGAAGCGGATTCGCTCAACTGCGCCATCCTGGCGCCGGACGTCACGCCGGACGATCCCGAGTTCGACCTGTTCGTGAAGGAGGTGGCGCGCGAGATGACCGGCAAGGCGGGGCAGAAGTGCACCGCCATCCGCCGCATCATCGTGCCGGATCACATGGTGGACGCGGTGGGCACGCGCCTGCGCGAACGGCTGGCGAAAGTCAGTGTCGGCGATCCGTCCGTGGAGGGTGTGCGCATGGGCGCGCTGGCGTCGCGCGATCAGCAGCGCGATGTGGCGGAGCGCGTCGAGCAGCTGGCGCGTGGCAATGAGGTGCTGTTCAGCGCGCGCGACGGCTTCGCGCCGCTGGGCGAGGGCGTGAGCGAGGGCGCGTTTTTCGCGCCGACGCTGCTGCTGTGCCGCGACGGCCAGCGCAACGCGGCGGTGCACGAGGTGGAGGCGTTCGGCCCGGTGAGCACCATCATCAGCTATCACGGCATCGACGAGGCGCTGGCGCTGGCGGCGCGCGGCAAGGGTTCGCTGGTGTCGACGCTGGTGACCAAGAAGCCGGCCATCGCGGCCTACGCGGTGCCGGTGGCGGCGGCTTCGCACGGCCGCGTGTTGGTGCTGGAGCGCGAGGCGGCGGTGGATTCCACCGGCCACGGTTCGCCGCTGCCGCAGCTCAAACACGGCGGGCCGGGACGCGCCGGCGGCGGCGAGGAACTGGGCGGCATCCGCGCGGTGCGCCACTTCCTGCAGCGGGCGGCGGTGCAGGGCTCGCCAACCATGCTGGCGGCGGTCGCCGGCGAATATGTGCGCGGCGCGGCGGTGCAGGAGGGCGAGGTGCATCCGTTCCGCAAGCACTTCGAGGATCTGGCCATCGGCGATTCGCTGCTGACGCACCGGCGCACGGTGAGCGAGGCGGACATCGTCAATTTCGGCGGCGTCTCGGGCGACTACTTCTACATGCACTTCGACGAGGTGGCGGCGCGCGACACGCAGTTCGGCCAGCGCATCGCGCATGGCTATTTCGTGCTGTCGGCGGCGGCGGGGCTGTTCGTGTCGCCGGCGCCGGGGCCGGTGCTGGCCAATTACGGGCTGGATAATCTGCGCTTCGTGGCGCCGGTGGCGATCGGCGACACCATCCGCGCGCGCCTGACCTGCAAGCGCAAGGTCGACCGCAACCGCACCGACGACAAGGGCGTGGGGCAGGGCGTGGTGGCGTGGGATGTGCAGGTCACCAACCAGCGCGACGAGCTGGTGGCCAGCTACGATATTCTCACGCTGGTGATGAAGCGGAGTATGATGGCGGCATGAAATCAACCTTCATCAAACAATCCATGGGGGCCACTCCGCTGCTGACCGCGCGCGACTGGCTGGTTTTCGGCGGCATCATCGGCGCCGTCGTGTTATTGGGCAGTCTGCTCACGCAGGCGACCGCAGGGCCGTTCCTGCGCGGCGCGGTGATCGGCGGCATTGTGGGCAGCCTGCCGTCGCTGCTGGCCTGCCTGCCGGTGCATGGCGGCGTGGCGGCGGAGCACAGCGCCAGCTTTGTCGGCCGCGTCGAGCAAGCCGGTTTCGTGGCGGCTGGCGATACGGCCGAGGGCAGCATTTACGTGCGCCGCGGCCCGCGCTGGATGCGCTGGGATTCCAACCGCGTGGTGATCCGGCGCGCCGCCGACGGCGCGCTGCAGGTGACTGCGCCGTACTACTTCTACTTCCGCCTCAAGCGCGTGCAGGGCTGAGTTACTGGCCCGGCGGCGGCTGCCACAGTTCGACCTTGTTGCCTTCCGGGTCGATCACCCAGCCGAACTTGCCGTATTCCGACTCGTCGGCTTTATCGAGCACGTTGCAGCCCTCGTCGCGCAGCGCTTGCAGCAGCGCCGGCAGGTCGTGCACGCGGTAGTTGACCACGAACGGCTTGCTGCCGGGCGCGAAGGCGTTGCTGTCGGCGGCCGAGATGCACCACGCGGTGGTGCCGCCGACCGGCTGGCCGTCGTCGCCGCGCCAGTCGAACGCCGCCCCGCCCCACGCCTGCACGTCGATGCCGAGATGGCGCTTGTACCACTCGCCCAGCGCCTTGGGATCCTGCGCATAAAAGAAGATGCCGCCAATACCAGTCACTCGTTTCATGTCGTCCTCCTATGGCAGCTCACTTTAGCATACCTATTCTGGATCAAGTGCGGCTTGAAGTCGGGCTAGCGCGTCCTCGCTGACCTCAGCGGGCGTGGCTTCGATGAATTTTGCGCTAGAGTAGGTAGATATCGCCCTGCTGCGGCAGACGGCGTTTCATCGTTCGCTGCCGGTGGCGGGCATGTTGTCCCAATCCTGCAAATCAGCGGGCATGGGGGCGTTCGGATCGCATTGAGCATTCAGCTCTGCGGCGGTGTAACGTTTGGCCGGCTTTGCCTTGATGAGCAGTCCTTCCGCAGTGGCGTGCAGGGAGACGGTCTGGCCGACACTCAGCCCCATGTGGCGCAGCAGGGCTGGCGGAATATTGATGCCGACAGCGTTGCCCTGCCGGCGTAGCGTGACTTGGGTTTCCATGATGGCTCCGTTCCGAGGGGAGAGGAGCCATCGTAGGCCGCCCTGAGGCGGCCGTCAACGCGTTAAGATCAACGATTCAAGCCAAACGGGTCGTCGATGCTGTGGGCCGGTTCGGTGAACCATTTCGGGCCGGCGGCCGTCATGTAGAAGTGGTCTTCGTGGCGCACGCCGAATTCGCCGGGGATGCAGATCATCGGTTCGTTGGAGAAGCACATGCCGATGTCCAGCGGCGTTTTGTCGCCGCCCACCAGGTAGGGCCATTCGTGGATGTCGAGGCCGATGCCGTGGCCGGTGCGGTGCGGCAGGCCGGGCAGCTTGTAGCCGGGGCCGAAGCCGTCCGCTTCCAGCGCGCGGCGGGCGGCGGCGTCCACCGCTTCGCACGGCACGCCCAGCCGGGCGGCGGCGAAGGCGGCGGCCTGCGCTTTTTTCTCGCTGTTCCACACCGAACGCTGGCGCTCGCTGATCGGGCCGTAGACGTAGGTGCGGGTGATGTCGGAGATGTAGTTGTGCAGCTTGCAGCCGGTGTCGATCAACACGGTGTCGCCGGCTTTCAGGGTTTGCACGTAGCTGACGCCGTGCGGGTAGGCGGTGGCTTCGCCGAACAGCACGATCACGAAATAGGAGCCGCCCGGCGCGCCGACCTTGCGGTGGGCGCGGTCGATGAACTCTTCCACTTCCTTGGTGGTGATGCCTTCGCGCAGAATGCTGGCGGCGGCGATGTGCACCGCCAGCGTCATGTCCTTGGCGCGCTGCATAAGGGCGATTTCGGCCGCCGATTTGCGGGTGCGGCAGTGGGCGGTGACGGCGCGCGCGTTTTCCAGCGCGTAGCCTTCGGCCAGCGGGCGGATGCCGTCGTAGATGAAGAAGGCGGCGCTTTCGCAGATGCCCACGCGCGGCGCTTGTGCGGAATTCGGCGCGATGCCCATGCGTTTCAGCACAGCGATGAACAGGGCGTACGGGCTTTCGTGTTCGTGCCAGCAGTTGACGGCGCCGTCCACCAGCATGAAGTCTTTCAGCGTGCTTTCTTCGAAGGCGGGGGCGATGTATTCGACGGCGCCCTGCGCCGGCAGGATGGCGCCGACCATGCGTTCGCTGGCGTGCCATTTGGTGCCGGTGAAGTAGGTGAGGTTGGCGCCGGCGTTGATGTAGATGGCGGCGATGCCTTGCGCCTGCATGTAGGCCTGCGCGCGCGCGATGCGCTGCAGGTGTTCGTCTTTGCCGATAGGGACGGCGCCCGCCGTCATGTCCGAGAGGGAGGCCAGCGCCTCGTCGATGGTCTTGCCGCCGATACCGATAGTCATTTTCATATCCCGTTGGTGTGCGCGAGGATCGCCCGCTTGAGCCCGAGATGATAGCAGGTCATTCGGCCGTCACACACGAATGTTATGTTGCGCGCTCTCCTCTTCCACACTTCAGGATTGCTCCCATGTCGTACAAAAAAATGCTGCTCCCTTCCGCCATCGCCACCGCGCTGATTATCGCTGCCTGCGGCGGCGATAACACGCCGCCCGACGTGCCGCCGCCGCTGCCGGCCGGCCGCTGGATCGCCGGCGATCTGCACACCCACACCACGCAGTCGGCCGACGCCGATGTCAGCCAGACGCTGGACAAGATCCTGGGCAAGGCCTTCACCAGCTATGGCCTGGACTGGATGGCGGTGTCGAATCACTTGCGCGTCTCCACCCGCGACGAGAAGGGCGCCGCGCTGGTGGCCTCGATTCCGCTGTCGCTCGGCGTCGAGCGTTACGAGATACCGCATGTGAAGGCGCTGCAGGCGGCCGGCACCTATGCCGACAAGCTGATTTTCTCCGGCTTCGAATGGGATATGCCGACCCACGACCATATCGGCATCGGCCTGTTCGACGGCGCCGCCGCCAGCACCAAGGGGATGAAGGAGTTCGAGTATCTGTTCACCACGCGCGACCCGGCGATGTTCGATGCGGCCGACGTGGCGGCGTGGAAGGCGAAGTATGGCGAGACGCGCTACAACAAGACTGCCGCCGATGCGCTGCAGGCGATCAACTGGCTCAAGCAGAATTATCCGGACAGCAGCTACGCGGTGATCAATCACCCGTCGCGCAACAAGGGCAGCTACACCATCGCCGACTTCCGCGCCTTCAACGACGCCGCACCCGACATCGTGTTTGCCATCGAGGGCATGGTGGGCAATCAGATGGAGCCGGACCGCGGCGGCTACACGGCCGCCTACACCGACGACAATGCGCCGCTGCGCGTGTATGGCGGCGTCGATTATGTGGTGGCCAGGCTGGGCGGGACGTGGGATGCGCTGCTGGGCGAGGGCCGCCGCATCTGGAACCTGACCGATTCGGATACGCACTTCAAGATCGTCGGCGGCAACAGCAGCGGTTATTTCCCCGGCGAGTATGCGAAGAATTATGTGTTCAACAGCGGCACCGGCGTGCCGGCGGTGAAGGATGTGCTGGCCGGCCTGCGCTCGGGCAAGATGTTTTCGGTGTACGGTGACCTGATCAACGCGCTGGATTTCAATCTGGCCAGCAAGAACGACCGCAAGGAGATGGGCGGCGAGCTGAAAGTGGCCAGCGGCGACAAGGTCACCATCACCATCCGCTTCAAGTCGCCGGCGAAGAATAATTACGAGAAGCCGGTCGATAGCGGCATGCCGGCCAGCGTCAAGCCGGTGGTCGATCACGTCGATCTGATCGCCGGCGATGTCGGCGCCAGGGCCGCGCCGGGCAGCGCCGCCTACAGCGTCGCCACCAATGCCAGCACGCGCGTGGTGAAGCGCTTCACGGCGGCCGACTGGAAGCTCGATGCGGACGGCTATTACAGCGTGACGTATGAAACCACGGCCAGCAAGAATCAGTACTTCCGTCTGCGCGGCACCAATCTGGGCGTGGATGTTGCCGGCCTGACGCAGGGCGGCGAGCCGCTGGCCGACCAGCGCACCGGCACCGCCGACAACACCCAGCGCTTCAACGATATCAACGACCGTAATTACCGCAGCCTGTGGTTCTATTCCAACCCGGTGTTCGTGTCGTTGCGCTGATCATTTGGTCAGCAAGCTGACCTTGTCGAGCACGAAGGAGGTTTGCTTGGAGCGGTCCTCGCGCATGGCAAACGACAGGGTCACGCTTTGCCCCCGGAACGGCAGCAGGTCGAAGCTGCGGATCTGGTAGCCGGGCGCCGGCGTCAGGTTGGTGTAGGTGGCCAGCGTGGCCAGCAGCGCGCCGCGCCCGCTGCGCAGCGAGACGGTCAGGATGTCGTACGCGGTGTTGCTGGTTTCGGCGGTGTCGATGTGCAGCGCAAAGCTCAGCTGCGCGCTGGTGGCGTTGGCGGGGATTTGCACCGGCTGGGTCAGCGTCTGGCGCGTGAGCCGGCCCTTGCCGCCCAGCCAGGCGTCGCGCGTGCCCTCGTAGGCCGGCTGGGCGCTGTGGGCGCCGATCACCTGGGTGCTGCCGGTCCAGCCGGTGGCGCCGTTCTCGAAGCCGCCATTGACGATGCGCTCGACCGCCTCGCCGCCGCCGCCGCCGCCCGCTTCATCGATGTCGGCGCCGACGTTGATGGCGGCGTAGGCGCGCTGCACGGCCACCGCTTCCTTCGAGCCGGCGCCGTACAGCTCCTGCGCCGCCTGCAGCACCTTGTTGCGGGCGTCGGCGTAGTTGGTGGTGGAGGTGAATTTGGTGGTCAGGGCCTTGAACCAGATGCGGTAGGCCTTGTCGCTGCCGATGCCGCTCATGGCGGCTGGCGTGCGCGTCAGGTAGGGGCTGTAGTAGTCGCTGGCGCTGTCGGCGCTGGAGCCCTGCGCCAGGAAGTAGAACATGCGGTTGTTGGGGCCGCTGGAATAATGGACGTCGAGATTTTTCAGCGCGGTGCTCCAGGCGTCCGGGCTGTGGCCATCCTTGCTGGGCTTGTACATCCAGCGCAGCGGCTGGCCGTTCTTGCTGATTTCCTTGCCCATCATCCAGTCGTTGCCGCTGGCCGGGATGAGCGCGCCGCTGTCGCCGCCGCGGGCATAGGCTTCCACCATCTCGCCGCCGATGTCGGAATTCGATTCGTTCAGGCCGCCCGATTCGCCGGCGTACACCAGGTCGGCGGTGGAGGCGGTGACGCCGTGCGACATTTCATGGCCGATGACGTCGATCGCGCCCAGGCTGTAAAAGCTGTTGCCGTCGCCGATGTACATGCACTTGCAGCTGTCGTCGTAGAAGGCGTTGTCGTAGCTGGTGCCGAGGTGGGCGGCGATGTAGGTGGCGGTGTTGTTGCCGTCCAGCGATTGCCAGCCCAGCACGTTCTTGTTGGTGTCGTAGGTGTTCATCAGGCCCCACAGGGCGTTGACCGCGGCGGTCTGGCCGTTGGCGCTGGTGGTGCTGCCGCCGTTGTACTGCAGGCCGTCGCCCCAGGTGTTGCTGGCGTTGGTGTAGATGCTGCCGGGATCGGGATTGTTGGGCGAGCTGTGGTCGGCGTTGGTGATGGCCATGCCGCCGTACTTGCCACCGCTGCCGCGCGTGCCGTCGAGCATCTGGAAGCCGTTGGCGGTGGCCGAGGTGCTGATCGGCACCTGGCCGTTGTACTGGCTGTGGCCGATGCCGGTGACGGTTTGCAGCGCCGGCCATTTGGCCACGAGGGCGCCGCTCTGGGCGTCCACCACCACGTCGTAGTAGACCAGCTTGCCGTCCAGCGCCATGCGCAGCTGCACCAGCCAGGCCAGCACATAACGGTCCACCACTTCCTCCACGTCGAGCGCATTGAGCTGGTCGTCCGGCTTGCTGGCGGCGGCTGCGGTGCGCGCGGTCTTCATCAGCGGATAGATCAGCAGTTCGGCGCTGGGCGGCCAGCGGTGGATGGCGCCCGGAGCGATGGCTTGCACGGCGGCGCCGATGGCGTCGTCGGCGTTCAGGCGCGGTGTCAGATCGGCCGGGGTGGGCAGTGGCGGGGCCGGCGGCGGCGCCGCGCCCGGGGTGGCTGCCTGCGGCGTCAGGCCGGGACGGCGGTCGGAGGCGGCCACGCTGACGATGTCGCCGGCGGCGTTGGTCACCACCACCGATTCCGAGCCGAACACGCGCAAACCCTTGTAGGTGTGCTGGGCGCGGGTGATTTTCTGGCCGACCACGCCGGGATGCTGGCTGCTGATGCGGAAACTGTAGTCGGCGGTCAGGCCGGGGCGGGCGTCGAGCGCAGTGAGCCTGGCCACCAGGCCGGCGCTTTCCTGCGGGTTGGCCACCGTCACCGGGGCGGACATCAGTTGGGGCGCGCGCGCGTGCAGGGGGGGGAGGCCGAGGGCGAGGCAGGCGGCAAGCAAGAGTGTGCGTGGGTTCATGTCATCCTCCGTGGTAGATGACTTCACGCTAGAACGATGGCGGCGGGCGGTACTGCGCCAGATCAAACAGCAGGCAGATGCGGGCGGCGCCGGCGCGGCGCCGCCCGGGAGGGGATTACTTCAGTTGCGCACGCACGCGGGCGATGGCGGCGCGGACTTGATTCGGCGCGGTGCCGCCGACGTGGTCGCGCGCGGCCACCGAGCCTTCCAGCGTCAGCACGGCAAACACGTCATCCCCGATCAGGGGCGAGAAGGCGCGCAGCTGGTCCAGCGACATCTCGGCCAGGTCGATTTTGAGGTCGTCGCAGGCGCGCACGGCGCGCGCCACGGCTTCGTGGGCGTCGCGGAACGGCAGGCCTTTCTTGACCAGATAATCGGCCAGGTCGGTGGCGGTGGCGTAGCCTTGCAGGGCGGCCGCGCGCATATTGTCCGGCTTGACGGTGATGCCGCCGGCCATGTCGGCAAAGATGCGCAGGGTGTCGACCAGGGTGTCGACGGTGTCGAACAGCGGTTCCTTGTCTTCCTGATTGTCCTTGTTGTAGGCCAGCGGCTGGCCTTTCATCAGGGTCAGGAGGCCCATCAGGTGGCCGTACACGCGGCCGGTCTTGCCGCGCGCCAGTTCCGGCACGTCCGGGTTTTTCTTTTGCGGCATGATCGACGAGCCGGTGCAGAAGCGGTCGGCAATGTCGATGAAGCCCACGCGCGGGCTCATCCAGATGATCAGCTCTTCCGACATGCGCGAGATGTGGGTCATGATCAGCGCGGCGGCGGCGGTGAATTCGATGGCGAAGTCGCGGTCGGACACGGCATCCAGCGAATTGTGGCAGACGTCGTCGAAGCCCAGCGTCTTGGCCACGCGCACGCGGTCGATCGGGAAGGTGGTGCCGGCCAGTGCGGCCGCGCCCAGCGGCAGGCGGTTGACGCGCTTGCGGGCGTCGGCCATGCGCTCGGCGTCGCGGCCGAACATTTCGACGTAGGCCAGCATGTGGTGGCCGAAGGTGATCGGCTGCGCCACCTGCATGTGGGTGAAGCCGGGCAGGATGGTGTCGGCGTTCTTTTCGGCCAGGTCGGTCAGGGCGGAGCGCAGGGCGTTCAGCAGGGTCAGCACGTCGTCGATGGCCGAGCGCACGTACAGGCGGATGTCGGTGGCCACCTGGTCGTTGCGCGAGCGGCCGGTGTGCAGGCGCTTGCCGGCGTCGCCGACCAGTTCGGTCAGACGTTTTTCAATATTCAGGTGCACGTCTTCCAGGTCGAGCAGCCATTCGAACTGGCCGGTCTCGATTTCGGCGCCGATCTGCGCCATGCCGCGCTCGATCTCGGCGCGGTCTTGCGCGCTGATGATGCCTTGGGCGGCCAGCATTTCAGCGTGGGCCAGCGAACCCTGGATATCGGCCTTGGCCAGGCGCTTGTCGAAAAACACCGAGGCGGTGTAGCGTTTGACGAGGTCCGAAACCGGTTCGTTGAAGCGGGCCGACCAGGCTTCGGCCTTTTTGGAAAGTTGTGCAGTCATAGTCAAATAGAGGAAGTGCGCGGAGGATCAGCAGCGATTATAAACCCTAAAATCCGCCAGCCCTGTCTATACAACCGTGATGCCGGCTATATACACCCACTTGTGTATCCCGACTGAATGCCTCGTTTTGTCTCGTTTTGCCTCGAAAAATGCCTCGTTTCCTGCCGCCGGCGGCGAACTTCCCTAGGGAGAAAGTGGTCTAACAAAAAAACAGGAGGCAAAATGAGACAAAACGAGGCATTGACTGTACACATAACACCGCGTGTACATATGGAATTAACGCGCCGGTTGTGGAAAGCGCAGGATGCACGCACGGCCGACGAAGTCGCCGTCATCGCCATCAAGGAATGGCTGGCCCGCAACCGCGGCCGCCCGGCCGGGCGCGGCTACCAGTGGAAAAACCTGTTCCTGCCGCACGGCACGCGCTTGCGCATCAATCATTGCTATGCCACGCACTTCGCGCAGGTGGAGGGCGACCTGCTGATCGCCGATGGCAAAATCGTCACGCCGCGCGGCTGGGCCAACGAGGTGTGCGGTTGCGTGCGCAACGCCTGGCGCGACATCTGGATACAGCGCGACTACAACGCCGGCTGGATGCGTGCCAGCGACTGGCGCACCGGCGAGGCGGCCAATCCGCGCCGCCCGGCCATCGAGCGCCGCCGCCAAGGCCGCCGCGCGCTGGATTAATTTACTGCCAGTTCATCAGGCAGGGCGGGACCAGCAGGGCCAGCGCCAGCACGGCGTAGATCAGTTGCAGCGGGATCATCCACTTGGCCCAGGTGATCCACGGGATGCGCGCCAAGGCCAGCACGCCCACCGTGATGCCGGAAGTCGGGATCATCGGCGTGGTGAATTCGCCGAACTGGAAGGCCAGGATGGCGGTCTGCCGCGTCACGCCCACCAGGTCGGCCAGCGGCGCCATGATGGGCATGGTCAGCGCCGCCTGCCCGCTGCCGGAGTGGATGAAGAAGTTGATCACGGTCTGGATGCCGAACATTTTCCACGCCGCGAACACCGGATGCACCGACTGCACCAGCGGCATCAGGGCGTGCAGCATGGTGTCGATGATGTGGGCGTCGCGCGCCAGCACCAGCGTGCCGCGCGCCAGCGCGATCACCAGCGCCGTGCCCACCAGATCGCGCGCGCCCTGCATGAAACCTTCCACGATCTGGGTCGAGTCGAGCCGGCCCACCAGCCCGATCACGATCGCCATCGACAGGAACAGCGCCGCGATCTCGTCGATGTACCAGTCGTAGTGCACCACGCCGAACACCATCACCGCCAGCGAACCGGCAAAGATCGACAGCACCAGCTTGTGGCGCGCCGTCATGCCGTGGAAGTCGGCCACGCCGCCCGCCGGCAAGTCCTTGCGCTTCTCCAGATCCAGCGCATAGGTCGGGCTCAGCGTCGGATCGCGCTTGACGCGCGCCGCGTACCACATCATGAAGGCGATGGTCACGCTGGTGGCGATCACCCACACGATCAGCCGGTAGCCCCAGCCGGAAAACACCGGCACGCCGGCGATGCCCTGCGCGATGCCGACGTTGAACGGATTCAGGAACGCCGCCGAAAAGCCCACCTGCGAACCGAGAAACGGAATCGACACGCCCACCACCGTGTCATAGCCCAGCGCCAGCGCCAGCGGCACGAAGATCAGGATGAACGGGATGGCTTCCTCATTCATGCCAAACGTCGCGCCGCCGATCGAGAACAGGGTGATGAACACCGGTATCAGCGCCTTCTGGATGAAGGCCGAACTCTCGTGCGCCTTGGCCAGCGACTTGATCATCGCGTCGATCGCCTCGGTCTTCTGCAGCACGGCAAACGCGCCGCCCACGATCAGCACGAAGCCGATGATCTGCGCCGCCTCGACGAAGCCCTTGATCGGCGCCTTCATCAGCGACACCAGCCCCTGCGGCGCGCTGGCGATGTAGTGGAAGCTGTCCGGATTGATCAACTGCTTGCCGTTGACCAGATGCGTGTCGTACTTCCCGCCCGGCACCAGCCAGGTGGCCGCCGCGATCAGCGCCAGGATGATGAACAGCAGGACAAAGGTGTGCGGGAGTTTGAGTTTTTTCTTCATCATGCGCTCAGCAGGTCGCCCTCACGATAAGCCTTGGCGCCGGCCACCTTGCCGACGTTCATGCCGCGGATCACATGGCGGTGCGCGCTGCGCGCGAAGAACACGCCGTCCACCGTGGCGCGCAGCACCGTGGTTTCGCCGCTGACCGGATCGATCAGGTCGGCCAGCGCGTCGCCGGCCGCCACTTTCGCGCCCAGTTCGCGCGTGTAGATCAGAATGCCGGCGTGCGGCGCATACACCGGTTCCACGCCTTCCAGCGGCGTGGCCGCGCACAGCGGCGCCGGCACCGCCGCCGCGGCCGCCGCCTGCGCCGCCGCGTCGCCCAGCACGCCGTTCAGCGTGAGGAATTGCAGCAGGCCGGCCGCGTCCTTGCGCGCCAGTTCGTAGCTCACTTCCATCTCGCCGCGCAGCTCCACCGTGGTCGACAGGCAGGCCGGCGGAATCGGGAACCGATGCTCGAAATGCGCGTCCAGATCCCACCACAGCCGGCTGCAGGCCTCGTCGAACGGCTCGCCGCCGGCCTCGTAGGCCAGCAAGGTCGCGTGCGAGCCCATGATGGCCGACAGCGGCGCGACCGCCTCGGCCAGCGGCGTGCCGGCGTAAATGTGCAGCACCGCCTCGTTGTCGCAATGCAGGTCGAGCACGATGTCGGCGTCGATCGCCAAGGTCATCAAAGTTTTCTTGAGCGTTTCCGCGTCGGTGGCCGGCTGCCAGTCGGCGATCGAGGCGCGCGCGTGTTCGCGGATCAGCGCCACATTGGCCGCCGCGTCCTGCCCCAGCTTGCCCGCCAGCGATTTCTTCAGATCGTTGGCCACGTGCTTGTAGGCGCGGTTGAAGTTGACGCCGGTGGTCAGGTCGAAGCGCCCGAAGGCGGCGCCGTGGATGGCCTGCGCCAGTCCGATCGGATTGGCGGCCGGCACCAGAATGATCTCGCCGTGGATCTGCCCGGCCGCCTCCAGCGCCAGCAGCTCGCTGCGCAGGAATTGCGCCACCAGCATGCCCGGCACCTCGTCGGCGTGCAGCGAGCCCTGGATGTACACCTTCTTGCCGCGGCCCGGCGTGCCGAAGTGGAAACTGGTCAGCGCATACGCGGCATTGGCGTGCGCGCCGGAAAGAGGATGGGTGATTGCTTGCATGGCGAGTCTCTGGTGTTCGTGAAGGGTTGAGTATGTAGCACTATTTTCACAAAGTAAATCGCGGGCGGCCCCTTGCCTTGAGTTTTTGGCTACATATGCGTACAGTTAGCTTAAATGAATTATTTGTATATCGATCAACAGGGAGAGTGTATGAAAGCAACCATGATGGCGCGCGCGGTCCGCCTGGCGCTGGGCATGGGCGCGCTGACCGGCTTGCTGGCCCCGGCCGTGGCGCAGGACGCGCCGGCCGCTGCCGCGCCGCTGCCGCGCGTGGAAATCACCGGTTCGGCCATCAAGCGCATCGAAACCGAAACTGCCTTGCCGGTGCAGGTCATCACGCGCGACGAGATCGACAAGGTGGGCGTCACCACCGCCAGCGAAATCCTGGCGCGCCTGTCGGCCAATGTCAACGGCCTGACCGACGCCGGCAGCATTTCCGACGGCAAGGACCAGCGCGGCTTCAACAGCGCCAACCTGCGCGGCATCGGCACTTCCTCCACCCTGGTGCTGCTGAACGGCCGCCGCATGGCCAACTTCGCCTCGCCCGGCGACGACAGCGGCGTCGACCTCAACAACATTCCGGCCGCCGCCATCGCCCGCGTCGAAGTGCTGCTGGACGGCGCCTCGGCCCTGTACGGCACCGACGCCATTGGCGGCGTGATCAACTTTATCACCCGCAAGGATTTCCAGGGCGTCGAACTGAACGCCTACGGCATGAAAACCCGCGAGGGCGGCGCCGGCAAGCGCACCGCCAGCATCACGGCCGGCCACGGCGATATCGCCAAGGATGGTTACAACATCTTCGCGGTGGCCGATTTCCAGCGCACCGACGCGTTGTCGACCCTGCAGCGCAGCTTCATCAACGACCTGCACATCACCGAGCGCCTGCCGCACCTGCTGTCGGGCGTGACGTTTCCGGCCAATGTGCGCCTCAGCGGCGACCAGCTCGACTACCTGAACAACCACGGCTACACCCTCAACGGCAAGCAGCTGAGCGGGCGCGTGTTCAATCCCTCGGTGCCGACCTGCAACGGCCCGGCCAATGTCTACCTGCCCGACGGCATCGGCGGCGTCGACGGCTGCACCTACAACTACATGCGCGACACCGAGCTGTATCCGCGCACCGAGAAGGCCAACCTGCTGTCGCGCGGCGTGCTGCAGCTCAATCCCGACAACCAGCTGTACGCCGAGGTGGCGCTGAGCCGCGCGCGCAGCTGGTACGCGGCCTCGGCCGCGCGCATCACCGGCGTCTACGTCGATTACCACCGCGTGCCGGGCCTGTCCGGCTACGACCTCGGCTCGGACGAGGCCGGCGGCGACCCGACGGTGCAAGTGCGCATGCGCATCCCCGAGGCCGGCAAGCGCACTTCGGAAGTGGTCAGCGAAAGCCAGCGCTATGTGGTCGGCCTGAGCGGCAGCCGCAACGGCTGGGACTATGACATCGGCCTCAATCACAGCGTCAACGTGGTGCGCGACCGCGACACCCACGGCTATCTGCTGTACGACAAACTGGTGGCCGGCATCGAGGATGGCCTGATCAACCCGTTCGGCGCGTCCAGCCAGGCCGGCCTCGACCTGATCGACAGCATCCAGGTCAACCAGGAAGTGCGCCACGCGCGCGGCACCATGGATTCGCTGGACTGGAAGGTGTCGCACGCGGTGGGCGCGCTGGCCGGCGGCGACGCCATGCTGGCCGTGGGCGGCGAGCTGCGCCGCGAGAAGACCGATTACAACCCGTCGGCCCTGCTGATGAGCGACAACATCAACAACGATTCCTGGTCGGACGGCGCGGCCGCCACCAGCTATGCGCGCAACATCAAGGCCGTGTACGGCGAGCTGTTGCTGCCGCTGACCAAACAGTGGGAAGCGCAGATCTCGGCCCGCTACGACCACTACCAGGTGGTGGGCGGCGCCGCCAGCCCGAAAATCGGCGTCAGCTATATGCCCAACCAGACCATGCTGTTCCGCGCCTCGGCCGGACGCGGCTTCCGCGCGCCGTCGATGACCGACCTGTACCGCCCGACCCAGGAAAGCGCCACCGCCACCCTGCCGGACCCGGTCTACTGCGCCACCGTCGACAACGATTACGCGTCCTGCGCCGACGCCTGGATCACCCACCGCCATTCCAACGCCAACCTCAAGCCGGAGCGCAGCCGCCAGTTCTCGCTGGGCATGGTGCTGCAGCCGAGCAAGCAGGTGATGCTGTCGCTCGATTACTGGAACATCAAGCGCACCGACCTGATCGCGGAAATCGGCGACGACGTGCTGCTGGCCAATCCGGTCAAGTACGCCAATCTGATCCACCGCGACGAGGATGGCCTGATCGACTACATCGACCTGTACAAGGAAAACCGCGGCGCCCAGAAGGCGGCCGGGCTGGACCTGACCATCGATTTCAAGGGCGTGCAGACCTGGGCCGGCCGTTTCGGCGGCCGCCTGAGCGGCACCTATGTCACCGATTCCAAGCTGCAGACCGAGCCGGACAGCCCCTATGTCAGCAATCTGGGCCGCTTCGTCACCGAGGGCGTGGTGCAGCGCTGGCGCCATACCATCAGCTTCGACTGGGACCGCGGACCGTGGGCCGCCACCCTGGCCAACACCTATTCCAGCGGCTACCAGGACCAGAACTCGGCGATCGACACCAACAGCGGCACGGTGGTGGCGGCCAACCGGGTGAAAGCCTATTCGCTGTGGGATCTGACCGGTTCCTGGCAGGCCAGCAAGGCGCTGAAAGTGCGGGCCGGCATCCAGAATCTGTTCGATACCGCGCCGCCGTTCTCCAACCAGGCGTTTTATTTCATCTCCGGCTACGATCCCACCTACACCGACGTGCGCGGTCGCCGCTTGTACGCCAGTGTAAATTACGCATTCAAGTAATGCGTTTTTAAGCAATTGCTTGGTATCATCTGGCAATTGGCTTGATCGGAAGGGGAACATGAAAGTAACTGGTTTGACGCTGCGGCAGCTGGGCCTGCGCCTGTGCATGCTCTGGCTGCTGGTGCTGGCCGGCGCCGCCCACGCGGCCACGCCCACCACGCCGGCGCCGGTGCCCAAGGTGCAGGTGCCGGGCAAGAGCAGCAAGCCAGCCAAGGCGGTGCCGCCGCCCAAGCCGGTGCTGGCGCCGCCGGCGGGCAATCTGGTCATCATCGGCGGCGGCTTGCGCACGGAAAACGCCGAGGTCTGGCAGCGCATCGTGCAGCTGGCCGGCGGCAAGGGCGCGCGCATCGGCGTGTTCGGCTCGGCCTCGATCAACCCGGAAAACGCCGCCCAGGCCACGGTCAACAAGCTGAATCAGTACGGCGCCCAGGCGTTCGCCATCCCGCTTGGCGTGACCTGGCCCAACAGCGACTACCGCAAGGCGGCCGAGGACCCGGAAACCGTGGCCATGATCCACTCGGCCACCGGGATTTATTTCACCGGCGGCGATCAGGCGCGCATCACGCGCGCGCTGGTGCGCCCGGACGGCAGCCACACCGCCGCGCTGGACGCGGTGTGGGACGTCTACCGCGACGGCGGCGTGGTGGCCGGCTCCAGCGCCGGCGCGGCCATCATGAGCACCACCATGTTCTACGACGCCAAGCCGACGCTCGACATGCTCAAGCAGGGCGTCAACGACGGCCACGAGATCGCGCCCGGCCTCGGCTTCATCGGCGACGACGTGTTTGTCGACCAGCACTTGCTGGTGCGCGGCCGTTTCGCGCGCATGATCCCGGTGATGCTCAAGAAGGGTTATCAGATCGGCCTGGGCATCGACGAAAACACCGCCATGGTGGTCAACGCCAGGCGCGACGTCGAAATCATCGGCTACAGCGGCGCGCTGCTGCTGGACCTGTCGGCGGCCATTACCGACCGCGGCGTCAAGGGCTTCAATATATCCAACGCCACCATCAGCTATCTGGACCGGGGCGACAAATTCAATCTCGTGAGCCGCGAATTCACGCCCTCGCCGGACAAGGCCGACAACAAGCTGGACCCGAACCAGCCCGACACCCGCGAGCCGGTCTACACCAACGACATCCTCGGCAACAACGCGGTGCTGGACCTGATGGTCAACCTGATCGACAACGCCCAGCAGGAAGCCATCGGCATCGCCTTCGGCAACCCGCGCGACTTCAACCCGGAACTGGGCTTCGAGTTCCGTTTCAGCAAGACCATCGACAGCGTCGGCTACAGCTCGACCGAAGTGGAAGCCTACTCCGTGCTCAAGCTGCGCATGGACGTGCGGCCGATCCAGCTGCAACAGCCGCTGTACCGCTACCGCTGACCCGGGACGGCGGGGCAGTGCGAGTGTCAGCGCGCCCGCCCGGGCTAGTACAATAGTGCTATCGCGATTGCCGCCGGAGCCCCCATGCGCCTGCTTGTCCGCTACCTGATTCCCGCCTTCCTGATGCTGGCCGTGCCGCCGGGCGCCGGCGCCGCGCCGGCCGCGGCGGGCGAGCCCGGCGCCGCCGGCCCGCGCGGCTCGCTGGTCATCATCGGCGGCGGCCTGCGCCCGGACAACGACGCGGTCTGGCAGCGCATCGTCGCGCTGGCCGGCGGGCCGGGCGCGCGCATCGCCGTGTTTGCCTCGGCCGCGGCCGACCCGGCGCCGGTGGCGGCCGCCATCGTCGGCTACCTCAACCGCTACGGCGCCGACGCCTTCCAGGTGCCGCTGGCGGTCCGGCTGGCCGACAGCGACTACCGCCAGGCGGCCGAGGACCCCATGCTGGCCGACGCCGTGCGCAGCGCCGGCGGCGTGTTCTTTTCCGGCGGCGACCAGGCCCGCATCACCCAGGCCCTGGTGCGCGCCGACGGCAGCCGCAGCGCCGTGCTGGACGCGGTGTGGGACGTCTACCGCGCCGGCGGGGTGGTGGCCGGCAACAGCGCCGGCGCGGCCGTCATGAGCAGCACCATGTTTTACGCCCCCAAGACCGTGTTTGCCGCCCTGCGCAGCGGCGTGCGCGAGGGCGAGGAAATCGCCCCCGGCCTCGGCTTCATCGGCGACGACGTGTTTGTCGACCAGCACTTCCTGGTGCGCGGCCGCTTTGCGCGCATGATCCCGGCCATGCTGGCCAAGGGCTATAAATACGGCCTCGGCATCGATGAAAACACCGCCATGGTGGTGGACGCCCGGCGCCGGGTGGAAATCGTCGGCAGCAAGGGCGCGCTGCTGGTCGACCTGTCGCGCGCCAGCACCGACAGCGCGCGCAGCGGCTTCAACGTCAGCAACGCGGTGATCAGCTACCTCGATCGCGGCGATCTGTACGACCTGTCCACCCACACCTTCACGCCGTCCGAAGCCAAGGCCGGCGGCAAGCTGTCGGCGCGCCGCGCGCTGCTGGCCGAACCGGTGTTCTCGCCCGACATCCTGGCGCGCGGCGCGCTGGTGGAACTGATGGAAAACCTGATGAACAACCGCCGCAGCGAGGCCATCGGCATCGCCACCAGCGGCCGCGGCACGGCGCTGCCGGAGCTGGGCTTCCAGTTCACCCTGAGCAAAACGCGCGACAGCGTGGGCTACGCCTCGGCCGCGCCGTACAGCTACTCCATCCTGCGCATGCGGCTCGACATCCGCCCGCTCGACATCGGCCAGTCGCTCGGCGCGCAGTAGCCGCCGCCGGACGGGCGCGCGATTACAATGGCGCGTGTTCAACTGACCGCAGGACTGCCATGATCCGCTTTCTCTCCTTCGCGCTGGCGCTGTGCGCCTCGGCCTCGGCGCTGGCCGCGCAACCGGCCACCATGCGCCTCGATTATCTCCACAGCGGCAACGCCCGCGAGGAACACTACGCCGTCGAGCGCGTGGTGATCGAACCGCTGCCATGGCCCGGCAACATGGCCCGCACCATCGACGACACCAACCGCGGCAACCAGCTGGTGGAAGTGGTGGACGCCCGGACCGGCCAGCTGCTGTACTCGCGCGGCTTCTCCACCGTGTTCGCCGAATGGCGCAGCACGGAGGAAGCGGCGCACGCCAGCCGCGGCTTCCAGGAATCGGTGCGCTTCCCGCGTCCCGCGCAGCCGGTCAAGGTGCGCATCCTCAAGCGCGACGACAACAACCGCTTTGTGCTGGCGTGGAGCGCCGACGTCGATCCCAACGCCATGGACGTGATCCGCAAGCAGCCGCCGGCGCCGGTCCAGCCGATCGGCATCCGCGTCAACGGCCCCTCGGCCGACAAGGTCGACCTGCTGATCGTCGGCGACGGCTACACCGCGGCCGAAATGAAGAAATTCGAGGCCGCCGCGCGCCGCCTGGCCGACCACCTGTTCGCCACCTCGCCGTTCAAGGAGCGCGCCAGCGACTTCAACGTCTGGGCCATCGCCCTGCCGACCACCGAATCGGGCGTGTCGCGGCCCTCGACCGGCAGCTACAAGGCGTCGCCGCTCGGCACGCGCTACGACATCTTCGGCAGCGAGCGTTACGTGCTGACCACCGACAACCGCGCCTTGCGCGAGCTGGCGCAGTACGCGCCGTACGAATTCATCGAGATCCTGGTGAACAACGCCACCTACGGCGGCGGCGGCATCTTCGGCCAGTTCAGCACCGCGGCGGCCGACAACGACTGGGCCAACTACCTGTTCGTGCACGAATTCGGCCACCACTTCGCCGGCCTGGCCGACGAGTACTACACCTCGCCGGTGGCCTACGCCACCGGCGGCGAGCGGCGCGAACCGTGGGAGCCCAACGCCACCGCGCTGCGCGACCCGGCCAATCTGAAATGGAAGAAGTTCGTGAAGGAGGGCACGCCGCTGCCGACGCCGTGGCCGAAGCAGGCCTACGAAACCGCCGCGCGCGCCTACCAGCAAGAACGCGCCGCGCTGCGCGCCGCCAACCGGCCGGAATCGGAAATGAGCGCGCTGTTCGCGCGCGATCTCCAGCAGAGCAGCGCGCTGTTCTCGGCCGATCCGCAGCGCCACACGGTGGGCGCGTTCGAGGGCGCCAACTACGAAGCCACCGGCTACTACCGTCCGGCGATGCAGTGCATCATGTTCGACCGCAGCGAGCAGTTCTGCCCGGTGTGCGCGGACGCCATCGGCGCCATCATCGATCTGTATTCGCGTCCTTAGTACGCTAGCGTACGGTGTGAGGGGGAGCGGCGGCCTAAGATGGATCCCACGTACTCAACAACACGGAAAGGGATACACCATGAACAAGCTGATTGCCACCCTGATCGCCGGCCTGATGGCCAGCGCCGCCTACGCCCAGACCTCGGACGTCGCCAAGGCGCAGGCGGATGCCAACAAGGACATCGCCAAGGCCGAGCAAAAAGAACTGAAGGCCGACGCCAAGGCCGACAAGAAAGCCAACAAAGCCATCGCCAAAGCCGACAAGGTGCATGACGAACAGCAGGCCAAGGTAGGGGTGGAGCAGGCCAAGGCCAACGAAAAAGTAGCGAAAGCCGATCCCGAGGACAAGGCCAAGGCGGCCGCCAAGGGCGACAAGGCGGTCGCCAAGGCGGAAGAAAAAGCCGAGAAGAAAAGCGTGAAAGCCGACGCCAAGGCGATCAAGGAAACCGTGGACGCCACCGCCGACAAAGCGCTGGCCGCCAACAAAACCGCCGCCGCCAAAGCCAAGGCCGACGCCGAGGTGAAAGAAGCCGCCGCCAAGCAGCACTAAAAGACGGGGTCAGTTCTTGCAATCCAACACGGGCTCAGCCGGTAACGGCTGAGCCCGTGTTGGATTGCAAGAACTGACCCCGGGTGGCCGGGTGGGTTAGACGATGGGCTGGAGGCCGGTCGGCTTGATCCTGGTCGTCAGTTCCTTGCCTTTGCGCGCGCGCTTGCCGAAGTGGACCGCCAGCGCCGAGGCCGACAGCTTTTCTTCCTGCGCCTTGCCGCCGCGCCCGGTCCCATACACGGTCACGCCTTTCTGGCTGATCGGCTTGGCCGCCAGCAGGGTTTCCTTGTCCGCCAGTTCCATCAGGATCACGCCGCGTCCGCCATTGCTCAGCACTTTCATTTCGTCCATGCCGAACACCAGCACCCGCGCGCCCGAGGACAGCACGGCCACCGCGCTGGCGCTGTCCGGAATCACGGTCGGCGGCAGCGGCACGTCGCCTTCATCCAAGGTGATGAACGATTTGCCGCCTTTGATGCGGCTGACCATGTCGCCAGCCTTGGTCTCGAAGCCGAAACCGGCGCTGGTGGCCAGCATCAGGCGCGTGGCGGCGGCGCCGGCGAAGTAGTGCAGAATGCGCGCGCCCGGCGCCAGGTCGATCAGTGTGGTCACCGGCACGCCGTCGCCGCGCGCGTTCGGCAGCGCCGCCACCGGCACCGAGTACACTTTGCCGTTGCTGCCGAAGGCCAGCAGGTTGTCCACCGTGCGGCATTCGAAGGCGCCATACAGGCTGTCGCCAGCCTTGAAGGTGAACTGGGTGGCGTCGTGGCCAATGCCGCCGCGGGCGCGGATCCAGCCTTTTTCGGAAATGATGACGGTGACCGGCTCGTCCACCACTTTTTGTTCCACCACGGCCTTCTGCGCTTCTTCGATCAGGGTGCGGCGGGCGTCGCCGTACACTTTGGCGTCGCTCTCGATTTCCTTGATGATGGCGCGCTTCATCGACGATGGGTTGTCCAGCAGGTCTTGCAGCAGCTGCTTTTCCTTGCGCAGCTCGGCCAGTTCCTGCTCGATCTTGATCGCTTCCAGCCGCGCCAGCTGGCGCAGGCGGATTTCCAGGATGTCTTCGGCCTGGATGTCGCTCAGCTTGAAGCGTTCGATCAGCGCCGCTTTCGGCTCGTCCGAGTTGCGGATGATGTGGATCACTTCGTCGATGTTGAGCAGGATGGTCTGCCGGCCTTCGAGGATGTGGATGCGGGCATCGACCTTGCCCAGCTTGTACTGCGAGCGGCGGGTGACGGTGGCGAAGCGGAAGCTGATCCATTCGCTCAGGATGTCGCTCAGGCCTTTCTGGCGCGGCCGGCCGTCGCCGCCTATCATCACCAGGTTGATCGAGGCCGACGATTCCAGCGAGGTGTGCGCCAGGAGCAGCAGCATGAATTCGGTCTGATCCTGGTTTTTCGATTTCGGCTCGAACACCAGGCGCACCGGCGCGGCGCGGCCCGATTCGTCGCGTATCGTATCGAGCGAATTGAGGATCAGCGATTTCAGCGCCAGCTGTTCCGGCGACAGGGTTTTCTTGCCCAGCTTGATCTTCGGGTTGGTCAGTTCTTCGATTTCTTCCAGCACCTTCTGCGCCGAGGTGCCCGGCGGCAGTTCGGTGACCACCGCCTGCCACTGGCCGCGCGCCAGTTCTTCGATCTTCCAGCGTGCCCGCACTTTCATCGAGCCGCGGCCGGTGGCGTACATGTCGGCGATCTGCGACGGCGGGGTGATGATCTGGCCGCCGCCGGGGAAGTCGGGGCCGGGCACCAGCGCCATCAGCTCGGCGTGGCTGATTTTCGGATTGCGGATCATGGCCACCGCCGCCTGCGCCACTTCGCCCAGGTTGTGCGACGGGATTTCGGTGGCCAGGCCGACCGCGATGCCGGAGGCGCCGTTCAGGAGCACCATCGGCAGACGCGCCGGCAGCAGGGTCGGTTCCTCGGTCGAGCCGTCGTAGTTGGCCTGGAAGTCGACCGTGCCCTGGTTGATTTCGTCCAGCAGCACCTTGGCGATCGGCGTCAGGCGCGCTTCGGTGTAGCGCATGGCCGCCGCGCCGTCGCCGTCGCGCGAGCCGAAGTTGCCCTGGCCGTCGATCAGCGGGTAGCGCAGCGAGAAGTCCTGCGCCATGCGCACCATGGCGTCGTACACCGACTGGTCGCCGTGCGGGTGCAATTTGCCCAGCACGTCGCCCACCACGGTGGCCGATTTGCGCGGCTTGGCGCTGCTGTTCAGGCCCATTTCGTTCATGGCGTACAGGATGCGGCGCTGTACCGGTTTCTGGCCGTCGCATACGTCGGGCAGGGCGCGGCCTTTGACCACCGAGATGGCGTAGTCGAGGTAGGCGCGTTCGGCAAAGGTGGACAGGGTCAGCGCGTCGCCGCCGTCGCCATTGTCGCCGCTGCCGAACATGCCGTTGTCGTCGCCGCCGCCGTTGCCGCCGTTGCCGCCGGCGTCGCTGCTGCCGTCGTCGGCGACGGCTGGCTGTGCCTCGGCCTCGGCGAGGACGGCTGCCACCGCTTCAGGTGCCGGCGCCGGTGCGGCGGGCTTCTCGGCTGGCGCCTGTTCCGGCGCCGGATCGTCAAAGAGATTTGCTTGAGTCATGGTGTATATGCTTGTGTAGTCAGTCCCGCGTCGTTCCGGCGCAGGCCGGAACCCAATGCTGCGCGTGTTGGCCGGCTTAGCTTGGATTCCGGCCTGCGCCGGAATGACACGGTGGTGCGTCAAATGTCTGCTTCGGCTTCGTTGCCGTGTTCCTCGATCCAGGCGCGGCGCGCGGCCGCTTCGCCTTTGCCCATCAGCATGTTGAAGCGGGCCGCCGATTCGTGCAGGCCGTAGCCGCCCAGCGACACCGGCAGCAGGCGGCGGGTGTCCGGGTTCATGGTGGTTTCCCACAGCTGCTCGGCGTTCATCTCGCCCAGGCCCTTGAAGCGCGAGATCGACCAGGCGCCTTCCTTGAGGCCGTCCTTGCGCAGCTTGTCCTCGATGGCCACCAGCTCGCCGTCGTCCAGCGCGTACAGCTTCTGGATCGGCTTCTTGCCGCGCGCCGGCGCGTCCACGCGGTACAGCGGCGGACGGGCGATGCAGATGTTGCCGTTGGCGATCAGCGCCGGGAAGTGGCGGAAGAACAGGGTCAGCAGCAGGACCTGGATGTGCGAGCCGTCGACGTCGGCGTCGGACAGGATGCAGATTTTGCCGTAGCGCAGGCCGGACAGGTCGGGCGTGTCGTTGGGCGTGTGCGGATCGACGCCGATGGCGACGGAAATGTCGTGGATTTCGTTGTTGGCGAACAGGCGGTCCTTGTCGGTTTCCCAGGAGTTGAGCACCTTGCCGCGCAACGGCAATATCGCCTGGAATTCCTTGTCGCGGCCCATCTTGGCCGAGCCGCCGGCCGAGTCGCCCTCGACCAGGAACAACTCGGTGCGCTCGGTGTCGGTCGATTCGCAGTCGGTCAGCTTGCCGGGCAGCACGGCCACGCCCGAGGATTTTTTCTTCTCGACTTTTTGCGCCGAGCGCAGGCGCGATTGCGCCTGCTTGATCACCAGCTCGGCCAGCTTCTTGCCGTAGTCGACGTGGTGGTTGAGCCACAGTTCCAGCGCCGGCTTGGAGAAGGTGGACACCAGGCGCACCGCGTCGCGCGAATTCAGGCGCTCCTTGATCTGGCCCTGGAACTGCGGGTCGAGCACCTTGGCCGACAGCACGAAGGAGACACGCGCGAACACGTCTTCCGGCAGCAGCTTGACGCCCTTGGGCAGCAGCGAGTGCATTTCGACGAAATTTTTCACCGCGCCGTACAGGCCGTCGCGCAGGCCCGATTCGTGGGTGCCGCCGTTGGGCGTGGGGATCAGGTTGACGTAGGATTCGCGCACCACCGCGCCCTGTTCGGTCCAGGCCACCACCCACGAGGCGCCTTCGCCCTCGGCGAAGCCTTCGGCGTCCGGGCCGGCGAACTGCTCGCCCTCGAACAGCGGGATCAGGGTTTCGCCGTCGGTCGCTTGCGCCAGCGCCTCGGTCAGGTAGCCGCGCAGGCCGTCGTTGTACTGCCAGGTCTGCGATTCGCCGGTCCTGGCGTTGGCCAGCGTGACCGACACGCCCGGCAGCAGCACGGCCTTGGAGCGCAGCAGGCGTTGCAGCTCGATCTGCGAGATGGCCGAGGAGTCAAAATACTTGGCGTCCGGCCAGACGGTGACCCGGGTGCCGGACTTCTTGGCGTCGCGCGGGGCCGCCACGGAGCTCAATGGTTCGACCACGTCGCCGTTCTCGAACACCAGATGGTGCAGGCCGGTGCCGTTCGGTTCCTTGCGCCACACGGTGATTTCCAGGCGCCTGGACAGCGCGTTGGTGACCGACACGCCGACGCCGTGCAGGCCGCCGGAGAAGGCGTAGGCGCCGCCCTTGCCCTTGTCGAATTTGCCGCCGGCGTGCAGGCGGGTGAAGACGATTTCCACGGTGGGCACGCCTTCTTCCGGGTGCAGGCCGACCGGGATGCCGCGGCCGTCGTCTTCGACGGTGACGCTGCCGTCGGCGTTCTGGGTGACGATGATGTTCTTGCAATTGCCGCCCAGCGCCTCGTCGGCGGCATTGTCGATCACTTCCTGAATGATGTGCAGCGGGTTTTCGGTGCGGGTGTACATGCCCGGGCGCTGCTTGACGGGCTCCAGGCCTTTAAGCACGCGGATGGATGATTCGCTGTAGTCGGAAACGGGTTTTTTAGTGGCCATACGAGCAAGCTTGTTTTCTTGATACTGGGTTTATGTACAGTTCGTGGATTGTTTGCGTATTCTATCCTCAACTGCGCAGGCTGCGCGGCAAAAATTGCGCGCCGCGCAATTTATACACGATGTTTACCACGCCGGTCCGCCTTTTTAGACCGTTTTTACGCGGTGGTGGCTAAGCTTTCCGGTATCAAAACGACCCGGCGGCGGCATGGACGCGCTGTGGCGCGAAGTTTTCAACCATCGATAGGACTGTTATGAAAAAGTTTGTACTCGCCGCAGCGCTGGCTGCCTTGTTTTCCGCCCGTGCCGTGGCGGACAACGCGGTCAGCTTCAACGTGGCGGCGGTCACCGATTACCGTTATCGCGGCATTTCGCAGACGCGCCTGCAGCCGGCCTTGCAGGGCGGCGCGGATTATGCGAACAATCCGGCCGGCCTGTATGCCGGGGTGTGGGCGTCCACGATCAACTGGATCAAGGATGCGGGCGGCGATGGCAGCGGGGAGCTGGATCTGTATGCCGGCAAGCGCGGGCAGGTGAGCGAGGCGCTGTCGTACGATGCGGGCGTGCTGACGTATGTTTACGCCGCCAATGGTTTGCCGGTCAGCGCCAATACCACCGAGATTTATGGCCAGCTGGGTTATGGCCCGGCGTATGTGAAGTATTCGCACTCGGTGACCAATCTGTTCGGCTTTGCCGACAGCAAGAACAGCGGCTACCTCGATATCGGCGCCAACATCGATGCAGGCGATGGCTACACCGTCAACTTGCACGGCGGCCATCAGAAAGTAAAGCGCAACGGTGCGGCTTCGTACACGGACTGGAAGCTCGGTGTGAGCAAGGACTTCGGCGTGGTGTCCGGCGCGATGGCCGTGATCGGCACCAATGCACAGGAGTCGGCCTATACTTCTGCCGTCAACGGCAGGTTCCTTGGCAAGACGGCGCTGCAGCTGACCATCGGCAAAGTGTTTTAGGAGGCGGCGCGGCGCGCGGCGGCTTGCCGCGCCTGCCGTTTATGCCGCTTGCCGTGCTTGCGGCCTTTGCCCGCCCGGCCGCGCTTGCCGGTGCTGACTGAGGCGCCGGCGCCTGCCCGGCCGGACTGTTTTGCCGGCGTGGGCGGCGACGCCGGCGCGGCAGGGGCGGGCGGGACGGGCTTTGCGGGGCCGGAGGCGGCGGCCTGCTGCGTTTCGGCGGCGCCGAACAGGCGCGCTATCACGGCTTTCTGCTGCGCGCGGCAGGTGTCGGCCAGCACCCATTGTTCGCTGCCCGGAAAACGCAGCCAGACGGTTTTCCAGGCGTTGCGGTTGCCGCTGCCCTTCAGGTTGGCAAAGGCGGACGGCGACAGCGATTGTTCGCCGCAGCGGATCTCGCTGCCCTGCACCGCGGCGAAATACGGCGCGCGCCCAAAGCTGGCG
>Ga0102587_1000061_pt2 | contig 147390 bp, 110 predicted proteins | sample AraplaF_Col_mTSA_FD_76853 | JGI IMG/M metagenome (GOLD analysis project Ga0102587, IMG submission 76853) | Arabidopsis root microbial communities from the University of North Carolina, USA - plate scrape MF_Col_mTSA (SPADES assembly) (version 2) | ecosystem: Host-associated > Plants > Roots >...
TGTTCGACATGCAGCCGGTTATCACGCGCAACAACGAAATCGGCGTGAACTGGCGCGGCGCCATGGGCAGCCTGGGCGCCTCGGTCTATGATTCGCGCTCCAAGCTGGGCACCGCGCTGCGCGTGAACGCGGCCGGCATCGGCCAGCTGGACCGCGTACCGACCACCGTGCGCGGCTGGGAGGTTTCGGGCGAACTGCGCGCAACCAAGACTTTATCGGCCTTTGGTTCCTTCGCCCGCACCATGGGCAAGACCGCCACCGCAGCCGGTGCCCCGATGGACGTCGAACTGGGCGCCCGCTCGCAAGGGCCAGGCAAGCTGGTGGCCGGCACCAACTGGCAGTTCATGCCGAAAGCGACCATGCGGCTGCAGGCGACCACGCTGTTCGACCGCGACATCAATATCGGCCGCACGGTTGGCACCACCAACCTGGAAGAGCACTTCAACGGCTACACCCTGGTGGACCTGGCCGGCAGCTACGATTCCCCATGGGGCAAGCTGGGCGTCGGCATCGAAAACCTGGCAGACCGCCAGTACATCGGCTATTACCCGCAGTCGGTCAGCTACAAGGACCCGGTATCGCATTTCGCAGGCCGCGGCCGCACCCTGTCGGTCAGCCTGACCCGCAGCTTCTAAACAAAAGTCGGGGTCAGGTCTGTCTTTTGGACAGGAAGGCCTGACCTTTGATTTATCTCAATACGTGCGTAATTGGCACACCAGGCATTTGCCCAAAACGCTAAAAAGTGAACAATTTGATTTAGCGCAAATGTGCGCCATCGGTGTCCGAATGACAGACCTGACCCCGACTTTTAGATGCCCCATTGGGCCTTGAAGGTGAGGCCTTTGCTTGAACCGGGCAAGGCGCCGTTGGCGTCGGTCGTGGCGCCAACGGAAACAATGCGGTCATGGCGCGTGGTTCGCTTATATAAGAGAGAGCGATGACGGTATCGTTCGCTCCAAGGTTCCAGCAATTGAGGCGGCAAGTCTTGCCGCGCTGACGAGGTATTCTGTACGATCATGCGCAACGCATCACGAGGCGTGGCATGCAGTGTGCCAACCCAGCGCCATCCGGTATCGCTGAAATCCTGCAGGCTGCGGTGCTTGACCCATGAACGGTTCCAGCGGTGATCGGACTCCAGGCTCCAGCCGCCGGGCAGCGGGAAGCGCAGGTTCGCTTCCAGTTCCAGGTTGCCGCCCTTGCCTACCTGGTCCGCTTCCACGTCGAGCTGGCGGCCGAGCGACAGTTCCCCCTTCAGCTTGACGAACCACGAGGATGGCGTGCTTTCGATGCCCATGTGCGCCGCCGGCGTCTTGTGCAGCTTCGCGCCCGCCCGCCCACGCTGGCGGTCGAAGCCCAGGTCGGCCCAGTAGCGGGTCTGCCGGCCGGCGTAGAACCAGATGCCGGGCCTCACCCAGCGCTGCACCGTTTCATGCGAAAGCGTGCGGATTTCGTGCAGGCCGAGGTGCAGCTCCGTCTCATAAGCTTCGAACAGCGCCAGGTTGCGCGCGCCGGTTCGCCGGTTGATCTCAACGTCGCCTTTGACGATGCCGGCCTGCGGCACGAAACCATTATCGTTGGCGAAATTGGTGCCGATGACTTCCAGCTGGGCGACGTTCAGCCAGTCGTCGGAACTGTAGTTCAACCTGCCGTAGCCATAACCGCTATTACGCGCATCGCCGGCCATGGCGCGGCCTTCGCTGTCGAACTGCGCGGTGGTGCGCGAGGCCATGGCGGTCCAGGCAAGCTGGATGTGGCCGTCGCCGTTGGCCGGCGCGCGCCACTGGCCATCGGTGCCCAGCACGGTATTGCGTGCGCCTTCGCCGTAGTCGCGGTCGGACAGGAAGACCCCGGCCACCGCCTGCTCGCCATGGCTGCGCGCACGCAGCAAGGTTGCCTTGCTGTCGCGGGCGCTGACATGTTCCTGCGTTTCGTAAGGGCTGCCGCGCATCACGATCCCGCCGGCCCGGTCATCCAGCGCCAGGGCCGTGGCATCGGCGTCCGCGCCGCGCCAGGTTGCACGCGTGCCCCAGCGCGGATCGGCCACAGTACGCGAATAGAACGCCGGCAGCCGCATGCCCAGCACGTCCGCGCTTTCGAGGAAGAAGCCGCGCTTCTCCGGCAGGCTGAGGGCGATGCGGTTGGTTCCGTTGCTGGTAGGCGCGTCGATCTCGACCTGCGAGAAATCCGGGTTCAGCGTGGCGTTGAATACCCAGTCGGCGCGCGGGCGGGCGCTGATGTCCATGCCAAGGCTGGTCTGGCTGCTGCGCTGACCGTAGTCGCGGTTGAAGCGCTGCGTGAGCTCGGGCCGGAACTCCCAGAAAGCCCGGTCCTGGACCGTCGGCAGCACTTGCGCCATGCCTTCGATCTCTTCCATCTCGGCGATGAAATGCAGCGACTCCTTTTTCAACGGCGCGCTTAGCAGCAGCATATTATCCTCGTGCGGCACGCTGCGCTCGACCATCACGCGCCATGGCTTGCCTTCGCCGTAAGGGAAGCGCAGGCTCGAGAGCGGCCAGCGCACTTCCATCGTATAGCCATCGGGCAGCAGGTGGACTGCGCTTTCGACCGGGTAGTCGGGGCCCAGGTCTTCCTCGTCTTCATCGGCACGGTAGATGCCGTCGCTCATGACGCCAGCCACATTGACGCGAACGAATTGCGCCGAGCGGCCGTGGCCAGTCGGGTCGATCCAGATGCCGATGAAGTCCTGGTCCCGGTCAACCTTGTCGCGCCGCGCCAGCGTGCCGTTCAGGGTTTTCGGGTCGTCATTCCAGGCGCGGATGCCGAACACCAGCGCATCCCGGTCCACCAGCACGCGCACCGTGGTGCGCAAGTGTTGCGGCGCATCGCGGCCATCCTCTGGCTGGAACTGGTAGAAGCGCGTATTGGCCGGCGCCAGTTCCCAGGCCGTGTCATCGAGCCGGCCATCCAGTTGCAGCGCAAGCGCTTGGGGCGCCACGTGCGCAGCGATGCTGCGGCGCTTTGGCTCCTCGCTTTCGGCGGCAAACAATGGGATGGATACAGCAAACTGGGAAAAAACCAGGAAGCGTAAAAAATTACGGGCATACATGATCTAGATTATAGATTTGCCAATTTGGCCCTGGCAAGCGAACATACGGGTGATAGGATGATGGCCACTTCGATGAGGGGATTCATGGGATTGACCTGTCAACAGCTCACATGCCGCCGCGGCCGCAGCACCTTGTTCGCGGGCGTCAGCTTTTCGCTGCAAGCCGGCGAAGCGCTCTGGGTGCAGGGCCGAAATGGCAGCGGAAAGACCACCCTCCTGCGTTCCCTTTGCGGACTCGCGCTGCCCGACCGCGGCGCCGTGCATTGGGAAGGCAAGCCTATCCTCGCTACACGCGCCCACTACCATTCCCAATTGCTCCACATTGGCCATGCTGACGGCTTGAAGCCTGATTTGCTGGCGTGGGAAAACCTGGCCCTGGGCGGCCTGCCCGGTGAGCGCTCAACTCGCGAAGCGGCGCTGCGTGCGCTGGATGAAATCGGACTGAAAACGGAAGCCCAGCGCCCGGTGCGCCTGCTCTCCCAAGGCCAGCGCAAGCGCGTGGCGCTGGCGCGCTTGCTGCTGTCGCCTGAGCGCCCCTTGTGGATCCTCGACGAGCCTCTCGCCGCGCTGGACCAGGCCTCGGCCGTCCAGGTCGGCGAAATCATGGAAGCCCACTGCGCGCGCGGCGGCATGCTGGTCCTGACCACGCACCAGGACCCGGCACTGCCAGGCGTGCGCCAATTGCAGCTGGGAGCCCCATGCTGAAAGCGGCCCGCCAGCTGATGCAGCGCGACCTGCTACTGGCCTTGCGCCGGCGCAGCGACGCGCTGATGCCGCTGGCCTTCTTCCTGGTGACGACCACGCTGTTCCCGCTCGCCATCGGCCCCGATACCAAACTGCTGCGCAGCGTGGCGCCCGGCATCGTGTGGGTGGCAGCCTTGCTCGCCTCCCTGCTCGGCTTGCAGCGCCTATTCGCCGACGACCATGCCGACGGCTCGCTGGAACAGTTGCTGTTGTCGCCGCAGCCGCTGGAAGTGCTGGTATTGGCCAAGGTGTGCGCGCACTGGCTGACGTCCGGCCTGCCCCTGCTGGTGCTCGCGCCACTGGTCGCCTTGCAATACGGCCTCGATTCCGAAGCGATGGGCGTGCTGTGGCTTGGACTTCTGCTTGGCACCCCGGTCCTCAGCCTCCTGGGCAGCATCGGCGCTGGCCTGGCGCTGGGCGCGCGCGGCGGCAGCGTACTTGTTGCACTGATATTGATGCCCCTGTATATTCCCTTACTAATTCTTGGTAGCTCGGCAGTTGTAGCCGCCAGTGACGGTACCGGCAGTTCGCCCCACCTGATGTTGTTGGGGGCCCTGCTGGCAGGGTCGCTGGCAGCTGCTCCCTGGGCTACCGCCGCAGCGCTGCGGATCGCACACGAGTAGGACGGAGTTCAGCTTATGAATCAACCGTATTATTCCACCGCAAACGGCGCCCGGCGCCGCCTCACGGTATTCACTTTCGCCTCGCCGCGCAACTTCTACCACCTTGCGGGACGCCTGATCCCCTGGTTCACCGTTCTCGGAGTCCTGACCGGGCTGGCAGGATTGGCTATCGGCCTGCTAGTGGCGCCCACAGACTTCCAGCAAGGCGATGCCTACCGCATCATCTTCGTCCACGTGCCGGCGGCATGGATGTCAATGCTGGTTTATATGGCGATGGCGGGATGGGCCGGTTTCGGCCTGGCCTACCACACCGGCGTCTCGTCGATCATGGCCAGCGCGCTGGCGCCTACCGGCGCCCTTTTCACCTTCCTCGCTTTGTGGACCGGCGCCCTGTGGGGCAAGCCGACCTGGGGCGCCTGGTGGGTGTGGGATGCGCGCCTGACCTCGGAACTGATCCTGCTGTTCCTCTATCTCGGCTACATGGGCCTGCATGCCTCCATCGCCGATCCGCGCCGTGCCGACCGCGCCGCGGCGGTACTGGCCCTGGTGGGTGCAGTGAACATCCCGATCATCTATTTCTCGGTTTATTGGTGGAACACCCTGCACCAGGGGCCGTCCGTCACGCTCGGCAACGCGCCAACCATGGCCCCGGCCATGCTGGCGGCTATGCTGCTGATGGTGGCCGCGTTCTGGTGCTACGGGATTGCAGTCGCGCTGCGCCGCGCACGCTGCATCGTGCTGGAACGGCACGGCAGCGCCGCCTGGCTGCGCCGGAGGACAAAATGAATTGGCATAGCTTGCAAGACTTCCTCGCCATGGGCGGCTACAGTTCCTATGTGTGGGGCTCCTTCAGTGTGGTCTTCGGCCTGATGATGCTGGAAGTTTGGGTGCTGGGACGGCGCGAGCGCGAAGCGCAGGCGGCTGTCACCCATCATGACGACGAAGGAGCAGCATGAAGCCGCGCCATCAACGCCTTGCCCTGATCGGCGCAAGCCTGGCGGCATGCGGCATCGCCGCAACCCTGGTGCTGTCCGCCTTCCGCGATAACCTGGTGTTCTTCTTCACGCCTTCGCAGGTGGTGGCGGGGACGGCGCCGCGCAACGGCATCTTCCGCATCGGTGGACTGGTGGAACAAGGCAGCGTGCGGCGGCTGGACGACGGCCTGACGGTCAGTTTCGTCATCACCGACAATGTGCAGAAGGTGCCGGTGCATTACAAGGGAACCCTCCCCGACCTGTTCAAGGAAGGCAAAGGCGCCGTGGCTCAAGGCCGCCTTGGCCAGGGGGCGCTGTTCCTGGCGCAGGAAGTGCTGGCCAAACATGATGAAAACTACATGCCGAAGGAAGCCGCGCACGCGCTGGAACAGGGCCGCGCGCCCGCTTCCCTGAGAGGCATGCCATGATCGCGGAAGCGGGCAATTTCGCGCTGGTCCTGGCCTTGCTGCTGGCCGCCGTGCAAGGGATCCTGCCGCTGGCAGGTGCACAGCGCGGCGATGTGCGCTGGATGGCGCTGGCACGCCCGGCCGCCGCGGGGGAGTTCATTTTCAGCACCCTGGCTTTCGGCTGCCTGTTCTACGCCCTGTACGCCAACGACTTCTCGTTGCGCTACGTGGCGCAGCATTCCAATACCCTGCTGCCCTGGCAATACCGCCTGAGCGCAGCCTGGGGCGGCCACGAAGGATCGCTGCTGCTGTGGACCTGGCTGCTGTCCGCATGGACCTTCGCGGCGGCCAGCCTGTCGCAGCAGTTGCCGCGCGAAGTGCAGGCGCGCCTGGTCGGAGTGCTGGGACTTGTGGCGGTCGGTTTCCTGCTGTTCCTGATCCTGACGTCAAATCCATTCATGCGCATGCTGCCGGCTGCGCCGGATGGCAATGACCTGAACCCGCTCCTGCAGGATGCCGGCATGATCGCGCATCCGCCCCTGCTGTATATGGGCTACGTCGGTTTCTCAGTCACCTTTGCGTTTGCCATCGCCGCCCTGCTGGGCGGGCGGCTCGACGCATCATGGGCGCGCTGGTCACGGCCGTGGGCGCTGGCTGCGTGGAGTTTCCTTACCTTGGGCATCGCGATGGGCAGCTTCTGGGCCTACTACGAGTTGGGCTGGGGCGGCTGGTGGTTCTGGGACGCGGTGGAAAACGCCTCCTTCATGCCATGGCTGGTCGGCACCGCGCTGCTGCACTCACTGATCGTGACGGAAAAGCGCGGCATCTTCCGCAGCTGGACGGCGCTGCTGGCGATCCTGGCATTCTCACTGTCGCTGCTGGGCACCTTCCTGGTGCGCTCCGGCGTACTGACGTCGGTGCATGCCTTTGCCACCGATCCGCGCCGCGGCGCCTTCATCCTGGCCTACCTGGCCGTGGTGGTCGGCGGCTCGCTGCTGTTGTATGCATGGCGCGCACCGCGCCTGCGCCAGCGTACTGTCTTCTCGCCGCTGTCGCGCGAATCGCTGCTGCTGTTGCAGAACATGGTGATGCTGGCAGCGACTGGCACCGTGCTGCTTGGCACCCTGTACCCGCTGGTGCTGGACGCCCTTGGCGCAGGCAAAATCTCCGTCGGTCCGCCCTACTTTGAGAAAGTTTTCGTGCCGGTCATGCTGCCGGTTCTGCTGCTGGTCGCGGCGGGTCCTTTCGCCGGCTGGCGCCAAGGCACGCGGGCCCAGTTGGCGCGGCGCCTGCGCTGGCCCGCCGCCATTGCGATTGGCGTTGGCCTCGGCGCCGCCCTGGTGGTGCGCGGTTCGGTCATGTCTTCACTCGGCCTGCTGCTGGCCGCGTGGATCCTGCTCGGCACCGCATGGCAATTGTTCCAGCAACGCGGCAAGCTGGCGCGCCAGCCGCGTTCATGGTGGGGCATGCTGGCGGCGCACGCCGGCCTGGGCGTGTTCGTGATCGGCGTCACCATGGTCAAGGGACATGAGCTGGTGCAGGACGTGGTACTGGCGCCTGGCCAGCAGGCGTCACTTGGCGAATACAGCTTCACCTTGCAAAAGCTGGAAGATGGGCGAGGTCCGAACTACACCGCCCTGCGCGCCAGTGTCGCCGTTGCGCGCCAGGGCCAGGCAGTCGCGCTTCTTCATCCGGAACAGCGCCGCTATACCGTGGCGCAGGACACCATGACCGAAGCTGCGATCGACCGCGGCCTGCTGCGCGACCTGTATGTATCCCTCGGCGACTCGACCGGCGATGGCCGCTGGCTGCTGCGCGTCCAGCTCAAGCCTTTCGTCGGCTGGATCTGGGGCGGTTGCGTGCTGTTTGCCATCGGCGGCCTGCTGGCGGCATCTGACCGCCGCTACCGTACCGCACGCCAGGCACAGGACGCCGCGGCGGATTCCGCGACCGTGCCTGCGCTGGCCGCCTCTTCCTTGCTGCCGGAGCCACAATGAAACGCTTCATCCTTCCCATCGGCCTGTTCGCGATACTCCTTGCCTTCCTCGGCATCGGCCTGCAGCGCAATCCACGCGAGCTGCCGTCGCCCCTGATCGGCAAGCCGGTGCCGCAGTTCTCGGCGCAGATGCTGGACAACCCTGCAGACACCGTGTCGCCGGCCAAGATGCAGGGCCGCGTATGGGTGCTGAACGTCTGGGCTTCCTGGTGCGAAGGCTGCCGCATCGAGCACAAGGACCTGATGGACCTGTCGCGCGCCGTCGACGCGCCGGTGATCGGCTTGAACTACAAGGACCAGCGCGACGACGCCCTGCGCTGGCTGCAGAACAACGGCAATCCCTATCGCCAGATCGCCTTCGACCACGACGGCCGTATCGGCATCGACTTCGGCGTGTACGGCGTGCCGGAGACTTTCGTGATCGACCGCCACGGGATCATCCGCATGAAGCATATCGGTCCGCTGTCGCTGCCGGAAGCGCGCGAACGCGTTGCCCGCATGGTGAAGGAGCTGGCCCATGGCTGACGTCACCGCCGCCACGCTTGACGCGCGCACGATGGCGCTCGCCGAAGAACTGCGCTGCCTGGTTTGCCAGAACCAGAGCCTGGCCGATTCCCACGCCCCGCTGGCGCTGGATTTGCGCCAGCAGATCCACCAGCAACTGGCCCAGGGCCGCAGCGAGCAGCAGGTGGTGGACTTCATGGTGCAGCGCTATGGCGACTTCGTTTTGTACGAGCCGCCGCTGAACGCCAGCACCGCCCTGCTCTGGTTCGGCCCCTTGCTGCTGCTCGCAGCCGGTTTCCTGGCGCTGCGTGGATTCTGGAAGGCAAAGCAATGAGCATGTTCATCGCCATCATCGGCATCATGTCCGCCATCGCACTGGCCTGTGTCGTGCCGCCGCTGATGCGCCGCAGCGACAGCGCGGCGCCCACTCCCGGCGCACCGGGCGGCCAGCAACCGCAAACGCGCATGGCACTGGCGCTCACGGTGCTGTTGCCAGCGGCAGCAGTCGCAATTTACATGCAGGTTGGCCGTCCCGACGCGCTGACCATGCCGCCCGAGTTGCTGGCCGCTGCCGCCACGCCAACCGACCACGGGCCGTCGGAGGAAGACATTCCGGCCATGGTTGAGCGCCTTGCCGAGCGACTTCGCACGCAACCACAGGACATCGACGGCTGGCACATGCTGGCGCGCTCTTACAGCGCCATGAACCGCTATGCAGATGCCGCCAAGGCCTACGCCCACCTTGCCACGCTGCTGCCGCAGGATGCAGGCGTGCTGGCCGACTACGCTGATGCCCTGGCTACTGCGCAGGGCGGCGCATTGGCCGGCGAGCCGGAACGCCTGATCGAACGCTCGCTCGCCGTCGATCCGCAGCAACCGAAAGCGCTTGCCCTCTCCGGCAGTGCAGCCTTCGCCCGCGGCGACTTCGCGCGCGCAGAAAAACAATGGAAGGCCGTCCTGCCACTGGTCCCCGAGGACTCCGAGTTCGCCCGCTCGACGCAGGCCGGCATCGCCGAGGCGCGAGTACGCCAGGGCATGCCAGCCGACGCGCCAGCGACGGCGCAGCCGGCAACCACGGCCGCTTCGTCAACGCGTCTTTCGGGCACGATTCGACTTGCCACCGGAAGCGCGGCGCCGAAGCCTGGCCAGACACTGTTCATCTACGCCCGTGCCGCGAATGGATCGCCGATGCCGCTGGCGGCGATCAAGCGTCCTGTCGGCGACATTCCGCTGCAGTTTGTGCTGGACGATAGTCATGCGCTGTCGGCCGGAACGCACCTGGCCGACGCGGGGCCGTTGATCGTGGGTGCACGAATTTCCGCCAGCGGAAGTGCCACGCCGCAGGCGGGCGACCTGGAAGGACAGGCCGGCCCGGTCGCCGCTGGCGCCGGCGGCTTGGCGATTGAACTCGCCGTCCGCCCGCCGGCGAAATAGTTTTGTATCAGGCAAAGCGCTTAACCTGCGCTAATTTTATGAAGCACCTTTCTCCGTAAAATGGTGAGCAAATGGAAAACAAAGAACCCGCCGCCAGCAAGGCGCAAGAATTGAAGGTCTTCCTGTTCATGACGGTGGTCCTGGCCCCGATACTCGCGGTAGCAACGGTAGGCGGCTATGGATTCATCGTGTGGATGTACCAGATGCTCACCGGCCGCCTGCCAGGTGCATGACCATGATTGCCGAAATCCACATCGCCGGCGTCATCGTCCACGTCACACCCGCACAAGTGGCGGAAGTGCGTGCCCAGCTAGCCATCCTGCCCCGCTGCATCGTGCACGCCGCTGAAGCGGACGGTCGACTGATCGTCACGCTGGAAGCGGAAAGCGCACCCCGAACACTCGACGCCATGGACGCCATCCGGGCCCTGCCCGGCGTCCTCAACGTCGCCCTGGTTTACCAGCATGCCGAACCCGCCAACTCAATGGACGAGGAACTACAATGAAACAAACTCGCCGTGATTTCATCACACTGACCGCCGCCATGACGGCGGCCGCCACCGCCGGCATCCAGCTGCCTGCCGCAGCCTCCAACGTCGTCACCGACGCCGCCAAGACCCAGCTCAAATGGAGCAAGGCCCCCTGCCGCTTCTGCGGCGTGGGCTGCGGCGTCAACGTCGGCGTCAAGGACGGGCGCGTGGTGGCGACGCATGGCGACATCAACGCCGAAGTCAATCGTGGCGTCAACTGCGTCAAGGGCTACTTCCTGTCGAAGATCATGTACGGCGCCGACCGCCTGACCCAGCCCCTGATGCGCATGAAGAACGGCAAGTACGCCAAGGATGGCGAGTTCCAGCCAGTGTCGTGGAATGCCGCCTTCGATGAAATGGCAAAACAGTTCAAGAAAGTGCTGAACGAGAAAGGCCCGACCGCCGTCGGCATGTTCGGTTCCGGCCAATGGACCATCTGGGAAGGCTACGCGGCCTCCAAGCTGATGAAGGCCGGCTTCCGCACCAATAACCTCGACCCGAACGCGCGCCACTGCATGGCGTCCGCCGTTGCAGGCTTCATGCGCACTTTCGGCATGGACGAGCCGATGGGCTGCTACGACGACATCGAAGCCGCCGACGCCTTCGTGCTGTGGGGCTCCAACATGGCGGAAATGCACCCTATCCTGTGGACCCGCATTACCGACCGCCGCCTGTCCAACCCGCACGTGAAAGTCGCCGTGCTGTCGACCTACGAGCATCGCAGCTTCGAGCTGGCCGACCAGCCTATTGTCTTCACGCCGCAAACCGACCTGGCGATCCTGAACTACATCGCTAACTACATCATCAAGAACAACCGCGTGAACAAGGACTTCGTCAACAAGCACACGCGCTTCGTGATGGGCAACAAGGATATCGGCTACGGCCTGCGCCCGGACAATCCGCTGCAAAAAGCCGCCACCAACGCCGGCGATGTCGGCGGCGGCAAGCCAAGCACGTTCGAGGAATATGCAAAGTTCGTCAGCGCCTATGACGTGGAATCCGTATCGAAGCTGAGCGGCGTGCCGCGCGAGCGCCTGGAACGCCTGGCGGAACTGTATGCCGATCCAAAGACCAAGGTGACCTCCTTCTTCACCATGGGTTTCAACCAGCACACGCGCGGCACGTGGTGCAGCAACCTGCTGTACAACATCCACCTGCTGACGGGGAAAATCTCCTCGCCAGGCAACAGCCCGTTTTCGCTGACCGGCCAGCCGTCGGCCTGCGGCACGGCGCGCGAAGTCGGCACCTTCTCGCACCGCCTGCCGGCCGACATGCTGGTGGCCAATCCCAAGCACCGTGAGATCGCCGAGAAAATCTGGAAGCTGCCGCCGGGGACCATCCCCGACAAGCCCGGATTCCACGCGGTCCTGCAAAGCCGCATGCTCAAGGACGGCAAGCTGAATGCCTACTGGGTCATGTGCAACAACAATATGCAGGCCGGCCCGAACATCATGGGCGAGATCCTCCCCGGCTGGCGCAATCCGGACGCCTTTGTCGTCGTATCCGATCCTTACCCGACCGCCAGCACCACCGCGGCCGACGTGATCCTGCCGACCGCCATGTGGGTGGAGAAGGAAGGCGCCTACGGCAACGCGGAACGCCGCACCCAGTTCTGGCACCAGCTTGTCAGTGCGCCAGGCGATGCACGCTCCGACCTGTGGCAGTTGATGGAATTCTCCAAGCGCTTCAAGATGGAAGAAGTGTGGCCGGCGCCGCTGCTGGCCGCCATGCCTGCCTACAAGGGCAAGACCTTGTTCGACGTCCTGTACCGCAACGGCCAGGTCGACAAATATCCTGCCTCGCAAATCGAAGCCGGTTACCAGAACGACGAGGCCAAAGCCTTTGGATTCTATCCGCAGAAAGGCCTGTTCGAGGAATATGCGAGCTTTGGCCGCGGCCACGGGCACGACCTGGCCCCGTTCGACATGTACCACGAAGCTCGCGGCCTCCGCTGGCCGGTGGTCGACGGCAAGGAAACCCGCTGGCGCTACCGCGAAGGCCTGGATCCCTACGTCAAGAAAGGCGAAGACGTGCGCTTCTACGGCCATCCGGACGGCAAGGCGGTGATCTTTGCGCTGCCTTACGAGAAGCCGGCCGAATCGCCGGACAAGGAATATCCGTTCTGGCTGTCCACCGGCCGCATGCTGGAGCATTGGCACACCGGCACCATGACGCGCCGCGTGCCGGAGCTGTACCGCGCCGTGCCGAATGCTGTCTGCTTCATGCATCCCGAAGACGCCAAGGCGCTCGGTGCGCGGCGCGGCGACCTGATCGAGGTCAAGTCACGGCGCGGCATGATCCAGACTCGAGTCGAGACGCGCGGCCGCAACCGGCCGCCGCGCGGACTGGTATTCATTCCGTTCTTCGACGCCAGCCAGCTTGTGAACAAGGTGACGCTGGACGCTACCTGCCCAATCTCTTTGCAGACTGACTACAAGAAGTGCGCAGTCAGCATCCGCAAGGTTTAGGAGCCATGGCCATGAAAAAATTTGCATTCCTTCTCGCTCTTCTTCTGCCGCTGTCCGTCCTGGCCCAGGTGCCGGCCCCGCGCGCCCTCGACAATATGCGCGGCCCGACGCCGCTGGCCGAGACCACCAAGCCGGCGCCGATGGTCAACCCCGACAACAGCGATATCCGGCGCGTGCGCAATTACTCCATGCAGCCGCCGGTCATCCCGCACAAGATCGAGGGCTACCAGACCGACAAGAGCGCCAACCGCTGCATGATGTGCCACGCGCGCACCCGCACCCAGGAAAGCCAGGCACCGATGATCAGCGTGACGCACTTCCAGAACCGCGATGGCAACTTCCTCGCCGAGCTGTCGCCGCGACGCTACTTCTGCCTGCAATGCCACGTGCCGCAAGCGAACCTTGAGCCGCTGGTGCCCAACCAGTTCAAGGACGTCGACACGATGCTGAACCCGTCCGCGCCGGCAGCACCGGCCAAGCATAAATAGAGGGTAACGCCATGTTCAGGCTGATTAAAAACTACTGGAACGTCCTGCGCCGCCCAAGCATGCACCTCAGCCTGGGCTTCCTGGTGATCGGTTCCTTTGTGGCAGGCGTGGTGTTCTGGGGCGGCTTCAACACCGCCATGGAAGCCACCAATACCGAGAAGTTCTGCACCGGCTGCCACGAGATGCGCGACAACGTCTATCCGGAGCTGCAGCGCACAATCCACTTCGCCAACCGCACCGGCGTACGCGCCAAGTGCTCCGATTGCCACGTGCCGCACGAGTGGACCAGCAAGATCGCCCGCAAGATGCAGGCATCGAAGGAAGTGTGGGGCAAGGTGTTCGGCACCATCGACACCCGCGAGAAGTTCGAGGCGCACCGGCTGCAACTGGCGGGCAATGAGTGGCGGCGCATGAAGGCCAACAACTCACTCGAATGCCGCAACTGCCACCAGTTCGATTCGATGGACTTCACCCGCCAGAGCAAGCGCGCTGTGGATGCCCACTCGACCCAGCTGGCCAGCGGCGAGAAGACCTGCATCGACTGCCACAAGGGCATCGCGCACACCCTGCCGGATATGTCAGGCGTCAAATAGCTTGCGGTAGGCCGATGGCGAGCTATGGAAGGCAGCGCGGAAGTGCTGCCTTAACGATAGCGCGCTGCCAAAACCGGCCGCTTGTGCCACCGCTTCAATCGAAGCGTCGCTGGTTTCCAGCATGCGCTGGGCGTGCGCCAGGCGCTGGTTCAGCAGCCATTGCTTGAACGAAGTACCGGTGGCCTGGCGGAAGTGGCGCGTGAAATTGCGGCGGCTCATGGCAGCCCGTTCCGCCAGCGTATCCAGGCTGTGTTCTTCGGCCAGGCGATGCTGCACCCAGTCCAGAACCTGCGCCAGGCGGCTGTCGCTGGCGGTAACAGGCAGCGGGCGGTTGATGAACTGCGCCTGCCCTCCTTCGCGGTGCGGCGCCACCAGCAGCCGGCGCGCCACCATGTTCGCGTAGTCGGCGCCCTGCAGCTTGCGCAGCAGGTAGAGCGAGCAATCCAGGCTGGCCGCCGCGCCGGCCGACGTCAGCACGTCGCCCTCGTCCACATATAACACTTCTTCATCGACCTTCACCAGCGGGCAGCGTTCGGCCAACTGGCCGGCAAAGGCCCAGTGCGTGGTGACGGTGCGGCCATCAAGCAGGCCCGCTTCCGCCACTGGAAAGGCGCCAAGGCACAAGCCGACGATGGTTGAACCGCGCGCGTGGGCCTTCTTCAGAGCCTGCAATAGCGCTGGCGGCGAGGGCCGGCAGTCGTCGTGCCAGGTCGGCATGATGACGATATCCGCTTTGTCCAGGGCGCGCAGGCTCTTGCTGGTCGAGATTTCAAAGCCAGCGGTGGTGCGCATCGGCCCCTTTTCTGCTGCACATACCGTCACCTCGTACAAATGCTCGGCATGCGGGCCGCCGAATACCAGGCAAGGCACGGACAGGTGGAATGGAGTGATGCCGTCGAAGGCAATAATGGCCACTTTTTTACGCATGGCCCGATTATATCGCATGTTGTCTCTTGGGCCACTGTCGCGAAATCGGTGCGGACCGCACAATGGATCCCATCAACAACCCAAACGGAGGAAATACCATGCCACGCCGCGCCCTGATCGTGATCGACGTACAGAACGAATACTTCACCGGCAAGCTGCCGATCGAATACCCTCCGGTCGAGCAATCGCTGCCGAATATTGTCCAGGCCATGAAGGTGGCGCGCGAAAGCGGCGTACCTGTGGTGGTGGTGCAGCACGACACGCCAGCCGGCGCACCGGTGTTTGCCGTCGGCTCCGACGGCTGGCAGCTGCATCCGGAGGTCGCAGCGCTGGGCGCCGATTATGTCGTCAATAAGAAGCTGGCCAGCAGCTTCACCGGCACCGGCCTCGCACAATGGCTGGCCGATAACAAGATCGACACCCTGGCGATTGCGGGCTACATGACCCACAACTGCAATGCCTCAACCATCATCGAGGCTGCGCATATGGGGCTGGCCGTGGAATACCTGTCCGATGCCACCGGTTCGCTGCCGTACGAGAACGCAGCCGGCCGAGCCACGGCGGAAGAGATCCATCGCATATTCAGCGTGGTATTCCATTCCAACTTCGCCGCCGTGACGACCACGCGCGATTGGGCCGACGCCGTCAGCGCCAACCGCGCACTGTCGAAGGACAATATCTACTTGTCCAACTCGCGCGCCCGCGAAAGCTTGGGCCGCGCTTCGTCGGTCTGACGCTTGCCGGCAGGACCGGTGGCCGACTCCTGCGAGCCGGCATGCTGGTCCTGCTGCAGGCCGCCGCCGGTGCTTTCCGCATTGGCGGTGTCGCTGCGCTGGCGCATCCGTTCCGCCGACTGGCGCGCCGCCCAGCCGGTCTGCTGGCTGGCCACGCCGCCCCGCTCGCCTACCCCGTCCGTATCCCGCTGCAGCGTCTCGCCGCGCTGCTCGTTGCCGGGTTCGACGCCAGGCGCACGCGCCTTCAGGCTGTCGGGCGCGATCGGGTTCATTTTCTCCTTACTTGTGCTCATCGTTCTCTCCTTCGAACGTATCATGGGCACATGGTGCGCCGCTGCCCGCACCGCAACTATCGGCGCGGAGCAAGCAGTTTTGTAGGACAAGGCCTAGGAACTCTTTTCACAGACTTCTGTCAAATCTCAATACCGGTCCAACCGGCAGACCGCAAAGTCGAGATTATTCATTGCGGAGGCGCCCATGGACTATGACGAACGAATTGCCAAGGTCGAGGCACTTGTGGATACTATCAAAAAGGACATAGACCGGCTCTACGACGCGGTCGAACGCTTGAGGCAGCATACCGACAACGGCCTCGCCGAACTGCGGGCCAGCCTTGACGCACAGCGCAAGGAAGCCAGCGCCAACATGCGCTGGATGGTCGGGCTAACCCTGGTCAATACTTCAATGATCCTGGGACTGTCCGGCAGGATCTTCGGCCTGTATTGACCTGGTCCGCCTACTCAATATACGGTTCAGCGCTCGTCAGTTTGCCAACCAGGAAGGCATCCGCGACCGCCTGTAGCGGAGTGAAGTCGACGTCGGAACTCTTGCTGGCTACCAGGCGCCGGAAATGCTCGTACATCGAAGGGTATTCGCGCTCCGGCTCGTCCAGCACCACCTTGCCATTTACCTCCATGATGCGGCCGCCCAGGTGCAGGGCCATGGTATCGCCAGCCGCCGACTGCACGAAGATGCTCCAGGTCTGCTGGCCCGTCTGCAGGAAATCGAACTCCGCATCGATCGGAACGCCGCGTTCACTCGCCATCTCCAACTCAGCCTGGATCGGCGCGCTGCAATTCGACGGCACGTGCAGGACTGCCTTGCGCACCAGCGCATAGCCCCCCAACAGGTGCGTCAGGATCGACAAGGCGTTAATGCCGGGATCGAACACACCCATGCCGCCTGCCTCGAAGATCCATTTCTGGCCAGGGTGCCATTGCCGCACGTTTTCCTTCCAGCGGATCTGGATGGACTTGATGGGCCGCGCCAGCATCCAGTTGCGTGCACTTTCCACGCCGGGTGCGAAGCGAGAATGCCAGCCTGCCAACGCCGTCACGCCATGCTGCGCCGCCATGGCGGCGATGGACGCGGCCTCGCCCAGCGTTGCCGCTGGCGGCTTTTCCAGGAATACGTGCTTGCCGGCCGCAATCGCCTCGCAGGCGAGCTTGTGCCGCACTTGTGGCGGGGTGCAGATCGCCACCGCTTCGATTTCAGGATGGGCGGTCAGCATGCTGCCCATGTCCGGGTAACGCAGCACGCCTTCCGGCGCACTGGCCGGTGAGCAGCCCGCCACCAGCTCGAGGCCCTTGTTGCCGCGAATCGCGGGGATATGCTGGTCGACTGCAATCTTGCCCAAGCCAACGAGACCAATTTTCAATGCCATATTCAAACTCCGTTCAGCGGCCAATTTCTACACGATACACCGGCGTCACCTTGACGCCGCGCAGTTCCGCTACCTGCGCCTGCCCGTTGAACGCGGGACGGTGTTCTTTCGGCAGGTAGATCGGTGCGTCGGCGCGCAACGGCAGTACCGTCAGCGTCAGCGCAGCACGTTCGCGAGCCGGCAAGTTGCCTAGACCGAACTGCCAAAGCTGGCCGTTGTAATACCAGTCGTCCACCATGCGCGTGCCGTCGAACAGGCGGGCAACGTCGCCGACAAAATCAATTTCCAGCAAGGCGCCATCGACTCCTTTCGGCCGGGTCGCACCAAGCGACAGTTCCCATGCTGCGGAATTGCCGAAGACTTCCGCATCGGGCTGGATTGCCGCCTTGGCGTTGCCGCCAATTTTAATCGGAGGGACTGGCTGTGCGGCGCGCAACTTGCGCGCAGTGGCAGCCAGTTCCTGGCTTGGCAGCGTTGCCTCGACAACCTGAAACAGGCCATCCTTGCCGCTCGCCCGCAGTGCCGTGCTGCCTTTCAGCGGCAGCGGCAGGGCCGGGAATACTGCCGCGCGGAATGCTGGCTTGCCCGGGGAGCGCAACACCAGCCGTCCGTTGGCAAAGTGCACCTGGCTGTCGCTGACGACCAGGCGGCGTTCGCCCTGCAACTGGCCGACCGCCATCTGGCGCGCCTGCTGCTGCGACAGGACCAGCACCGTCACCGGGCGCTTGCCGGCGCAGTCCAGCGTCAGCGCAGCATCGAGGCCGGGCTGGATGCCTTGCACCAGCACGCCGCCGCCTGCATTGTCTACCTGGCCCTGCGTCTTGAGGCAGGCGCCGGCCGCCGCGTCCAGCGCGAATTCAGGCGCAATGCCATCCTGCGCCGCGAACACGTACACACTGCCCGCCTTGCCGCGCTCCAGCCGGGCTACCGGCTGCACTGTGGCGTATTGCAGGCGGTAGCCGTCCATATCGAAATTGATCGGCCAGAAGAAGTAGCTGCCGGCCGCGATATCGACCGGCTGGCGTGGCAGCGTGACTGCCTGCCCGTCCAGCTTCACCGCGAACTGCACCTGCTTCTGCGCCGGGAGCGCATATTGCCGCACATGGCCGTTATAGAACAGGAAGGCCTGTTCGCCCTTGCTGCGCACCGACCAGCGCGGCGCCGACAAGTCGGCCGGGTCGGCCGGCACAAGCGACGGCTTATGCACCGTCATCGGCGCCAGGCGCGCGCCGAAGTCGTTCATAAAGTAGTGGAACGGGCGCAGGTAAGCCAGCACGTCGCGCTGCTGGCCGTCAGGGCCCAGCGGCGCATTGAAATCGTAGTTGATGGCAGGCGTGTCGTTGTAGCCGCCGGTGCGCGTGCTCTCTTCCATGGTGGTCATGCCGACAGGATTGCGGCCGCCATGGAACATGTAATAGCCCATCAGGTTGACGCCGGATCCCATCTGCACTGGCAGGGTCGACGCGATATCGTCCGGCGATACCAGCGTGCGGCGGCGGTACATGGCCGGCAGCCCGGCGCCGTACTCCGCGCCCAGGAATGGCGTGCGGTCCATGTCGGTTTCCGCCGTGCCTTGCTGGGTGGCGCGGGTTTGCGCGCCGAGGTCCCCGCTGACGCGCGTGTCGAAACGGAAGGCGTAGGTTTCCTTCGGCGGCAGCTCGGTCTTGCTGGTGGCCCACGGTTCGTCCTGGTAGCCGCCGAACACCGGCACCACTTCGCCGGACGGATACAAGGTCTGGTCCCAGCCGGTCACCGTGTAGAACGGCACGTCGATGCCGGCCTTCACGGCCATGCCTTTCAGCGTGGCGATGTGCTGGGCGCCGCGGCCCGGGCCTGCCAGGTTGTATTCATTTTCGATCTGGGCGCCGATCACGGGGCCGCCCTGCTTCCACAGCAAGCCATCGACCTGTTTCGCGATCTCGCGGTAGAAGCGGTCCACGTATTTCAGGTATTGGGGATCGTCCTGGCGGGTCGGCATGGAATCCACCACCCAGTCGGGAATGCCGCCGTAACGCACTTCCGCGTGCGACCAGGGGCCAACGCGGATCCACACCTCCAGCCCGGCCTTGTTGGCCAACTGGATGAAGCGCCGCAGGTCGCGGTTGCCGCTCCAGGTGAACTTTCCTTCCTTTTCCTCGTGGTGGTTCCAGATGATGTAGCTGGCCACCACGTTGATGCCGGCCGACTTCATCTTGGCCAGCTCCGCCTCCCAGCTATCCGCTGGGCTGCGCGAGTAGTGGAATTCACCCATCACCGGCAGCCAGGGCTGGCCGTCGCGCGTCAGGTAGCGGCTGTTGATGCCAAGGACATGGCCGCCGGGAGCGACGGCCGTGCCCATCTTGATATGGCCGGACAAAGGCGCCGGTGCGGGGGTGCTGGCATCGACTGCCAGCACTTGAGGGCCCTGCGCGGCCTGGGCAGCGTGAACGAACGCCATCGCAGCCAGGCAAAGTGTGTTACGGATCATCGGCATGCCTCAATCAGAACTTGTAGCTCAGGCCCAGGTTGTAGCGGCGGCCATATTCCATCACGTTCTGCATGTATGGATTGTTGGACTGGGTCTCCACCACTTTCTGGTTGGTGATGTTGTCCAGGCCAAGGCGCAGCTGCAACTGCGGGGTCAGCCACTTCGAGAAGTTGGCGGAGACGTAGGTCTCGGCTGGATTCTCGATCATGTAGCCGGCGGTCCAGCGCGGCATGCGCACGAAGGCACTGTGGTAGTTGGCAGATACGCGCGCCTCGTAGCCCGCCTTCTCGTACCACAGGGTCAGGCCGCCATTGCGCTTCATCAGGCCCACCATCGGATAGTTGTTGGTGTATTCCTTGATGTCGCTGTCGTTGTACGAGAAGTTCGCAGCAACGCCCAGGCCGTCGAACGGAGCCGGCAGGCCGGTAAAGGCATGCTGCGCCACCAGCTCCAGGCCCCGCACGTTGCCGCCCTCGCCGTTCACGGAACGGGTCAGGGTCGCAGCGCGGCCGTTGACGGTGGTGTGGTCGGTGGTGATGCCGATGTAGTCCGACACCTTCTTGTAGAACACGCCAGCCGACACCAGCGACCCTTTGTCGAAGTAGTACTGCCACGACAGGTCGACCTGGTTGGACATCATTGGCAGAAGCCCAGGATTGCCCGCGCTGCCGGTGATCGGCTGCTGCGAACCCGGATTGGTGTCGATTGCCAGCTGGCGCGAAGCGCGCATTTCATCCATCGGGGCACGCGACATGGCGCGTGCCACGCTGAAGCGGATCTGCTGCTTCTGCGCCTGGTCCAGGTTGAAGATCAGGTTCATGCTAGGCAGCACGCGGGTGTACGAAGCGCCGCCTTCAGCCGGGGTCGGCGCGGCGCCGTTGATCGACTCCATGCCGGTACCGCTCTGCTTGGTGTGCACCACGCGCACGCCGGCATTGCCGCGGAAGGTCTTGCCGAACAATTCGCCTTCCAGGTCGGCCTGGGCGTAGACGCTGCTGTTCTTTTCCTTGACCTTCCAGCCGGCCAGCAGGTCGTTCGCGGTCGGGGTGCGGCCATCCGGGCTGAAGGCATCTGCGCCCCACAGGCTGGTGGCGGAGCCCATGAAGTCTTTCAGCACGATGAATGGCGCGAAGCCGGAAACATTGACCGTTTCGTAGGCCGATGCCGGAATGGCGCTGTTCGAAGCCAGGTTCCAGGTGGTCTGGTGGTATTTCTTCTCGCGGTCGGCGAAGCGCGCGCCGAACTTGATGCGGCTCACCATGCCCGCATCCAGCGGACGCCATGCGCTCAGTTGCGCCGAGTTCAGGCGGTCGTCGACGTGGCCGTCGGTGTCCACGTACAGGGTCGGGTTGCCGAAGGCGGCCGGGTTGCCCGAATCGTGGCTGAAGCTGAAGTCCTGGGTTTCGTCGCCGGTGAAGGACCACTTGATGGTGCCGTTGTTCAGGGCGAACTGGCGTACGTCGCGCCAGGCGCTGTCGCGGCCGGCCGAGGAAGTGGCGATGTCGGCATCCACTTTCCAGTCGCCGACATTGAACTTGCCGTTCAGGCCCGCGGCCAGGTTGTCCATATCTTGCGTCCACAGCGTGCTGTTGGTGGTCAGGCCCACGTTGTTGACGGTGGCCCCGACAACGTAGCCGTTGCGGATGTCGAGGTTCGAGTAGTTGGCGCTCTGCCAGCCGTCCCAGTTGCCAAGGTCGCCGGTCCAATGCGACATGGCCGGTTCGCGGATCTTGTTCTTGGCGTAATAGACGTCGGCGGTGATCATCGCATCCGGGCTGGCCTTCCACTCCACCTTGCCCAGCACGCTGCCACGCTCATTGGTGCCGCGCTTGAGTTCAGTCTCGAGACCCCAAGGCGTCTTGTCTACCTTGCCGTCGCCGTTGATGTCTGCGGAATGGTCTTCGTTGAAGCCCCAGTGGTTCTTGCGCTTCTCCACCGAAGGCTGCTTCTGATAGCTGAAGGCCAGCGCCACGCCAACGTTCTTGTCCGCGTACTGGTCGATGAAGATGCCGCCCAGGCGCGGGCGAACCGATTTGGTGTCGAGGTCGCGGGCTTCCGAGTAGTACAGCGCGTCGGCCTTCAGCGAAGCCTGGCGGCCGCTGTATTTGAGCGGCGACACAGTCTGCAGGTCGATGCTGGAGGCGACGCCGCCTTCCACCAGGTCCGCATTCTGGGTCTTGTAGACGATGGCGCCGGACAGCGATTCGGACGGGAACTGCTCGAAGCGCACAGCGCGGTTCGGCTCGGACGAAGCCAGTTCGCGGCCGTTCAGGGTCGCGCCGATGAAGCGCTCGCCCATGCCTCGCGCCACGATCTGGCTGGCGTTGCCGCGATCCAGGCCTGCGGCCAGGCCAGGCAGGCGGGCAAGCGACTCGGCGATGGTGGTGTCCGGCAGCTTGCCGATGTCTTCGGAAGCGACGACTTCCACCATGCTGTTGGAGTTTTCCTTGACGCTCAGGGCGCTGCGCACCGAGGCGCGGATACCGGAAACGGTGACCTTCTGGATCGACGGTTCTTCTGCCTGCTGCGCGAAGGCGGCAGGAATGGCAGGGATCAGGAACAGCGACTTCACCAGCAGGCTGATTTTCTTTTGCTTCATGATGCTTTTGTTTTCTCCGTAGTTTTTTTGTGATTTGTTGTATTACCAGAGCGCCCCGTAGATCACGGCCAGCAACACGCACACCACGGCCGAACCGATAGCAAAGCCACGGTCTACACGGAACAACTGGCGGTCGACCACCATGGCTTTGGCTTCGCCATCACGCCTTCCCATAAGGCTGATCAGCACCATGCCGGCCACCACTGCCCAGAACACCAGGAACATGCGGTCGATGAACGGGATTTCGAAGACGCCGCTGCCGTTGTCGGCGGCGAAGCCGATCGGCGCGAGGAAGGACAGGTCCATCATCGTTGGCAGGAACTTGAGGATGATGGAGAACACCAGCCCGCCCACGGTGGCGAACATGGCGGCTGCGTTGGTCGCTTTCTTCCAGAAGAAACCAAGCAGGAACATGGCAAGGATGCCCGGCGAGACAAAGCCGGTGTATTCCTGGATGTACTGGAAGCCGCCTTTCTTGTCGATGCCCAGCATTGGTGCGATCAGCACCGCAATTGCCATCGACGCCACCACGGTAAGGCGGCCGACCCACACCATGCGCTCTTCGCTTGCTGCGGGTACAAATTTCTTACGATAGATATCCAGCGTGAAAATGGTGGCGATGCTGTTTGCCTTGCCGGCCAGCGAGGCCACCACAGCGGCGGTCAGGGCGGCGAACGCCACGCCGCGCAAGCCATCCGGCAGCAATGCCAGCAGCGTCGGGTAGGCGCGGTCCGGATTCAGCTCGCCGCCCTGGCGCAGCGCACCGCCCAGCGCGCCCGCCTGGTCCAGCGCGAAGGCCGCTATGCCGGGCAGCACCACGAGCACGGGCATCAGCAATTTCAGGAATGCCGCAAACAGCAGGCCTTTGCGTGCGGTCGGCAGGTCGGCGCCCAGCGCGCGCTGCGTGATGTACTGGTTACAGCCCCAGTAATTCAGGTTGGCGATCCAGATGCCGCCCAGCAGGATGCTCAGGCCAGGCAAATCCATATAGCTTGGATGATCGCGCGTCAGCACCATGTCGAAGTGGCCGCGGGCACGCGAGAACAATTCGGCCGTGCCGTGCAGCGCGCCTTTGCCGCCGCCCAGGCCGGCCACCAAGTCCAGCGCGATCCAGGTCGTCACCAGGCCGCCGATCACCAGGCACACCACCTGGATCACGTCGGTGTAGCCGATCACCTTCATGCCGCCCAGCGTGATGATCGTCGCGAACACGGCCAGGAACAGCATGCAGGCGCCCACGCTCAAGCCCGAGATGCTGCTGATGGCGATGGCGCCGAGGTAGAGGATGGAGGTCAGGTTGACCACGATGTACAGGCCAAGCCAGAACAGCGCCATGGTCGTCGCCACGCCCTTGCCATAACGCTGTTCGAGGAACTGCGGCATGGTGTAGATGTGGTTTTTCAGATACACCGGCATGAAGAACACGGCCACGATGACCAGCGTTGCCGCCGCCATCAGCTCATACACCGCAATCGCCATGCCGATCTTGAAGCCGGATCCGCTCATGCCGATGAACTGTTCGGCGGAGATATTGGAGGCGATCAGCGAGGCCCCGATGGCCCACCAGGTCAGGGAACCTTCGGCCAGGAAGTAATCGCGCGAAGCCGAGCCGGAGCTGCTGTTCTTGCGGCGATAGACCCAGATGCCGTATGCGGCAACGACCGCAAAATAGATCAGGAATACAACCGAATCGAGGGATGTGATTTTCATGGCTAGCGTCTCTGTTTGCAAATGCGTTGACAACATTTGCTTATCATTAAGACGCTTAGCTTAACGAATTGGCTATTCCTTAGTTATGCGGAATACGCATTGAGCTATGACTTTCTGGAATAGCTCGCAAGGACCTGATCATTCCGGCCTGCCGTAAAACTGCGGTGCACCGTCGAAGGCCAGTTCCAGCCGGTCCAGGACGAAGCCGGGATCGACGGCGCGTACCCGCAGTACGTGCCGGCCCGCAGCGACGTTTTTCAGGGACAGGGTGCGCAGCGCGGTATTCGACAGCACGTTGGCCTTCCATTCGTCGCTGCGGCCATGGGTGGTGAAATCGAGTTCCCTGAACGGTTCGTTGTCGAAGCTGACGGCAATGCGAAGCTTGTCGCGGGACGTCAGGGGGTGCACCGGCACGGCCACCACTTTCAACTGGGCCGGGCCTTGCGACAAGGTCGCAACTTCGTAAACCAGCGTGCTGCCCTCGCCTGCTGCCAGGGACGAGCGCATGCTGGCGCCGAAACTCCCCAGGCCAGGGACCAGGGTCCAGCCGGCCACTGGCGCCGCCTGCACCGCCGGAATGGTCACGATCCTTTCGCTCTCCAGCGGCAGTCCTGGCGCAGGATCGGGTTGTACCTGCAACCGGAGCGGGAGTGGTTTCCCCCCGCAGCGCAGTGCAATGGAAGGCGCTGCAGCGCGGCCGTCGTAGCGGATTTCAATGCGCTGCTCAAAGCCATTCCCGGCGTCCAGCCGGCCGCTTGCCGCAGACAGTGTGAGCGAGGCGCCAACTCCGGCTGCCTGCCAGTCCAGTTCCTGCCTGCTGCTGCCGACCAGCGTGACCGTGCGTACTCCCGGCCGGCCCGAATTGAAATTGAGCTGCGCGCCGTCGCCCGAAAACGGAAACGGATATGCGACGCTGCAGCCGCTCCGCTGCGGAGCATCCGCGTAGGTGGGGAAATCCGGCCCACTGAATACCGGCAGGCGGCGCGGTGCCGGGTCCATCATTCCTTGCCATTTGCCGTTTCCCAGCGCGTTGTAATGCGCGGTGTCGGCCACGATTGCAGCCTGCGCCGACCGGGCACGCGCTGCCTGGAAGTTCGCGTCAGGCCTGCCTTCGCGGGCATGCTGCGCCGCCAGTTCCAGCCTCAATATCCGCGTATTCAGGTTGGCACTGGAACGCACGGGGTACTGCACCAATTGAAAGAAAGCGTCGGCCAGCGACGGCGGAAGCCGCCGCGCAACGGCATCGGCGCGCCTGGCTAAAGCCTCGTAACGCGCCAGCCTCCGCTCCGCTTCTCCGCCGCCTGAGCGAAGATAGTCTGTTGCCCTCACCGGCGTGGTGGGCTCGGTCTGGCTGAAACCCATGAACTCCGGCCTGCGCTCCCATGCCAGGTCATAGTAGCCGGTCATGATGTCCGCGAGTTCCTCGGCCTCGTCCGCGCCGAACTGCGCGCGCATCCAGCCGGCGAGGTGCTCGCGTGCGGGGCGTTCCAGCGCATTGCCGTCAAAAGCCAGGTCAAGGAAGTATTGCGTGAGGTATTCGGCGGGCTTGATGTCGCCGACGTTGGCGATCCAGACCTTGCTCGCGCCAGTCGCCGTCGCCCGCTGCAACTGGTCGCGGATCAGGGCGGGATGCGTCGTCCCAAGCCACAGGTAATCGTGCGGGCGGCCCCAATAGGAGATGTGATAGTAGATGCCCGCCCCGCCCGGCCGCCGCGCTTCCTGCGGCGTGCTCAATTGGTGCAGGTAGCCGTAATTGTCGTCCGGCCAGATGAGGGTGATATCTTCCGGTACCTGCAACCCTGCCTTGTAAATATCCAGCACTTCCTTGTACAGCGTCAGCGCCTGCGGCGCCTTCGGCGCAGCCTTGGCAAGCAGCTCGCGTTGGACAGCTATGGCCTCGCTCACTCCACGCCGCGCCTCATCCACGTTGTGCGCGCCTTCCATGGCCGAATCGTGCACGCCGCGGATGCCCACCGAGTACATGTTTTCGAAGTCCTTCACTTCTTTCAGGCGCTCGTCCCAGTAACGAACCAGCGACGCGCGGTTGCTGAAGAAATTGAAGGCGCCGCGCTGTTGATGGTCCCACTCGCGCACGTTATTGCGCATCATGGGCTCCGCATGGGAGGTGCCGACCACGATGGCGTAATCGCGCGCTGCTTCCGCATTGCCCGCAATCTGGTAGAACGGCCTGGTGGAGTCGTGCATCGCCGGCCAGATGATGTTGGCCTTCAGGCGCCACATCAATTCGAAAATGCGCGCATAAGTGGAAGGACCGATATCCCGGGCCGGATCATGCCTTGCGGCCCACGGCTGCAGCCCCCAGTCTTCATCGTTCAGGAAAATGCCGCGATACTGCACGTGCGGCGAAGCCGAATGGACTCGGGCCGCCGACACTTCCAGTCGCTCGCGCCGGGCCGGGCGAACGTCCGCCCACCACTCCCAGGCAGAGACGCCCAGTTCCCGCGTCAGGTCGATCACGCCCCATACCGTACCGCGCAGGTCGGCGCCGGCAATCAGCAGGATTTGCGTTCCTGGATGGCGGCGCGAATCAACAGCAATGCGTTCATAGCTTTCCCATTCCAGGCGAGGCAGCTCGAAACCCTCTTCCGCAAGCACTTTCCGCACCAGCGGCGAATCGTGGCGGCCGATCACTACGCATACCCGCGTACACGCTTCGATGCCAGTGCCCCGCGCCGCGCCGCCGCCCGCCAGCGCTGCCAGGTCGCGCGCCAGCAGGTCGCCGGCGATCTTCATCGCGGCTTGGTCTTCATGCACGATGGCAGGCAGTCGCCCATCGGGATTCAGCGTAATCCGTCCTTCCGCAGCGGCCTTGCCCGAGCTGGTTATGGCGGCAAAAACAATCAACAACGTGAGCAATTGCTTGGTCATATAGCGATTCGGGATAGCTGAAGCGACAATTGGCATACAGGAGGCGAAACCGATTCGCTAGCATATGGTACCGCTAACAATCTTGCAAACAAAAGTGGAGACTGAATGAAGAAGACTACCCGCCGCGCGCTCGCGGCACTTTGCATTGCCGCTTGGGCGGGCGCCGCTACGGCCGCCGCACCGATTCCCGAACTGGTGAAGAAAGACGGCCGGCACGCCTTGATGGTCGATGGAGCTCCCTACCTCCTGCTTGGCGTACAGGCGCACAACTCCAGCAACTACCCGGACGCGCTCAAGCAAGTGTGGGCCGCGGTCAAGGACGTCCACGCCAATACGCTGGAAATCCCGGTCGCATGGGAACAGGTCGAGCCCGAGGAAGGCAAGTTCGATTTCAGCTACGTCGATACCCTGCTGAAGCAGGCGCGCGAAAACAAGGTGCGTGTAGTGCTGCTGTGGTTCGCGACCTGGAAGAACACCAATCCGAACTACGCCCCCGAATGGGTGAAGTTCAACAACCAGCGTTTCCCGCGCATGGTCGGCAAGGACGGCAAATCCATTTATTGCATGTCGCCCTTTGGGGAGGAAACACTGAAAGCCGACAAGAAGGCTTTCACCGCCCTGATGAAGCACCTGAAAGCCGTCGACGAGGAACAGCGCACCGTGATCATGGTGCAGGTCCAGAATGAAGTCGGCACCATCGGCGCGGTACGCGACTTCGGCGCCAAAGCCGAAGCAGCCTTCCACCAGGCAGTGCCGCCTGCGGTGCTGGCCCATAAGAAGTCGCCGGTGCCTGGTGCAGCCAGCGGCACTTGGGCCGAGGTCTACGGCCCCTATGCCGAGGAATACTTCCATGCATGGGCCATCGCCAGCTATATCGAGGAAGTCGCGAAGGCCGGCCGCGCCGTCTACAACCTGCCGATGTACGTCAACAGCGCACTGCGCGACCCGCTCGCGCTGATGGCGCCATGGCAGAACAATTTCATCTCGGGCGGTCCAGCGTTCGACGTGATCGACATCTACAAGGCTGCGGCGCCGCATATCGATCTCGCCGCGCCGGATATCTACATGTCGGAATCGAACAAGTTCAGCGCCAACCTCGAACTTTTCCAGCGCCCCGACAATGCCCTGCTGGTGCCGGAAATGGGCAACGCAAAGCCCTTTGCGCGCTATGTCTACCAGGTGCTCGGCCGCGGCGCGCTGGGCATCGCGCCGTTTGGCGTCGACTACTTCGACTACACCAATTTCCCGCTTGGATCGAAGGAAACCGACAAGTCGATGGCCGAACCTTTCGGCAAGGTTTATGCGGCGTTCCGCCCGATGGAGCGCCAGTGGGCGAAATGGGCATTTGAGGGCCGCACCTACGGCGTTGCCGAAGGAGACGACCGCAAATCCCAGACCGTGAACATGAAAAACTGGAAGGCCACGGTATCGTTCCGCGAATGGCAACTCGGCGATCGCTCGTGGAAGCCGGACATGAAGGATTACCCGGCCGGTACCGAAACGCCAAGCGGCGGCGTCTCCATCGCCCAGATCGGCGACAACGAATTCATCATCGTCGGCCAGCACGCGCGCGTGAAGATCGAAGGCATCGGCAGCAACGAAGGCAAGCCGTCGCTGTGGGCCCGAGTCGAGGAAGGTCGCTTCGATGCCAACGGCAAATGGATCATGGAGCGCAACTGGAACGGCGACCAGACCGACTATGGCTTGAACCTGACCGACCGCGTCACAATCCTCAAGGCCAGGCTGGGCACCTATTGACTATTGGGTCTCGAAGAACCGGGCGTGCTCCGGCATTGCGCCGACGGCACGCTCGATGGTTTCCCGCACTCTGGCAAAGTGTTCCTCCAGCCGCGTCAAGTCCATCAGGTCGATCAGCGGATCGATCTTTTTGGGCACGACGCCAAGTCCCATCAGGATGGAAACGTGCGATGGCACCGAGAATCCCTCGGGATCAAATATGACGATGCGGCCCGTCTCGCGGAACAGCTCGATCTGGTGCTGCAGCGTATCGGGGATCGGCATGCCGGCACAATAACGCCAGAATTCGGAGTCGTTGCGGTCCGTGACCTTGTAATGCAGGATGATGAAGTCGCGCACGAACTCGTAGCGCTGCGACACAAGCCGGTTGAACTCATTGGCCAGCGCCGGGCTGAAATCGCGGTCGGGGAAATACTGCAGCAGCCAGCCCACCGAATTTTCGATGATATTGATGCTGGTCGATTCAAGCGGTTCAAGGAAACCGCTCGACAAACCGATCGCCACGCAATTCTTGATCCATGATTTGCGGCGGCGACCGGTGGTAAAGCGAAGCTGGCGCGGCGTATCCAGCGCGCGGCCGTCCAGCCCTTCCAGCAGCACCCGGCCGGCTTCGTCGTCGCTTGTAAAGCCGTTGCAGTACACATGGCCGTTGCCGGTACGGTGCTGAAGCGGAATGCGCCAGGTCCAGCCGGCGCTGCGCGCAGTCGACAAGGTGTACGGCACCAGCGGCTCGACCCTCTCACACGGCACGGCTTGCGCGCTGTTACACGGCAGCATGGCGCTCCAGTCATCGTAACCGGCCTTGTAGACGCCTTCGATCAGCAGGCCGCGAAAGCCCGAGCAGTCAATGAACAGGTCGCCTTCCACCCGTTGCCCGTCCTTCAGCTTCACCGCCGTAATGAAACCTGATTCGGGATGCTGCTCCACCTCCGTGATCATGCCTTCGACGCGCTCCACGCCGCGCTGCATCGCGTAGTCGCGCAGGTAGGCTGCATAAAGGCCGGCGTCGAAATGGAAAGCGTACGAAAAGGCATTGGTAACTGCAGGCTGGCCGCCGTATGGCAGCATGAATCGGTTGCTGCGCGCCATGGCAGTGGACGTTGACCACTCCTCGTAGGAAGGCATGTCCTTGTTTTCACGCGCCAGCCGCAGCCAGTATTGCACCGGCGAGCGATTTTCGATTGCCGGGCCGAAGTCGCCGAATCCGTGGAAGAAGCGGTTGCCGACATGGCCCCAGTCCTTGAACTCGATGCCAAGCTTGAAAGTGGCCTGGGTCTTCCTGACGAAATCTGCATTGTCCAGGCCGAGCGCCTGGTTGAAGTAGCGGATAGTCGGCAGCGTCGCTTCACCGACGCCGACCGTACCGATCTCCGGCGACTCCACCAGCACGATCTCGCACGACTTGCCCAGCTTGAGCGCCAGCGGGGCGGCCGTCATCCAGCCGGCGGTCCCGCCGCCGACGATGACAATCTTGCGGATAGCCTTATTGGACATAGGTTCCCATCCGGATCTTCATGACGGTCGGGCGGGCCGTCAAGTTGATGCCCCAGTCGGTCTGGTCGCCATTCCAGTTGCGCTCCATGACCCATTTTCCGTCAGCGTCGAAGTGACCTTCTTCCACCCGTGCGTACATCGACGGCTTGCCCGCGTTGTGCTCGAAATTGAGGCGGATGTTCTGGCCGATCACGACAAATTCATTGTCGCCAACCTGGGCCAGCGCAGCGCCGCCATTGGGCGATTCGGTACCCGGCGCCGGATCGTCCTTGTTAGCGTTGCCGAACTGCCATTCGCGGAACTTCGCAGTGATCTTCCAGGTGCCGGCCATGATCGATTGCGGCTTGCGGTCATCCCCTTCAGCGATGCCGGAAGTGCGCCCATCGAGCGACCATTGCGCCCACTGGCGCGCCATCGGCCGGAACGCGGCATAGATCTTGCCGAAAGGCTCCGCCATCGCCTTGTCTTTCAACTTCGATCCCAGCGGATAATTGCTGTAGTCCGCATAGTCGACGCCAAACGGCGCTACACCAATCGCGCCCCGTCCCAGGATCTGGTACACATAGCGCGCATAGCCGGCCGCATTACCCATCTCCGGCACGAACAGCGCATTGTCCGGACGTTGGAAGCGTTCCAGTGTGGCGCCCACCTTGTCCGACTCCGGTGAATAGATGTCCGGTGCCGCGATGTCGATATGCGGGGCGGCAGCCTTGTAGATATCGATCACGTCATAAGTCGGGCCGCCGCTGGCGAAGTTGGCCTTCCATGGCGCCATCGGCTCCAGAGGATCGCGCAGCGCGTTGTTGACGAACATCGGCAGGTCATATACGGCACGCCCTGCCCTCGCGATCGTTTCGATATAGCTGGCCACGGCGTAGGCGTGGAAGTATTCGTCGGCATAGGGGCCGTAGACCTCAGTCCAGGTGCCGCTGGCCGCACCAGGTACCGGAGCCTTCTTGCGCGCCAACACGGCAGCCGGCACCGCCTGGCGGAAGGCCGCCTCGGCTTTCGGACCGAAATCGCGCACGGTACCATAGGTGCCCACCTCGTTCTCGACCTGCACCATGATTACCGTGCGCTGCGCGGAGTCGATCTCTTTCAGGTGCGCCATCAAGGCGGTAAACGCCCTGGTGTCCGCTTTCAGAGTCTGCTCGCCGAACGGCGACAGGCAATAGATTCCCTTCCCATCCTTGCCGACCATGCGCGGGAAGCGCTGGTTATCGAACTTCACCCATTCCGGCGTGTATTGAGGTCCGGTGTTTTTCCAGGTGCCAAACCACAGCAGCGCCAGGCGCACCTTGTTCTGGCGCGCCTGCGCCACCAGGGTGTCGACGAAGGTGAAATCGAACTTGCCCTCGACCGGTTCCAGCTGTTCCCAGGCAACCGGGATTTCCAACGTATTGGCGTTCGCGTCCTTCACCGCGGCCCAGACCTGGCCAAGGGCCGCAGGATAGTTGCTGGAGTTGTGCGCCTGCACGCCCAGTACGGTGAACGGCTTGCCGTCAACCAGCAGCGCGTGGCGGCTGTCCTTGTGCAGCATCTGCGGAATCGGCGCCGGACCGGCAACAGCGTGTGCCGCCAACAGAGCCGACAAGCAAAACACCGCCAGGTGGCGGCTTGGGGGATTCTTCATGCGGTTGTCCATGAGGTGAAAATGGCAGCACGCCACACAGGCGCGCTGCCGGTACTTCTTAGAACGAGTAGCGCGCCTGCAGCGTGTAGCGGCGGCCGGTGTAGAACGCGGAGCGATCCATCAGGCCGATGCCCTGCTGCATATACTGCTTGTACAGCGCGTTGTTCAGGTTTTGCGCCTCGAAGGCGAAGCTCAGATTCTCCGTCACTTTATAGTGCAGGCCCATGTCGAGCTGGCCGTATGCGCCCCCCCAGGTCGGCAAGGCAAAGTTCACCGAGTAAGCCTGGCCGAAATTCGGGCTGTCCGGATTGCGGTCGATACCGGAGCCGTCGGCCGTACCGTAGGCGTTGGCCGCCTGCAGGTATTTGCCGCGCCAGGTATAAGCCAGGCGCGCCGACAGCGGGCCATGGTCATACAGCAGCGTCAGGTTGTAGGCATTCTTCGACATGCCCACCATCGGCAGGCCGCCAAGTACGTGGCCATCCGTGTCGCAACCGGCAAGGTCGCGCGCCAGGTTGGCGTCCAGCGTATCCTTTGGCGTGCACCAGGTACTGGTCACCGGGTGGCCAAGTTTCATGACGCTGTCGATGTAGGTGTAGTTGCCCGAGATGCCGAAGCCGGACAGCAGGCCGGGCAGCTTGTCGAAGTACTGCTGATAGCCGATTTCCACGCCGCGTGCACGTCCGGACGCGTCATTGACCTGCGAGCGGATCAGGAAGTCGTGCGGCTGGCCTGCGTTGTCGGTCAGGGTATACGTCGAGGTGCGGCCGATGATGACGTCCTTCAGCTTCTTGTTGAACAGCGCCACAGTGAGCGAACTGCTCTTGCCGAAGTAGTACTCGCCGGTCAGGTCGAAGTTGTTCGCACGTACCGGACGCAGGTTCGGATTGCCGCGGGCGTCGCCGGTATAGCTGATCGAATCAAGCACCGCCTGGTTGGTGACCGGATCCTGGTGCGTCTTCACGTTCTGGCTCAGGGTCGTGTAAGCCTGCATCTGGTAGAAGTCCGGACGCGTAATCCCTTTCGAGAAGGCGGCGCGGAACTGCAGCTCGTTGCTTGGCTTCAGGCGCAGGTTCAGGCTTGGCAGGACGTTGGTGTAGCTGTTGTTGAACGTCTGCTTGTCGGCTTGCGCCGGAATGATCGGCACGCCCGGCATTGGATTGGCCGGCGGGGTGAACAGCGTGTAGCCGTCGGCCGACATGTCGGTGCGCACCACACGCACGCCGACGTTGCCGTCGACAGGATACGGCAGCCAGCTATCCGAGCCGAAACGCAACTGGGCGTATGCCGACTTGGTGCGTTCGCGCTGCACGTTCAAGCCCTTGTCGTCGCCGAATTTGGCCGGTGCCCAGGTGACCGAGCAAGGCGATGTCTTGCAGACCATGTCGGTATAGCTATGCAGCTTGGCAAAGCCGCCTGGCGGCGAGCCCAGGGACCAGAACAGGTCCGGCGCCACGAATTGCGGTGGCGTCGGCATCTTGCCGCCAAAGAAATTGCCGAACGAGATAGGCGTGGTGCCGCCGGCAAAGCGCGGGTCGCTCAGGTAGGCCAGCTGGCTCAATGGCTGCCACGAATCGCCAACTGCCCAGGGCTGCGTGATCTGTGCCCACTCGGAATCGTGCGTCGAACGGGTTTCCGCCTCGCGGTCGGTGAAGCGTACGCCGAAACGCAGGTCCTGCAGGACCGGGCTGTCGAAAATGAACTTGGCGTCCAGGCGGCCTGCGGTCTGGGTCGCCTCGGCCTGGTCGCGGTGCTCCTGGGCGAAGCCCCAGTAGTAGTTGCCCGGATTGGCCAGATGCGCACGGTCCGCAGCGTCGAAGCCGAATTGCGGCGGAGAGCTGCGCAGGTCCAGCGTTTCCTTCGGCATGTAGCCGCCCAGGCCGACGGTGTTGTCGAAGCCTACAGTCTTCGCCTTGATGTGCTGCAAGTCAGTCTTGAACACCCAACGGTCGCTGGCGCGCCAGGTCAGGTTCCACGCCACGTCGCGCGTGTCGGCCTCACGGCCGACGGCGCGGGTATTGGTGCCGAATCCTACGCCAGGTTCGGTCGGTGCGCGCAGCGTGCCGGTCAACAGCGCACCCCGGTCGTCGAAGGTTGCGCCCGGATCGAGCACGATGGTGGCCGGGTTGGCAGTCTGGAACAGCGATGCTTCCGTGGATTCCAGCTCGTACTTCGAGCGGAAATACGTCAGGGAGGAAGACAGCGTGTCTTTCTTCCACTGCAGGGCGCCATACAAGCCCTCGCGGTCGCGGTCGAAATTGCCGCGGTTCCAGGAACCGCCGCTCGGAATCCAACGCAGCGCGCCGCTGTTGTCGCCCGAAACCGCGTCGGTACGGGGGATGAATGGCGAGACGGACATGCCGTCGCTGCGGGTCTTGATCTGCGAACGGGCCACGTCGATCAAGGCGCCGAACTGGCCGAAGCTGGTATCCCAGCGGTTCGACACCATGCCGGAGTACGATGGCGCGGTCTCGCCGCGCAGTTTCGAACGGGAGGCTTCCGCCGAAACGGCGCCCTTGAATCCCTTGAAGTCGAAAGGCATGGCGGTACGCAGGTTGACCAGGCCGCCGACGGCGCCCTCGATCTGCTCCGCGGAAGGGCTCTTGTACACGTCGACGCCGGCCATCAGTTCCGGTGGCACGTCTTCGAAGCTCAGCGAACGGCCGCCGTTGGCGGAGAAGGAATCGCGGCCATTCAGCTCGGAGCGCACGTAGCTCATGCCGCGAATCGACACGCCGGTACCTTCTGCGGCGAAGCGCATAATGCCGTCGCCCACGCCCTGCTGCGGGTCCTGACGGTTCATGGTGCGGTCGATGGTGACGCCCGGCATGCGCTGCAGCACTTCAGTCACCGACTTGTCCGGCAGCTTGCCCATGTCGTCGGCGACGATCGAGTCGACAATTTCTTCCGCATCCTGCTTGCGCTTCTGTGCCGATTCCAGCGCGGCGCGCTGACCGACCACGACCACGGTGTTGGAGTTGTCCTTGCTTTCCGTTGCGGTCTGCGCGAAGGCACCGCCGGCTGCCAGCAAGGCGATTTGTGCCGCCCCCACGGCGATCGCTGTCTTCTTCAAGTGTTTCACTCTGAATCCTCTCGTTCTAACTTATAAGTGTGATGACGGCTTGCTCAATTGCGCGGGCACGCGGCCGTGTTGGTGCGTGGACTGCGCGTCGATGTGGTAAGCCGGACAGGATCCGCCCGGCGCCCGCGCTGCGCCTCAATTGGCGCTTGCGATTTCGCCGCTGTGCGCAGCAAGAATTTGGAACTTCATGGAATGTCTCCGTCTATGTTTTTTAATCGTCGGCGCGATGAAACCATTCTGCCTACAGGCCTATGCAGCGGCAATTGCGAAAATCACCAATACAACGAACGAAAAACCGGAACAGGTTCTCGTTCAGGTAATTTTCAGCGCATTGGCGTAGCTCAACGCAGGCTGACCGGCCGGCATCGTGACCTGCAAACCTTCCGCAGTCTGGCGGAAGGCAAGCGGGCGTCCGCTGCTCACCAGCTCGACGCGCGCGATGCGTTTAGTGAGGTGCGGCGTGGCGCTGCGCAAAGATTTGATGGTCACTTTTCCGTCCTGCGGCCAGCCCATGACAAAGGCGTACACCGCATCGCCCTTGGCCGTAAAGCGGATATCGGCGGCGGAAAACGGTTTGCCTTTGCCTTCGTTGAAGCCCGCGCCCGACATCGGCGCAGCCGCTTCTTCCATCACGGGGCCCTCGCCGAATACGGCCCAGGGACGCGTTTCGTAAATGGCTTCGCCGTTCTTCGCCATCCAGCGCCCTACTTCCTCGACGATGGCGCGTTCCTGGCTATCGATGGTCCCGTCGCCACGCACCGGCACGCTGAGCAGCAGGTTGCCGTTCTTGCTGACCACATCGATCAGCGTATGCAGCACCGTCTTTGCACTCTTGTAGGCACGGTTATCGTAAACGCGGCGATCGTAATGCCAGCTGCCGATGCAGGTACAGGTCTGCCACGGCAATTCCTCGATGCGGTTGCTTTGCCCGCGTTCGATATCCCACACCATGCTGCGGCGTTGCTGTTCGTTGAGGATCTTGCCGTTGACTACCGCTTCCAGCTTTCCTTTGGTGGCGATGCTGCGGTTGTACATATGGGCAGCCAGGCGCAGGCCAATATCGCTGACAGGCCACAGCGGCAGCACCGTATCGTCGTAGTAGACCATGTCCGGGTCATAGGAGTCGATCAGGTCGCGCGTGCGATTGAAGAGCTTTTCGCCATATGCCTTGTCGGGGATCGCGGCGCCGCCGCCCCAGTGCCATTGGGCGTCCCACACGCCACCTTCACCGCCAGACTTGCTGAGCGGATGGCGCTGAGCATACAGGCCCTGCGGATCAAGTCCTTCCCACCATTTGCCCACGCCGTCCAGGCGCGTCAGGTTGCCGTCGAACTTCTGCGCCGGCTCAAACCAGGTCCAGGCATGGGCCGCGTGCACGCTGACGCCAAAACGCAGCCCGTTTTCACGCGCAGCCTTGCTCCAGCCGGCGATCAGGTCTTTCTGCGGACCGATCCGGGTAGAGTTCCATTCCGGCTGGTAGCGGCTGCTGTACAGGTCGAAGTTATCGTGATGGTTGGCCAGCGCCACGAAATACTTGGCGCCGGCCTTCTTGTACAAAGCCACCAGTTCATCCGGATTCCATTTGTCAGCTTTCCATTGATTGATGATGTCCTTGAAGCCGACCTGCGCGGGGTCGCCGTAAGCCTGCAGGTGGTGCTTATGGACGTCGGTATCATCCTGGTACATCAGGCGGCCGTACCAGTCGCCGAATTCGGGCTGGCATTGCGGGCCCCAGTGTGCCCAGATGCCGAATTTGGCGTTGCGGAACCAGTCCGGCACCTGGTATTTATCGAGCGAATCCCATTCCGGCTTGAACGGGCCGGAGGCGATCGGCAGGCTGGCGTTTGGCGCCATGGCGTCAGCCGCGGCGCCGGCAGTTCCCGATAGCGCGACTGCGGGCACGGCTGCGCCCAGGTGTTTCACCAGGTCTCGGCGTTTCATCAATATTCCTATCTACGTTTGTATTCAGCGTGCCAGCACGCTGCTCAGGTATTCTTCGTGGCTTGGCATGGCCGCCACGGCGGCAGCAATGCTGTCGCGCCGCAACCGCAAGGCGCGCAAGGCATCTTCTTGCGGCATGTCGCGCAGTGAAGGATCGGCGCGCCCCGGCCAATGCCCCATGCCGGCATGCACAGCGAGCCAGCTGGTGGCGTCGAAGCCTTCCTCGTCGTATTGGTGCAGGACGCCGGCCTGGCGCCAGGCGTGGATTTTGAAGGCGAGCGTTTCGGGCAGTTCCATGTTGGCCATGTCGCGCCACAACTGGCTGTCGCGGCGCGCAGTCAGGCAGTAGTGCAGGATGATGAAATCGCGCACTCGTTCGAACTGGCGCACCATGCCGGAGTTGTAGGCGGCAACCGACGCTTCCGTTGGACGCACGCCTTTCAGCAACACTTCGATCAGGCGACCGAGGCCGCTCTGCACCAGGAAAATACTGGTCGATTCCAGCGGTTCGAGGAAACCGGAGGAGAGGCCCAGCGCCACCACGTTGTGCGCCCAGAAACGCGCGCGATGGCCAGTGCTAAAGCGCAGCAGGCGCGGTTCGGCGACCGGCACGCCATCGAGCTGGCGCAGCAACTGCTCGCAGGCGCGTCCTTCATCGATATAGCGGCTGGAGAAAACGTGGCCGTGGCCCGTGCGGTTGCTGAGCGGGATGTGCCACGCCCAACCGGCTTCCAGCGCTGTGGCGCGTGTGTAAGGCATCAACGCTGTACCACTGCGCTCGCACGGGCAGGCCCAGGCGCGATCCACCGGCAGCCAGTGGCTGAAGTCGACAAAGGGTTCTTCCAGCGTGCGGCCAAGCAGCAGCGAGGCGAAGCCGGAGCAGTCGATGAACAGGTCGCCCTCGATTACGCGGCCATCGGCCAGCTTGAGCTGCTCGACGCCGCCGTCGGCACGTCGCGCGACATGCACGATGCGCCCTTCGGTGCGGCGCACGCCGCGTTGCAACGCAAGCTTTCGCAGGAAAGCGGCGTACAACACGGCGTCGAAATGGTAGGCGTAGTTGAACTGGCGTTCCTGCTCCGAGGCGCTGCCCTGGAACCGTCCTTCGCGGGCCATGACGCTGGGCAGGCATTGCTCGCCCAGCGCGCCAAGGGTTTCATCGCCAACGCGGCGATATTGGCCCCACAGCGCTTGCGGACCGCTCAGCCCTCCGATATCACCGAAAGTGTGGAAATACTGTTCGCCGTGCGCACGCCAGTCGCGGAACTCGATGCCCAGCTTGAAGGTGCCGTTGGTGGCGCGCAGGAACTCCGCTTCTTCGATGCCGAGAATGCGATGCAAGGCCCGGATCGAGGGGAACGTCGCTTCGCCGACGCCGACGATACCGATTTCCTCCGATTCGACCAGTTCCACGCTGCAGCCAGGGAGCGCTGTCGCCAGCGCCGTTGCGGCCATCCAGCCGGCCGAACCTCCGCCGACGACCACGATGCGTTTGTATACCGTTACCATTTACTTCGTCTCCGTTATGTTCTGGATTCTGCAAGTGGCCATGGCTGCACGCAATTGTGAAAAATACCAAGGCGTTCAATGAAATCTTGCAGGGTGATTGAAGTACGCGGCCGCAGCATGGAGAATGCGCTGCTATGAACCCGATCCAGGCATGCTTATGCATCGCGCTGCTGGCGCCAGTGGCCGCCAGCGCCCAGGCGCGACTTTCGATTCCGCTCGATGGCGAGTGGCTTTTTCACAAGGTTGGCGACCATGGTTGGCAAACGGTCAACGTGCCCCACAGCTTCGGCGGATATCGTGGGCCGGCCTGGTATCGCCGCACGCTGCACCTGTCGCATGCACGCGACAAAGAACGTCACTACCTCGAGTTCGATGGCGCCCTGCTGGTCACTGATGCGTGGGTCAACGGCCGGCATGCCGGACGCCACGCCGGCGGATTTGCGCGTTTTCGTTTTGACATCACCGAACTGCTGCAGGAAGGCGGCAACGAGATTGCGGTTCGTGTCGACAATGCGCCGGACAGCAGCATCGCGCCACTGGCAGGCGATTACACGATGTACGGTGGCCTTTACCGGAAAGTGCGGCTGGTCTCGACCAGCCAGGTCCATTTCGACATGCTCGATTACGGCGGGCCAGGTGTGTATTTCAAGGCGTCCGAGGTGTCGCAGCAGCGCGCCGCGCTGTCGTGGACCGCGCGCGCCCGCAACGACGGCAGCCGCGCTGTGCATGCCGTCGTCACAACCCGCCTGCGCGATGCAAGCCACCAGGTAGTCGCTTCAGCGCGCCAACCGGTCCTGCTTCCGGCGCACAGCACGGTGCAGGTCGCACTGCAGGCCACCCTGCCCTCGCCCCGCCTGTGGCAAGGCGTGCGCGATCCGTATCTTTACACCAGCGAGGCCGAGCTGGCTGCGGCGGGAAGCGCTAACGGCACGCGCGACCGGATTTCATTCCAGGCCGGCATCCGCGACATCCGGCTCGATCCACAACGCGGCCTTGTGCTGAACGGCGCCAACTACCGCGTGCATGGCGTCAACGTGCACCAGACTTCCCTGCCCGGCAAAGGCATTGCCGCCACCGACGCCGACATCGATGCCGACTATCGCATCCTGTCCGACCTGGGCGTGACGGGCCTGCGCTACGCCCATTATCAGCACCCCCAGCGCGCTTACGACCATGCCGACCGCGCCGGATGGCTGGTCTGGACCGAATTGCCGCTTACGGCAGCAGTCAACGGCTCCAGGGAATTCCTGGCCAGCAGCGAGCAGCAACTGCGCGAACTGGTGCGGCAGAATAGCAATCACCCGTCGGTCATGGTGTGGGGGCTGGGCAATGAGATCTACCAGTCCAACGCGGACAGTGCACGCGTACTGTCTTCACTGCAGCGCCTGGCCCATGAGGAAGATGCAAGCCGGCCAACCGCCTACGCCAACTGCTGTGGGCCGATCGACGGCCCGCAAGCCTCGCATACCGACGCCGTGGGCTCGAACGTTTATTTCGGCTGGTACGATGGAGAGTTCCCGGACCTCGGCCCTTTCCTCGATGCGAACCATGCCAAGCGCCCGGGCACGCCACTGTCGGTCAGCGAATACGGCGCCGGCGCCAGCGCATTGCAACAGGAGGATCCGCCGCAGCGGCCGAAGCCGGGCGGGCGCTGGCATCCGGAACAGTACCAGGCGCTGTATCACGAAGCAGCCTGGCGCCAGCTGGAAACTCGCCCGTGGCTATGGGCGAACTTCATCTGGGCCGGTTTCGACTTTCCCTCGGCAGGCCGCGACGAAGGCGATACGCCGGGCTTCAACGACAAGGGGCTGGTCAGCTTCGATCGCAGCGTGAAGAAGGATGCGTATTTCTGGTACCAGGCCAACTGGAGCAGCGTACCGATGATACACATCACTTCGCGGCGCCACACGCAACGCCAGCAGGCCAGCGTTGAAGTGAAGGTGTACAGCAACCAGGACACGGCCAGCCTGCGCGTCAACGGCGTCGATCTCGGCACGCGGCCCGTGACTGGCCGCATTGCGACCTGGCAGTTGCAACTGGCCGAAGGCGCCAATCACATTGAGGTCACTGCCGGCAACGCCACTGACAGCGTCGAATGGCACTACCGGCCAGGCTCGGCGCCTTCCCAGCGCAGGGACACAACCTTATAGCCGTTGTCGCGGATTGCCTTGAGCAAGGCCGGCAACGCGTCGGCCGTGGCTCCGTTCGCATCGTGCATCAGGATCATGCCGCCCCCTGCCTGCTTCAGTCGATCGACAAGACGTCCCACCAGCGTTTCGACGCGCATATCATTGGGTGCCCAGTCGTCAATGCCCAGGTCGACCGAGGCCACCGTGACCTGGCGCTCCTTCAGTGCCGCCAGCACAGGGGCCGTCTCTTCCAGGAACGGAAAGCGGTAAGCCGCCGGTGCTCGGCCGAACACGCCGGCAAAAGCCTGCATCCCTTTCTCCAGATCCGCCAGCTGTTCGGATGCAGGCATCGACTTCAGTGATGGGTGAGCGAAGCTGTGCAGCGCTACGGTATGGCCAGCGCGCTCGACGCGCACACTCAACTCAGGATTCCTTGCAAGATTTGCGCCGGTCATGAAGAAAGTCGCTTGCGTACAGTGCGCCGCAAGCGTTTGCAACACCCGGTCGATTGTTTCAGGCACCGGCCCATCGTCGAAGGTCAGGACCACTTCGCCCTTCTGCAAAGGAAGCGCTGCGTATTGCGCCGCCCCATACCGCGCGTATTCGCGCTTCAGGGTCAGGACACGCGTGGTGCCGAGGGCATCCGGGGCACAGGTGGCCGCCGCCGCGCAAGACGGCACGCCCACGGCAAACGCCAGTGCGGCCAATCCGGCAAGCCGTTTAAAGATCGGCGACTTCATCGGGCGCTCACGCGCAGCAGTGCCGAGCCATGCGGAGCCAGTGCCTGGCGAATACTCCCCCGCACCTGACCGAGGTCGGCCCGCCGCCACAGGTCGCGCACCGTTACGCTCCGGCCACCCAGGTTAAGGCGTGACAGGTCGAAATCAATCTGCGCCGGCGCATCTTCCGTATTGAACATGGCCAGATAGTAAGCGCTTTCGGAACCATTCGGGCGGGCAGTCCAGATGCGCGTGCCGGCTTCGGCGCGGTGCGGCCGGTTGCCGTGGCTTTTCTGGTTCACGGCCAGCACTTCCGGATTGGTCAGCAAGGCCAGGGTCGGCGCATCCAGGTGCCGCAGGTCGCCCCCCATGATCAGCGGCGAGCGCGCGATGCTCCATAAGGTCATCAGCGTCTGCTGCTCGTCCGGTGTGAACTTCGTATCGCGCGAGTTCATCGCAAGCCGGCCAAGAGGCAGCATGTCCGCATCGGGCCAGGAATTTTCCGCCATGACCGGGTTCCAGTTCTCGAGGCGCTGGAACTGCTCCTTCAACAGCTTCCATTCGTCCCAGAAATCGTCCGAGATGCGCCACATCTGCGCGTAATGCGGCACGTGGGCATCCCAGCGCAGGTCCATTTCACCCGGCGACAAGCTTAGCGTGATGGCGCGCCCGGAGGCCTGGATGGCTTTGTGCGCGGCTTCGACTTCGGGCCAGTTGCGTTCATAAGGCCGCGACATGTCGTCCATCTTGACAAAATCGACGCCCCACGAAGCATACAGCTTGAAGATCGAGTCGTAGTATTCCTGTGCGCCGGGCTTGCTCATGTCGATGCCGTACATGTCGCCGTTCCACTCGCATATGGCCTTGGTGTCGGCGATGTCCTGCGCATGCCAGCGCGTCCCGAGGATCGGCGTGTTCCTGCGCACTGCCTGGCGGGGGATGCCGCGCATGACGTGGATGCCGAACTTCAGGCCCATGCGGTGCATCTGGTCGGCCAACGCCTTGAATCCCCTGCCCTGCGCCGCCGATGGGAAGCGGTTGGGCGCCGGCAACAGGCGTCCGTATTCGTCCATCGTCAGTTCGGCATCCTTGCGGTATTCATAGCTGTTGGCATTCGGCTCATACCACTGGATATCGACAGTGAAGATATCGTAGCCCGAAGGCAGCAGCTTCTCCACCATGATGCGGGCATTTTCCAGCGCCTGGGCCTCGGTAATGGTGGTGGCAAAGGAGTTCCAGCTGTTCCAGCCCATCGGCGGCGTTGGCGCCAGCGCCTTCTTGCGCGCGGCGCCTGGAACCGCGGCGAACGTGGTGGCTGGAAGGGTTGCGGCTGCAGCAGCGGCCACGGACGTAGCAAACAGTTTGCGGCGGGATTGGTCAATCATGGCTTATCGGCTCCAGCGTCACCAGCACAACGTCATTGCTGCGCATCGGTACCTTGAAATTAAAGTCGCCTGACTTGCCAACCGTGACCACGCGGTCCGTTTCGGGCGAGTCCTTGGTCTGGGCATTCAGTTGCTCGAGCTGCGCCGGCGTCAGCTTGTCGGGCGCACCCATTTCCAGATAGGCCGTGTAGGCATCGTTGGCCTTGAAGCCGGTGCGGCGTACCTGCAGGCGGTATTTGCCCGCCTTCGCATTGCGGAACTCCACCTCGGCCGGCTGCGATGGCGTCGCCGGCTGCACGCGGCTGTAGAAGGAGCGGTTGCTCAGCTCCTGTTTCGGCTGCTGGAAGTCCCACACCACGGCACGCATCGCCTTGCCGTCGGTAGCCGCCATCACCTGGCCATCCTTGACCGGAATCTCCTTGCCGCTCAAGGCGTGCAGGTACTTGTAGGAGAAATACGGCGCCTTGCGAATGCCTTGGGGGTTCATCAGGCCAAAGCCGCCTTCGAACGGCTTGTTTTGCGGCCCCGGTTCCTCGAACAGGTCGGTGTACGTCCAGTAGCTCATGCCCTGCACCAGCCCTTTGGTGCCCTTCAATTTGCTCAGGATGTAGGCGGCGCCGATATAGGAGTCATGCACCTTGTCGCGCGGGTTGTAGCTGGTGCTCCACTCGGTGAAGTACAGCGGCAGCTGAGGATACTTCGACCCGGCGATCTGCCCGCGCACCCGGCGTACGTCACCGATGATGGCGTCGGGAGACGGCGACAGCTTGGTGTCCTCGACGCCCTTTTCGTCCAGGAAGCCGCTATCCACGCCATAGGTGTGGGTGGTCACGAAATCGACTGCCGCGCCGCTCTTTGAAACATGGTCGAGGAACTCGGGCACCCAGGCCGCACCTGCGGTGGAAGGGCCGCCCACGCGCAGGGCCGGATCGATCGCCTTGATCGCCTTCGCGGTAACGTCGTACAGCTCGAAGTAGGCCTTCTGGTCGGCATGCTCCCAGAATCCGTCGAGGTTCGGCTCATTCCACACCTCGAAGAACCAGCTGCGCACTTCCGCTTCGCCATAGCGCTGCTGGCAATGCTTGATGAAAGCCGTGACCAGCTCGCGCCAGCCATTCAGCTCGGGATGCGAAGTATTGCCCTCCCAGTAGAAGATCTTCGCATTCGACGTGGCCAGCGCCTTGGGCGTGAAGCCCAGTTCAACGAAAGGCTTGATCTTGCGCGCCAACAGGTCGTCATACAGCTTGTCGATTCCGGTCCAGTCGTAGACCAGCTTCCCGTTTTCCTTTTTCACGGTCTGCAGCACGTCATGGAAGATGGCGTGGAAGCGGATATAGCGGAAGCCCGTTTCGTCCACCACCGTCTTCAGCTGCGCCATGCTGTCGTCGCGCCGCAAGGTGCCGGGATAGTCGGAACCGACCGACAGGTCGAAGAAGCGGTCGAGCGGCTGCTCGGCTTTGGCTGCATCCAGCACCACCTTGCGTGGCGCCGCAATGGCAGCTGTACTGAAAAAACAGGCCGCGCCAAGCGCCGCGAGGCCGATACGATGCAGGTGAATCATCTTTCCAGGCTCCTCATTTCAACTGATGGACCGGGCGATGCTAGCACTGCAAAATCATCGCGGGAACTGCTGGCACGCCTCTTGCGGTAAATCATTCAGCGGGTCGGTGATTTTCATAATTGCAGCGCTTCGGGCAGTCTGCAAAGATGGCCTGGTTTATCAGAATGAAGGATGAAAAACCATGCGATCCTGGATCCTGGCCATGCTCTTCCTGGCCGCAAACAGCGCGCTTGCGCAAACCAGCGTGATTCCCGTCTGGCCCGAGGGCGTGCCGAACGCCCGTGCGCACGCAGGCCCGGAACGGGTCGACGGTGAACGTATCAGCAACGTCAGCGAGCCGACGCTGGCAGTCTACCCGGCCGCCCTCGACCGCCAATCCGGCACCGCCGTCATCATTTGCCCCGGCGGCGGCTACCAGTTCCTGTCCAATACGCGCGAGGGGCAGCAATATGCCCAGTGGCTGTCCGGCCTTGGCATCACCGCTTTCGTGCTGAAGTACCGCCTCGCGGACTATGGGCACCCCGCGCCCTTGCAGGACGTGCTGCGCGCGATCCGCCTGGTGCGTTCCCAGGCGGCGAAATACGGCATCGCGCCGGACCGCATCGGCGTGATGGGCAGCTCGGCCGGCGGCCACCTCGCCGCCAGCGCTTCCACCCTGTTCAACCACCCTGCCGGCCGTGCCGGCGGCGAACTCGATGCCGTCAGCGCGCGCCCGGACTTTGCCATCCTGATGTACCCGGTGATCACCATGGAAGCGCCGGCTGTCCACGCCGGTTCGCGCGATGCACTGCTTGGCGCCAAGCCATCCGCAGCCATGGTCCAGCTCATGTCGGTGGAAAAACAGGTCAGCGCCGCAACCCCGCCCACCCTGCTGATTCACTCGCAGGATGACGGATTGGTCCCGGCCGACAACAGCATCCTGTATTTCCAGGCCCTGACGCGGGCCAAGGTGCCGGCCGAAATGTTCATCTTCGAGCACGGCGGCCACGGCATGGCCATGCGCACCGGGAACGGGACTGCCACCAACTGGACGCGCCGCGCCGAAGAATGGCTGCGCGACCGCAAACTGATTCCATAACATCGACAACACAGGAGCATCAATGAATGTGCAATACAAGCGCCGGATCATGGCGGCCGCGGTTTCCGCCGCCGCACTTGGCGCCGCCAGCGTGGCCTCCGGCGCGCCGATCACCACCCTCGACCGCAACGGCGCCTGGGTCTCGGTCGAAGCCTACGGGCCGAACGTCGTCCACATCACGATCGCCGCCGACAAGGCCGAAGCGCTGAAAGGTCCGGGTTTCGGCATCCTGCCCAAAAATGCGGACAATTCCGCCTTCCGCCATACCAGCGGCAAGGACGGCGACACCTTCGCCTCCGCGGCGCTGAACCTGCGCGTCGCCCCGGCGCCGCAGCCGCGGGTCCCGTCCCAGTCCGAAAAATACTTTGCCCCGCAACTGGCGCCGGTTGCGCTGCAGGTCAGGAACGCCAAGGGCGACCTGGTGCTCGACATGACCGGCTGGGAGCTGTCGCCGCAGACCGTCAACACCGAAAAGACCTACCAGGCCGGCGCCAGCTTCAGCGTCCAGGCCGACGAGCATTACTACGGCATGGGCCAGAACCAGGAATCGACCGGCCCGCTCGACCTGCGCGGCCGCGTCCTGGACTGCAAGCACTGGTATGATGCCCCGGCCGGCGAAACCGTGTGCGTGCCGTTCATGGTCTCGTCCAAGGGCTATGGCATTGTCTGGGACAACCCGTCGGCCACCCGTTTTGTCGCTGGCGTCAACGGCCGCACGTCCTTCCAGTCCAATGTCGGGGAGCGCGTCAGCTTCTTCGTCATCACCGGCAGCACGCCGGAGGAAATCTATTCCGGCTACGCCCGCGTTACCGGCAAGACCCCGATCCCGCCCAAGGCCGCTTTCGGCCTGATCCAGTCCAAGGCCCGCTACGACAGCCAGCAGGAAGTACTGCGCGTGGCGAATACCTACCGCCAGAAGAAGTACCCGCTCGACATCATGGTGGTCGACTGGTTCTACTGGACCCGCATGGGCCAGCTCGACATCGACCCGGCGCAATACCCGGCACCCGCAGCGATGAACAAGGAACTGCACGACCTCGGCATGCAGTCCATCGTGTCGGTGTGGCCACGCTTCGAAACCTCCGGCCGCTACTTCAACGAACTCGATGCCAAGGGCTACTTCCTGAAGGACAAGGACGGCAAGACGGTCGATGGCCTGCCGTTCCGCTCCGACCGCACCGGCGCCCTGATCGATGCCACCAACCCGGCCGCGCGCCAGTGGTTCTGGGAGCGCGTGCGCGACAACATCCTGTCGCAAGGTTTCGACTATCCATGGCTGGACGAGACGGAACCGGACCTGGTCCCGGATGGCTTCTTCTATTCGATCGGCAGCGGCGACCGTTATCGCAACCTGTTCCCGCTACTGCACGTGGAAGGCGTACAGCAAGGCATGCGCGCCTGGAAGCCGAACAAGCGCGCCCTGATCCTGTCGCGCGCGGCCTACCTCGGCTCGCAGCGCACCGGCGCCCTGTTCTGGTCTTCCGACATCCATCCTTCGTGGGAAGCGCTGGCGCGCCAGGTGCCGACTGGCCTGAACATGACCGCTTCCGGCATCGCCTACTGGGGAAACGATATCGGCGGCTGGCAATGGCTGCCGCAGTCGACCAAGGCCACCAGGGTGCCGCTGGTCGATCCGCGCGGCGCCGAAGCAACCATCGGCCAGAACCATGACTATCCGGAATTGCTCACGCGCTGGTTCCAGTACGGCACCTTCCTGCCAACGCTGCGCCTGCACGGCGACCGCAAGCACGCGGAAATCTGGGAGTTCGGCCAGCAGGCGGAAACCATCATGGCGCGCTATGACCGCCTGCGCTACCAGTTGATCCCCTACATCTACAGCCAGGCCAAGGCAACCTGGGACAACGGCGCGCCATTCATGCGCCCCTTGTGGATGGACTTCCCGAACGATCCGAAAGTGGCCGACATCGGCACCCAGTACATGTTCGGTCCCGCCTTCCTGGTCGCCCCGGTGACCGAGCAGGGGCAGACAGAGAAGGACGTCTACCTGCCGGCAGGCGGCGACTGGTACAACTTCTGGACCAACGAGAAGCTGGCCGGTGGGCGCTGGGTGCGCGTCGCCGCGCCGATCGACCAGATCCCCGTCTTCGTGCGCGCCGGTTCCATCGTGCCGCTGGGCGCCGACATCCAGTCCACCGCCAGCAAGCAGGCGATCGCCGAAATCCGCGTCTATCCCGGCAAGGACGGAGAGTTCGCGCTGTATGACGACGATGGCGTCTCCTACGACTACGAAAAAGGCAAGGGTACGCTGGCGAAACTGGCATGGAACGACGCGGCCGGCCGCCTGGCCGTGAACGGCGACAGCGAGCTGTCGCGCAAGGCGCCGGGCATCACCAAAGTGGTGGGCAAATGAGCCGGGACTCGGCACCGACGGACCCGGCTCGCCGCCGCAGCCTTCTCAAGCTGGCCCTGGCCGGCGCCGGTGCGGCTGCGGCGCCATTGGCCCCGGCGGCTGCCGCTTCCGCAGCGGCGCCATGCACCCCGCCCGGCGCCGCCCTGCAGCCGGCCTACGGCATCGAAGGCCAGCGCAAGGCGGACCTGGGCAACGGGATGTTCGTGAACCCGATCGTGCCTGGCGACCATCCCGACCCTACCATCCTGAAGGACGGCGACGATTACTACATGACGTTTTCGTCCTTCTACTCCTACCCCGGCGCCGTCATTTGGCATTCGCGCGACCTGGTCAACTGGTCGCCCATCTGCGCCGCGCTGCAAAAACCGCTTGGCTCGGTGTGGGCGATGGACCTGGCCAAGCATGGCGGCCGCTACTTCCTGTACATCCCGGCCGGCGACTCCATTTACGTGGTCCATGCAGACAATATCCGCGGTCCCTGGAGCGAGCCGGTAGACCTCAAGCTGCAAGGCTGCATCGATCCCGGGCACGCCGTGGGCGAAGACGGCAAGCGCTACCTGTTCTTCAACGGTGTGCGCCGCATTGCGCTGGCGGATGACGGCCTGTCGACCGTCGGCCCGCTGGAGCATGTCTACCATCCCTGGCGCTACCCGGAAGACTGGGTGGTGGAAATGTTTGCCCCAGAAGGCCCCAAGCTGTTCCGGCGCGGCGAATGGTTTTACCTGGTGGCCGCCGTCGGCGGCACCTCCGGCCCGCCGACCAGCCACATGGTCACCGTGGCGCGCTCGCGCTCCATCCACGGCCCCTGGCAGGACTGCCCAGCCAACCCCATCGTCCGCACCCGCAGCGCTGACGAACCCTGGTGGTCGCGCGGCCACGCCAGCATTGTCGAAGGACCCGGCGGCGACTGGTGGATGATCTACCACGCCTACGAAAACGGCTTCCGCACGCTGGGCCGCCAAACCATCCTCGAACCGATCGAATGGAGCGGCGACGGCTGGTTCCGCGCACGCGGCGGCACCCTGGACAAGCCCCTGCGCAAACCAAAGGGCGGTCGCGCCTCGCCGGCCGGCCAGGCGCTGTCCGACGACTTTTCCAGCAACAGGTTCGGCATCCAGTGGAGCTTCTTCGCGCCCGGACCCGACGAAATGCGGCGCGCCAGCTATGACGGCAAGGGCCTGCTCATCCAGGCCAAGGGCAGCTCGCCGGCCGATTGCTCCCCCCTCACCTGCATCGTCGGCGACCGCGATTACGAAGTGTCGGTGGTGCTCGATATTGCGGAAGGCGCGCAAGGCGGACTGCTGCTTTACTACAGCCAGCGCGGCTACTGCGGGATCGGCTTCAGCCCCACGCAGATGTTCACCTACCACTGCGGCGAAGAACAAAGCTGGATGCGCGAAAAGATGGCCGCCCGGACCATCCATATCCGGCTGGCGAACCGCGCCAACATCGTCACCTTCCACTACTCCAGCGACGGCGTGGCGTGGACCAGGCATCCATGGCAAATGGAAGTGTCGGGCTTCCACCACAATGTGTTCGGCGGCTTCATGAGCCTCAAGGTCGGCATTTTCAGTGCCGGCTCCGGTGAAGTCAGGGCGCGGCAGTTCACCTACCGCGGCCTGAAGCCCGCCTAGGCCTGCAGCGTAAGCCGGTAGACCGTGGTCTGCCGGTACACCTGCCCCGGCGACACGATGACGTGCGGCCAGGCCGCGCTGGCCAGCTCGGGACGCGCCTGCGCCTCGACGCTGAAGCCGCCCTGGTGGCCGGCGCGGAACTGCACGGCGGCCTCGGTGGTCTGGACCTGCAGGCAGCGCCCCGACCCCGGATCGACGATGCGGGCCACGGTGCGCAGCGGCCCCTGGCCGCCGGCAAAGTGGCTGCGCACGAACAGGCTGTGATTGAAACCGCCCCTGCCGCAGATCTGGCTGTCCGGCCAGCGCAGGCGCGCGCCGATCGGCGCCGGCTGGCGGAAGTCGAACGCCGTCCCGGCTACGGCCGCCACGCCGGAGGGCATGCCGTCCGCATCCACCTCGACGTAGTAGTCGGCGTCGATCTGCACCATATGGTCGCCCACATCGGCGATGCCTCCGTTCAGGTTGAAGGCGGGACAAGCACCCAGTTCGAGCGTCGTGGGCGCCATGGCCACCACTTCATGTTCCACGCTCAGGCAGCCGTCGTCGTCCAGCCGATACTTCGCCAACTGGGCCACTGCGCCGCCGGCCCCGGTGCGCAACAGCGTCACCCCGCCGTCGGCGTGGCGTCCTTGCCACAGCACCGGATTGGCGGCGCCCTTGGGCGCCAGCAGGACATCGGCCATGCGGCCGTAGCGGTCGGGCGCCCGCCAGGACCACAATGCGGCGTCGCGTTCGGTAATCGTCGCCACCATGTCGCTGGCGTTCCTGAGTGTAAACAAGCGGTATTCGTCCGCTTCGGGCGCGGTGCCTGAAAAACGTTTGGTCATCATTAAAAGATCGGGCTTCCTGTGCACACCATTGGCACCATGCCATTCTGCAATCCGGCGCATGGCGATTCAATTACTAAAATCACCAAGCCATCGAACGATTCTGGCCAAGAGCGCAGCAAAGGGGTTTCCGGCGCCCGGGAATCGGCAATAATGCCTGCGCAGCCTCCTTGGGACGGGCCAGATCCGCCGTCCTATGTCAAATTTGATATAGCTGCACGCAAAAGTGTTATTGGAAATGGAAAGGCCCCTTCGCCTACGATCTTCCGATACCGATTCGAAAAACAGGCCCGGTGCGCCGCCCACGCGCGCCAGGCCAGAGACAACCCACTTTGTGAGCACCGCATGAGTACTTTTTCAACCGTAGACTTGTTCGTCTTCCTGATTTACTTCATTGCCGTTGCCGGCTACGGCATCTGGATCTACCGCCGCAAGCAAAGCAGTTCCGGCCAGGCTTCGCATGACTACTTCCTGGCTGAAGGCTCGCTGACCTGGTGGGCCATCGGCGCCTCGCTGATCGCCTCCAACATCTCGGCCGAGCAGTTCATCGGCATGAGCGGCTCCGGCTACAAGATCGGCATGGCCATCGCGGTCTACGAGTTGATGGCAGCCGCCACGCTGGTCATCGTGGCCGTGTTCTTCATGCCTGTCTACCTGAAAAACCGCATCTACACCATGCCGCAGTTCCTCGAACAGCGTTACGGCAAAGCGGTGGCAACCACCATGGCCCTGTTCTGGCTTGGCCTGTACGTGGTAGTCAACCTGACCTCCATCCTCTACCTGGGCGCCCTGGCGATCTCCAGCCTGTCCGGCATCGCCCTGCTGCCTTGCATGCTGTTCCTGGCCGTGTTCGCGGCAGTAATTACCCTGGGCGGCATGAAGGTGATCGGCTACACCGACGTGGTGCAGGTGGCCTGCCTGGTGGTGGGCGGCCTGGTGACGACCTGGCTGGCACTGGACCTGGTGGCCGGCCTGGCCGGCAAGAAAGGCGCGATCGACGGCCTGTCCGAACTGTTCGGCGTGGCCCGCGGCCATTTCGACATGGTGCTGAAGCGCGAAGATCCGAACTACATGGACCTGCCGGGCCTGTCGGTCCTGCTGGGCGGCATGTGGATCGTCAACCTGAACTACTGGGGCTGCAACCAGTACATCACCCAGCGTGCCCTGGGCGCCGACCTGCCGACCGCCCGCAAAGGCCTGCTGTTCGCTGCCTTCCTCAAGCTGCTGATGCCGGTGATCGTGGTTCTGCCAGGTATTGCGGCCTACGCGCTGGACAAGTCCGGCGCCCTGGGCGACGCCATGCGCCAAGGCGGCGAACTGAATCCGGACCGCGCCTACCCTGTGCTGCTTAACCTGCTGCCGTCCGGCCTGAAAGGCGTGGCGTTTGCCGCCCTGACCGCCGCTGTCGTGGCTTCGCTCGCAGGCAAGGCAAACAGCATTGCCACCATCTTCACCCTGGACATCTACAACAAGACCTTCAACAAACAGGCCACCGAACAGCGCATGGTATGGATCGGCCGCGTCAGCGTGGTGGTGTCCATGGCCCTGGCCGTGCTGATCGCACCGCTGCTGGGCATCGACAAGAAAGGCGGCTTCCAGTACATCCAGGAATACACCGGCTTCGTCTCGCCCGGCATCCTGGCCATGTTCCTAATGGGCTTCTTCTGGAAGAAGACCACCTCCGGCGCCGCGATGTTTGCCACCGTGGGCGGCCTGGTGGGCTCGATCATCCTCAAGTTCCTGCCGGGGATGATGGACCTGTCTTTCCTGGTGCCGATCGGCTTCGCCAAGGTGACCGAAGCGGGCGTGGCCGAAATCCCATTCCTGGACCGCATGTTCATCGTGTTCTGGTTCGTGGTCGCGGGCATGGTCCTGATCAGCAAACTGGCCGAAGCCAAGCGCGACGGCACGATTGCCAAGCACCTGCACGTCGACACCTCCATGTTCCGCGTCGACGGCGCCTTTACCCTCGGCTCCGCAGTGATCGCCGTAGCGCTGGCAGCGATTTACGGTTCGCTCTGGTAAGCAGCGGCGCCCCAAACCTGATGCCGTTCAGTTCGCGCTGAACGGCATTTTTCTTTGGTGTAAGGCCTCCGTAAGTTTCATCCCGACAATAAAGAAAGAGACATGCTGGCTGCAAGCCGGCCATAACCACAACCAATAGCGCGGCATCGCCATGACGAGACCCCTCCAATTTCAACGCATCGGCAAGGCCGCCTCGGCCGCCGTGGCTGGTGTTGCCACCGCCATGGCCTGCTACTGGGCTACCGGCTCCGGCATTGCGCCCCTTCCCCTGGCTTGCCTGGCGGCGCTGGGCAGTGCCGGAGCGAGCCTGCTACTGTTGCGCAGCGGCGGCACGCAACAGAACGTATTGGCGGAAAAGGTTGCCGACGAAATCGACACCATCATGATTGGTGCGGCCGAGACCTCCTACTTCGTCGATTCGATCAGGAAGCGGATTTCTGGAGACGTCGAGTCGACCAACCAGATCGCCGTCCGTTCCGCGTCCAGCGCCAGCGAGATGGAGGAAATCGCTGCCAACGCAGAACGTGCGTCCGAAGTCGCCACCATGGTGCGGCGCGAGAGCGTGACCGGGCGCGGCGCGGTGGACCAGGGCCTGCAGCAGATCAGCGATGCGCGCGGCAACGCGCAAGCAGCCTCGCAACTGATGGACGCCTTGCAGGAAAAGTCGCGCAGCATCCACGGCATCACGGCAGTGATTACCGAAATTGCGACGCGTACCAACCTGCTGGCCCTCAACGCGGCAATCGAGGCGGCGCGCGCCGGCGAACATGGGCGAGGCTTCGCAGTCGTGGCCGGTGAGGTGCGCCAGTTGGCCCAGCGCACGGCCGAAGCGACCGCCGACATTGGGCACAAGGTAACCGCCATCCTGGCGGAAGCGGAGCGCGCCTCGTCCGGCATGGCCTCGCTCACCGGCAAGGTCGGGCAGGCGGCGGTGGAAGTGGAACGCGTGCACGCCAGCTTCAGCACCATCGAACGCTGCGCCGCAGAGTCGCACGGCGAGATCCACAAGATCGCCCTCGCCTCGCGCGAACATGCCGCGTCAACCCGCCACATTGCCGAAGCGATTGGCCAGATCCGCGACGGCATGCTTGGCATGCAGGCCGAGTTGCCGCGCGCCGCCAGCTCCGCACAGGCGTTGGCCGAACGCGCCGAATCGCTGTTCGAAGCCACCACGGAAAGCAACGCCGCAACGCAGCATGACGCGATTCGCGCCGTCGCACAGCAGGCCGCCACCAATGTCGGCAAACTGTTCGAGAAGGCCATCGCCAGCGGCGAGATCAGCGAGGCAGCATTGTTCGACCGTCGCTATATCCCGATCCCGGACACTGATCCGCCCAAGCACCGCAGCGCTTTCGACAAGTTTACCGACCGCGCACTGCCCGCATTGCAGGAAGCAGTGCTGGCGGCCATGCCGCAGCTGGCCTTTGCCGGCGCAGTCGACAACAACGGCTACTTCCCGACCCATAACAAGAAGTTTTCGCAGCCTTTGACCGGCGACTACGCCACCGACCTGGTCAACAACCGCACCAAGCGCATTTTTAACGACCGCACCGGTTCGCGCTGCGGCTCCAATACCAAGCCTTACCTGCTGCAGACATACAAGCGCGATACCGGCGAAGTGATGCACGATTTGTCCGCCCCAATCTACGTCAACGGCAAGCACTGGGGCGGATTCCGCATCGGCTACCGTTCAGCGTCAGGCCATTAGGCCAAGGCCGCTGGCGCGGCACGGACGGGTCAGACCCTTGGGTCTGACTCGCTCCCGCTCTACTCCGATTCCACCGCGAGCGCCCTGTCGCGGTAAGCCCGCGGCGTGCAGCCAAGTTCGCGCTTGAACACCAGGTGCATGTACTGGGTCGAGGTGAACCCGCACTCCAGCGCCACATCGGCAATACTGCGTTCGCCGCATTCCAGCCCAGCCTTGGCGGCATTGAGCTTGAACTGCAGGATCACGTCATGCACGCTGCAGCCCAGCTCCTGCCGGAAATAAGCCTCCAGCGAGGAACGCGAAACCCCGACATATTCGGCCACCTGGTGAGTCTTGATGCCCTGGCAGGCATATTGGCGGATGAAGTGCCGCGCCCTGGCCACGTGCGGGTGCCGTACCGCCTGGTGCTGGCTCGATGCGAACACATTGATCCCGGCCGGCGGCATCATGATGCGGGTATTGGACAGGCGCACGCCGTGCAGCATCTGGTCCAGCAGGTGGGCTGCGGTGCGCCCCATCTCCTGCGCCCCCTGGATCACGGAGCTGAGCGGAATGCGGGTCAGCATGCGCACCAGCGGATCGTTGTCGATGCCGATGATCGCCACCTGTTCCGGTACCGCGATGCCGGCGATGATGCAGGCCTGCAGCAGCTGGCGTGCGCGGGCATCGGTCACCGCAATGACGCCGACCGGCTTGGGCAGGCTGCGCAGCCAGGCAATCTGTCCCTCCACCGACTCGTCCCAGGCAGAGGCGCTGGTCTCGCAGCCACGGAAGATTTCGGCATCCATGCTATCGGCTTCCATCAGGCTGCGGAACGCGATCTCGCGTTCCTGGGCCCAGCGGTTTTCCCTGGCCTTGGGCAGGCTGAACAAAGCAAAACGGTGCAGACCGACGTCGATCAGGTGGTCACGCGCCAGCTTGATGAGCTTGAAATTATCGGTCGCCACGTAGGGGATGCCACGCGGGTATTCCGCCTCGTCGGCATAGGAGCCGCCCACCGCCACCACCGGTACGTTGCAGCGCGAGAGCGCCGCTGCCACTGCCGGATCGTCGAAATCGGCAATTATTCCATCGCCTTGCCAATTCTCAATTCCGGCCAGGCGCAGGCGGAAATCCTCTTCCAGGAATAAATCCCAGGCTGCCCGCGTGCTGCCAAGGTAGGCGGCGACGCCGGAAATAACGTCGCGGTCGAAACTTTTATTAGCGTTGAATAACAGGGCAATACGGTGTGCTTTCGAAGTATTCATGATCGCCATTCCCAGACAGGTTTCAATGGAATGCAAACAAATGGCGATTGCCGCTTACTTGTAGCGCTTTGAATATGCAGGGACGCGAAATGGCAGAAATGCCGCGCATGGTGTTCTTCATGGTGTCTCCGTATAGCCGGGTGGCGTCGTGCACCCCCGGTCTTACTTCAGTATTGAACGGTTCTCTATAACAGTGGGTAGCGGAAGCTAAGCCACCGTTGCCCCAAGCATAGGAGGAAGCACACCACAGGCGGTAACGCCCACAGGGAAATTTCTATCAAAATGCAAAAAATGCGATTAGTCCTGCAGGGAGTGCAAGCGCATCAGCCGGGTTCTGTGGCGGAAGCGGGCGGCGCGTCGGCAGGTGCCGCTTCGCATGTTGCTTCCTGCTGGGTTGCCAGCAAGCGGAAGGATTTCGGCGTGCAGCCGTATTCTTCCTTGAACAGCTTATTGAAGTAGGAAACGTTGGAATAACCAACCGAATAGGCAATTTCTGCGATCGCGGCGCCGCTTTTCTCCGCCAATAACCTGGCAGCCTCGGTCAGCCGCAATTTATTCAGGTAACTGGTAAATGTCATTCCGAGTTCCGTTTTTAAAAGCTCGTTGACCTTATTGCGATTGGTGCCAGTTGCCGAAACCACGGATTCCAGGTCAAGTTCAGTATTCGTATAATTGGTGGCAATATATCGCAGCACCGTGGCCTTTTCTTTATCCTTATATGGTTCCAGGGTTAATTGCCGATAGGCGACCAGCGGCAGGTCTTTTTTCATCCGTGAATTCAGGCTGGCTGTCAAGGCCAGCGAATGGGCGCGGAAAAACCACCATGCAAAAGCAGCCCAGCTGGCCAACAGCATCACGACCAGTGCGGCGATGTAGCGGTAATCGCGGCCGTGCAGTTCCAGTTCGCTGATTTCCAGGCTGGAGGCGACGTTCATCGGGCTCTGGCTGCTGGTGCCGAATATGAATTTGGCCACCTTGGTCAATTCATACCCCTGGTGCGACAGGTCCAGCTTGACGGTGTAGAACCACCAATCGGGAATGGTCAGGCGCGTCAGGTCCAGCGAAACCGGCACGCCGCGCTCATTGCACGAAAAGTAGGTCCCCGGCGAACGGTAAGTCAGGAACTCTCCCACCCTGGAGACCTTTGGGTCGAAGGTGGACACGCTGAAAACCATCGAATTGGCCGGCGCGCATTTGGCCAGGAAAGTGATATCGGAATATTTTGACCAATCCACCAGGGCCAGCCGGCCTTTGGAGTCGTGCAGCACCAGGCCTGCGGAGGCGAACGGGTATTTGCCGACCTCGGTCAATTTGAACTCGTAGCGTAGTTGCCCGTGCTGGGGGACGGCAATCGCAACGGTTGACGTGCCGCCCATTTCCACATCCGAATTAGTCATGTAATGCCAGCCCGCGCCAGCCTTGGGTGCAGGTACCAGCGCAACAGACAAATAGCTCTGGTAGAACAGGAATGATGCCAGCAAGGCGTCCCCGATCACGAGGCCGATCAGCGCCAGCAGCGCCTTCTTAAAAAACTGTTGCATTATGTTCGGATTGGTTGAACTGTCTCGTCGCAATGCCTCTTGCCGGGCTTGCTCGTTGCATCATAACAGTTCAACCAGTGAAAGGGGGGCACGCTCGCCCCACCCTGCCCTTAGCGCGCCTGGCGCAGTGGCTTGCCGTTCACATCATAGGCGGCAGCCTCCAGGTGCACCACCGTGCTCTGCGCCTTGTCTCCGGCCGCATCGGCTGCCAGGATAATTGTGTAATCACCTTTGGCGACCTTCCAGGTCTTGCTGGCCGAGTCGTACATGGCCAGCAGGCGCGGATCGACCGTGACGGAAGCCCTGGTTTCGGCGCCCGGCTGCAGGTCGACCTTCTGGAAGCCGGCCAGGCGCTTCGGCGCCTCCCATTTGGCTTTCAGTGGGGCGACATAGACCTGGGCCACTTCCTTGCCGGCGCGCTTGCCGGTGTTCTTCACCGTGAACGAGGCTTGCAGCACCCCGTCCTTCACGCTGGCCGACAGGCCGGAGAAGCCGAACTCGGAATACGACAGGCCATGGCCGAACGGGAACAGCGGCTTCAGGCCCTTCCGGTCGAACCATTTGTAGCCCACCGCCGCGCCTTCGCCGTAGTGGACCTCGAAACGCTTGTTCTCCACTTCCGGATAGCCATCCAGGGCCGGACGCGGCAACTGTGCGTCCGAAGCCGGGAAGGTGGCGGGCAGGTGGCCGGACGGATTGACTTCGCCAAACAGCACGCTGGCGATCGCTTCGCCGCCGCTGGTGCCCGGGTACCAGGCTTCCAGCACGGCCGGCACTTTCGGCAGCCATGGCATGGTCACCGGGCCGCCCGTTTCCAGCACGACGACGGTTTTCGGGTTGGCCGCAGCCACCGCCGCGATCAATTCGTCCTGTTTATTCGGCAGCGACAAGTTCGGCACGTCGAAGGCTTCGCCGGTCCACTGGGTCGCGAACAGCAGCACCACATCGCTTTCCTGTGCCAGCTTGGCCGCTGCCGCCTTGTCTGCGCCATCGGCGAAAGACACGGTAGCCGACGGCAAGCGCTTCTGGATCGCTTTCAGCGGCGAGGACGGGTAGACCATCACCGGGCCTGGCCAGGTCTTCGGTTCCATGCCCGGCACCGCGTTGCCGCCGGCCGGATATACCAGCGAAGAACCGCCGCCGGCCAGCACGCCTTTGTCCGCATAACCGCCGATGACGGCAACGCGCTTGACCGACTTATCCAGCGGCAGCACGGCACCGCTGTTCTTCAGCAGCACCATGCCTTCCTGCGCATCCTTGAGCGACACTGCGGCATGCGCATTGAAGTCGATCTTGTCCGGTTCAGCCTTCACCGGATGGTCCACCACCCCGTGTTCGAACATGGCGTGCAGCACGCGGCGCGCCATGTCGTCCAGGCGGGCTTGCGGCACCCAGCCGTTCATCACCGCTTCTTTCAGCGGCGGGCCGAAATAGTCGGCCAGGTCGAATGGCATACCCGATTGCTGGTCCAGGCCCGCATTGGCTGCCGGGATCGTGCTGTGGGTCGCGCCCCAGTCCGACATCACCCAGCCCTTGAAGCCCCAGTCCTTCTTCAGCACCTCGGTCAGCAGGTAATTGCTTTCGCAGGCGTACACGCCGTTGACGCGGTTATAGGAGCACATGACGGCGCCGGGATTCCCCTCTTCCTTGGCGATCTGCAGGGCCAGCAGGTCCGACATGCGGGCCGACTGGTCGTCGATATTCACGTTCAGGGTGGTGCGGCCGGTTTCCTGGTCGTTCAGCGCAAAGTGCTTCAGGGTCGATACCACGCGCTGCGACTGGATGCCCTTGATCTGGGCACCCACCATCTTGCCCGCCAGGAGCGGATCTTCGCCGCCGTATTCGAAATTGCGGCCATTGCGCGGATCGCGCATCAGGTTCACGCCGCCGGCCAGCAGCACGTTGAAGCCGTAGCCGCGCGCTTCCGCCCCGATCATGGCGCCGCCGGCGAAGGCGGTCTGCAGGTCCCAGGTGGCCGCCGTGTTCAGGCCCGACGGCAATGCAGTGCCCGGACGCGCGTGCGGTCCGGCCTGGCTGGCCACGCCGATGCCTGCGTCGGTTTCCCACAAGTTCGGGATGCCCAGCCGCGGCACGCCATACACGAAGCCGGCCGATTGCACGTGCGACTCTTCGGGACGCTTGTACTTCTTGTGCTCCATGTCGGCGCCCATGTAGCCGAACACCAGCTTCAGCTTCTCATCCAGGGTCATTTCCTTGACAGCCAGGCTGGCGCGTTCCGCCGCACCCAGTTGTGCATTCATCCACGGTTTGCCATCAGGCGCGGCCAGCGCAGTACCGCAGCACATTGCCACGGCGGCGGACAGGAGACTGATCGTTTTCTTCAATTTCATCGCTTCCTCGAAAAAAGGGGCGGCCGCGGCCGCCCCGAAAACTACCGGAAAAGGTAGAGGAGACTACAGGTTACAACATTGGCTGAACGCCCGGCTGGCCTTGGCCAGCCGGGCGTTCAAACAGGGTTCGCGACAGCCAGGCGCGCAGCGGCCTGTCATACCAGCGCGATAGCGCCAGCGCAAACAGGGTCACGCCGCAATACATCGCAACGATGGCCATCGACAGCACGGTGCTGGACGGATGGGTCGACCAGATCCAGTGCGCGAAAACATAAATAAACGGGTAATGCACAATATAAACCGGATAAGACAACTCGCCCACCAGGCGCGCCACCGGTCCTGCGCTGCCTTCCGGTTGGCGCGAGCCGGCCCCGGCCGCCAGCACCAGCGGGAAGATCACGATCACGGCCATCGACTCGAACAGCCAGTTTGCCGCGCCGAAGCCGGGGGCTGCAAACACCAGCAACAGCAGCAGCGACAGCGCGATGAAGGCGCTTGGCAGCGCGATGCGCAGCCGCATGCGGTATACCAGCAGGCCAAGCAGGAAGGGACAAGCAAGGCGCACCGGCGCCACCCAGAAGTGGTCCCAGCCCCAGCCAAAGCCCAGGTTGCCGAATTTCTTCGCGGTCCACAGCAGTACGGCAGCACTGGCAACGCACAGGACGATGTGCAGGCGGCGGCCCAGGCGCGCCGCGAACAGCCCGAACAGGATGTTCGCGATGTACTCCTGGAACAGGGTCCACGACGGCCCGTTGACCGGGTGCGTCTCACCGAAGTAATTGGGCAGCGTCGCGGCCGGCAACAGCAGCAGGCCCAGTACGAAGGTCAGCGCCAGGCGGCCCGGCGACAGGACAACGCCCACCTTCTGCGCATCACCGGCAAACGGGTCCAGCATGTAGCCGAGCAGGCCCACCACCATCGCCACCACCACCATCGGGTGCAGGCGGACCAGGCGCCGCGCAAAGAACTGCGCCGGCACCAGGCCGCGGCCATCGTAAGCATGGCCCAGCACGAAACCGGACAGCGCGAAGAAGAAATCCACCGCGAGATGCGTATGCCGCATCGGATTCTGCTCCAGGCTCGGCACCAGCATCTCCAGGATGTGGAAGGCGAACACGCTGAAAGCAGCAGTGCCGCGCAGGCCGTCCAGTACGTGGTAGTGCGATTTCATTTTGCGGCGTTCACAATCGTGCTGATCACGTCAGGGAAGGCTTGCGCTCCGGTGTTGCGGTTAAACAGGCCCATCTGGTGGTTGTCGGTATAGCCGTTATCCCAGTACATCGGCACGATGCCGCGCGTGAAGGCGGCACGGGTAATATACTGGTCCCACATCTTGCGATAGGTGCCGGCCGGATCGTATTCGGTGCGCAGGATGGCGGCATACTCGCCCATCAGCACCGGCACGCCCTTGTCGATAAAGCCGGTCTTCATCTTCTGGAACTGGCCATCGGTGTAGGACTCGTTGGCCCAGCCCGACGGATTCGCGGCCTGGCCCCACTTCCACGACGAGCTGTTGGCGTCCAGCGTGAAGTCGAACGGATCGTAGTAGTGGATCTCCATCATCATGCGGTTCGCCGTCCAGTCGCTCGGCATGGTTGCATTGCAGCTGATGGAGTTGTTGATGTTGGTGTTGAATGCCTGCACCACCAGGTGGCGGCTGCTGTTATTGCCGCCGGTAGCGCGCACTGCGGAAATAAAGGCCTGGTTGAAGCCCTTTTGCACGTCGCAGTACTCGGTGGTCGGAGGGTTGTAGTTACCATCGACCATGACTTCATTGGTGCCGGCGAACAGCAGGGTGTCGTCGTGGTTCTTGAAGTTGTTGGCGATCTGGGTCCAGAACTTGGTCAGCCGCGCGTTGGCCACTCCCTGTTGCGCGTAGGTGGGCTGCATCCAGCCGCCATCCCAGTGGATATTGATCATGGTCACCAGGCCGGCATTGTGGGCATAGTTGACCACTTCGGTCACGCGCTCCATCCATTGCGGGCTGATATTGTCGTTGGCATCGGCGTACTGCTTCCAGGAGACAGGAATGCGCACGCTCTTGAAGCCCGCCGCCTTGATGCCGTTGAACAGGGCCTGGTTGGCCTTTGGATTGCCCCACGCCGTTTCGTTGAAATTGGTGCTGCCCCAGACGTAGGAGCCGGTCGCTTCCAGCGTGTTGCCCAAGTTCCAACCCGGCGCCATCTGCCCCGACATCTGCATGCTGGTCATGTTGCGCATGACGCCAACGCGCACCGCATGCGCCGTACCTGAATTGAAACTGCCGCTGCCTGCGCTGAACTTGACCCAGTACCAATACACGGTGCCCGGGCTCGCGCTGCTGTCGGTATAGCTGGTTGCGCTCTTGCCCAGCACTGCCAGGCGGCTGCGCCCATTCGGGTCGCTATCGGTATCGCGATATACCTGCAGGCCGCTGACGCTGCCGCTGACGGTCCAGCTCAAACGAACGTCGCTGCCGGTACCGCTGGCAGTCAGGCAGACAGTGGCGCCGCCGCCGCTGCCGCAATTCTGCGCCTGCGCAAACGGTGCTGCGCAAAGGGCCAATGACAGAACGGTCTTGATCAACACAGGTTTCATTGTTCTACCTTTCTCTGAAGGTGCCCGCACAGCGTCTCCTCCGTGGGTGGGCGGTTGGGGTGTTGGCGTCCAGCTTTCTTATAGGACGCATTGTGGAAGCTGCAACCCCGCGCCGCAATTGCAAAAACCGCCAACGCGGAATATGAAATTGCGCAGCCTCCTTGCAAGCCATTGCCCGCGCAGCCAGTCGCTATGCACAATAGGGTACTGTCAAAAAACCAAGGAATAATCGATGCTGAAACGCACCCTGCTCGCGAGCGCGCTGTCCTGTGCACTCCTTGCCGCCGCCGGCGCCATGGCGGCCGACAAGGCGCCCGCCCCCGCCGTCCCGCCGCAGCAGACCATCCTGTACGGCGCCGCCTACTACCATGAGTACATGCCTTCGGAGCGCCTGGACAAAGACGTTCAGATGATGAAAGCCGCCGGTTTCAACGTGGTGCGCCTTGGCGAATCGACCTGGAGCCTGTGGGAGCCCGAGGATGGCCGCTTCGAATACGCCTGGATGGACCGCGTGATCGACGCCATGGGCAAGGCCGGCATCAAGGTCATCATGGGCACACCGACCTACTCGATTCCTGCCTGGATGGCCAAGCAGAATCCCGAAATCCTGGTCCGCAAGTTCAACGGCGCGCAGAATATGTACGGCATGCGCCAGAACATGAACACCGACTCAGCGGCCTACCGCTTCTACGCGGAACGCCTGATCCGCAAGATCGTCAGCCGCTACAAGGACAATCCGAACGTGATCGGTTGGCAAGTAGACAACGAGACCGGCAGCTACGGTGCGGCCAACGAGGATGTCTTCGTACGATTCCAGCACCACCTTGAGAAGAAGTTCGGCACGCCGGAGAACCTGAGCAAAGCCTGGTTCCTGAACTACTGGGGCCAGGACCTGCACTCCTGGGTCGACCTGCCGCGCCCGGACGGCGCCCAGAGCACGGGCTACAAGCTTGAATGGTCGCGCTGGAGCCAGATGCGGGTAACCGACTTCCTGCACTGGCAGGCCAGGCTCGTGCGCGAGAACGCCTCGCCGCGCCAGTTCGTGACCCACGACTTTGCAGGCTCGATGCACGCCGACGTCAACGAAGAAGCCGTGTCGGCCGCCCTCGACATGCCTGCGGTGAACATCTATCACTGGGGCCAGCGCGAGTACTACAACGGCGCCGACCAGACCTTGCAGGCCGACTTTACCCGCTCGCTCAAGCGCAACAACTTCCTGGTTACGGAGACCAACGCCCAGTCCACCGACTGGAGCTCTTCATTCCAGTATCCGCCGTATGACGGCCAGTTCCGCGAGGACGTCTATACCCACCTCTCCAACGGCTCGAATATGGTCGAATACTGGCATTGGTCTTCGATCCACGCCAACCAGGAAACCTATTGGAAAGGCGTGCTGTCGCACGACATGGAACCGAACCGCGCCTATGCCGAAATCAGCCACACGGGCCGCGAACTGCAGAAGATCGGCCCGCGCCTGGTGAACCTGAAGCTGAAGAACGACGTGGCCATCCTATGGAGCCGCGATTCGCTGAACGCGCTGAACGACATGCCGTTCGCCAAAGAATCGCAATGGGGAGGCGGCGGCAGCAAGGCCGATTACGGCACCCTGGTGCGGCAGATGCACCGTGCGCTGTACGACATGAACGTCGGCACCGATTTCGTCTTCCCTGAAGTGCAGGACTTCTCGCAATACAAGCTGCTGATCGTCCCAGCCCTGTACGTGGCCGACGATGCGCTGCTCAAGCGCATTTCGGAATACACCCGCAAAGGCGGCCACGTGGTGATGACCTTCAAGAGCGGTTTCACCAACGAGAATACTGCTGTGCGCTGGACCATGGCGCCGGGCCCGCTACGCGAAGCGCTGGGCTTCCACTACCAGGAATTCTCCAATCTCGCGCAGCCGCTGACACTGAAAGACGATCCATACCAGGCCGGCGGCGACAACAAGGTGCAGTACTGGGCCGAGTTCCTGCAGCTCGACACCGCTAAGGCCCTGGCCTATTACGACCATCACTTCTTCGGCCGCTGGCCGGCCATCACGCAAAACCAGTACGGCGCCGGCAAGGTGACCTATGAAGGCACTTTCCTGTCGGACAAGCTGCAGAAAGCGGTGCTGAAAGCCGCCGTGCAGGATGCCGGCCTGGCCGGCCCCGACCAGCAATTGCCTCCGCAGGTTCATACCCGCAAGGGAACCAACGATTTCGGCCGCAACGTGCGCTACTTCTTCAACTATTCCGGCGCACAGGTCGCCTTCAAGTACCAGTACAAGCCAGGCACCGATTTGCTGACGTCGCGCCAGGTGAAGGCGGACGAGACGCTCTACCTCGGCCCCTGGGACCTGGCGATCGTGGAGGAAGCTCGCTGACTTAGCCTGCCGGCACGGGCGGCGGGGCGGCCAACAGGCGCGCAATCCCGGCGAGGAGCGCCGTCCCGTCCCCATACAATGTCGCTCCATTGACGACGTATTCGCCCTCCCCGCTTTGCAGCAGCAGTACGGGCACGCCGTTCACCCCGGCGCGGCGCATCAAGTCTTGCGCCGCCCCGATGCGCAAGTCTGTTTGCCGCGCCAGTTCGGCATCCTGCTCCAGGCGGCCGGCAAATTCGACGGCATCCAGGCCGGTAATATGCCGCGCGCATTCCGCAGCCACGACCGCCGCATTCGACGTGTCAAGGCCGTCGACATAGCGGGCCGACTGCAGCCGGCGCAGCACTCGCGGCTCAAGGCGCGGATCAAGCGCCCGGATCGCGGTCAACGCACGATTCATCACGCCGGAATCGAAGTGCATGCCGGGGCTTTGCAGGATGTTGCGCTGGTAGGCAGCGCTGAACGGCTGGCCGGTCATGGCCTCGATACGCTGGTCATTGCTCCAGGCATGGTGTGCCCATGCCGGCGTCATGACGCGTGCGCCCGCATCCGAGAACAGGCCGCTGGGCATCAGTTCCAGCGCGTCCGGATACTTTTCGGACAGAATTTGCAACGCAGGCGCGCTGGCATAGCACCAGCCGCACAGCGGATCAAATATGTATTTCAACCTTGCGGATTGCATCTCGGCGCTTCCTTAAAAATGAAACGCCGATTCTATTGGCGCAACGCCTCCGGATATACAGGTTTTCGGTATACAGTCTGTTGCACAGGGCGGGCGAATGACCCGCCTGCCAATGCTAGCGGAAAAGCAGTTTGGAGAAGTGATACAGGTTTTCGGCCCAGCTTTCCCGCACGTGCGCATACTCGTCCACATGCCAGACGTGCTTGACCCCGTGCTGCTGCAAGTAACGGTGAAAACCTTGCGAAGCCCCGATCAGGCCATCCTTCTTGCCGCAAGAAAGATACAGCAATTGCAGGCGGCGCGCCGCACTAGCTGGATCGGGCAGCAACTCGGCGCCCGACCGCGTATTCGGCGCCGAAGAAAAGCCGCCAACCCACGCAAATGCATCGAGGTGGCCAAGGCCGAAGTTCAGGGCCTGGCCACCGCCCATCGACAGGCCGGCAATTGCGCGCTTGCCGCGCTCCGCCAAAGTCGGATAGGCACCGTCGATGGCAGGAACCAGGGATTCCAGCAAGTCGCGCTCGAACTGCGCAAAACCGGCAATATGCTCGGGCGTAAAGGTCTTTTCCGACGGCGGCACACGGTCGTCTGCCAGCGCGCGGCCATTCGGCATCACCACGATCATCGGCACCATGGCGCCATTCGCCAGCAGGTTGTCGAGGATGATATTGGCGCGCACGTAGCCGCGCCATTCGTCCTGGTTGCCCCCAATCCCATGCAACAGGTAAAGCACTGGATAGCGCTGTTTTTCCGAGAAGCCGGGCGGAAGGTAGACGCGCGCCTTGCGTTGCGTGCCGGTCACCGCCGACGCATAGCTGAATTCCGCTACGCTGCCGCGTGCGATGCCAGGGCGCTGCTCGTCGAAACCCGCCGGCGGAGCCGGGAAAGCGGCGATATCATCGGCCGCCAGCGCGATGCCAGGCCTGGCGGAACCGCGCCCTTCCGGATTGTCCGAAGCTTGCGCGGCATGCAGCGTGCGCACAACCGCCTCGCCTGCCAAAGCGCCCACGACGGAGGCCAGGAAGATCCTGCGCCTCATGGCTGCGCCGCCGGCGCCAGCAGGCGCTCGATATCGGGACGCATCGCTTCGGCCAGGATGCCGTAACCCTTCTCCGAAAAATGCAACAGGTCCGGCTGCAATTCCCGCGACAGAACGCCGCCGGCTCCCATGAAGCGCGCCCCGTAATCATGGAAGAAGATGGCCTTATCATCTCCGAGCGTCCTGATTTTCTGGTTCAACGCCAGGATACGCCGGCGCTCATCCGAATCCGGTGCGCCTTCCGGCAGCACGGCATTGAGCAGGATGCGCGCCGCCGGGTACTGCGTGCGCAGCCTTGCCACGACAGCGAGGATGCCGTTAAATACTTCGTCGGGGCCCTCGTTGCAAAGATTGATGTTGTTCACGCCGATCATCAACACCACCAGCTTGGGCTTGATTCCTGCGATGGCGGGTTCCTGCAAGCGCCACAGCACATTGCCAGTATGGTCGCCGCCAATGCCGAAATTGGCGGCCTTCATCGCGCCGAAATTGCGCTCCCATAGCGGCTTGGGCCACATCTCCGTCAACGAATCGCCAAGGAACATCACATCGATACCGCCCTTTGCCGCTCGTACCACCTGATCGGCGTGCATTTGGCGCCAGCGTTCGATCGACATCCATGGGTATTCGACCGCGCGAGGCGCTGCCGTGGTGGCGCATGCAGTCGCAAAGGCGGCTTGCGAAGCGCAGGTGCACAGCACAAGCGCACCAGCGATACATGCCATCGTCTTTGATTTCCTCATTCGCTTACTCCGTTAGCAGTTTTTGCAGGATTGGTTCCATACTGCGCGCCCATATCTCATAGCCTTTCTCTTGTGGATGCAACAGGTCGGGCATGACGTCGCGCGACAGGGTACCGTCGGTGTTCAGGAACGCGGCATTGATGTTGGCAAAGAACACATGGCGCCCATCGGCAAATCCCGCAATGCGCGCATTCACTTTCTCGTTCAGGCGGCGCAGGAAAGCAGTCGGCAGCTCTTCACGCGGGAAAACCGCCAGCAGCAGCACCTTCGTGTTCGGCAGGCGCTTGCCCAGATCATCGATGATGGCCTTGATACCGGCGGCAGTTGTCTCCGGATCGTCATTACGGTCGCCGGCATTGTTGGTGCCGATCATCAGCACCGCGACTTTCGGTGCCAGGCCGTCCACCTCGCCGTGCTGCAATCTCCACAGCACGTTCTCAGTATGGTCGCCGCCGAAGCCCAACGCTACCGCATCATATTTTGCATAATAGCGCTGCCAAACCTGCTGGCCGGATTTTTCCCAGCCTTCGGTGATCGAGTCGCCAATAAATACCACCTGCGGCTTCTTGCCGGCCGCTTTCAGCTTGCGGTTCTCTTCAAGCTTCAGCTGGTGGCGCGGCAGCCAGGTCGACAGCGCCCATGCATGGGACAGTGGCTCCGGCGTCACTGTCTGCGCCCGGTAATCCGGGCAGGCCGTATTCGGCTTGCCGCCCTGGACGAACCGGACATTGGCAACGGCTACCTGGCCGCTGCCGTTCGCCTCCAATGCGAACGGGCCGGGCACTTTGCTGAAAGCATCGCGGGCCCGCGCAAAGCACGCCAGCGAGAACGACAAATGCTGCCATCCCTTGCCCTGCATGCCGCGGCCGGCCGCCACAAAAGGCAGCTTGCGGTAGCATTCTTCGCCGCAGCGCATGATGAAATAGATACCGCCCTTGTCCAGTTCCAGCACGTTGATGTCGAATTCCACTGTGCCGCCAGCGACGTACTGCCGCAAGTCCAAGGGCGCGGCGCCATCGAATCGCATGCTGGCAAACCACGCATCCTTCCATCGCAAGGTAAGTGCCTGCGGCACCCCTGCCAGCTCGCCTGCACGCGCTCCGACCGAACCACTTGGCACCCGCGAATCGGCAGGCTTCGGAATCGTGACGGTGTCACCCTGCAGTATTTGTTCCGGCCCTTCGAACCCGGCGACCGTGACATGCCATGACGGCAAGGTAGTGGCGCCATGGAGAATGAGTTCGCGTTCTGCAGCAAGCGCTCCGCCGGATGCAACGGCCGCCAGGGCGAGGGCTGCAAACAAATGTGTGAAATTCTTCATCACCCGATTTTGCGGCTGCAAATCGCGCCAGGCAATTATGAAATCCACCAGGCGGGGCAACGAAATTCGGCAGTGCGCGCCTGCGGCGTTTTTGTTCTCAGGATTGAGAAATTTCGCAATTGCGGCATCGCCACGGCTTTCGCAGAATGAAGCGCCAACACCAGTCTACCAAAGGAGCGAATCATGGGAATTGCACGCCGAAGTGCCATCGCAACGGCAATGCTTGTCGCCGTGTTGGGGCCATTGAATGCCTTGGCGCAGACGTCAACTCCATTCACCGTTTACGACAACGAACTGAAGCCGGGCTGGCAGAACTGGAGCTGGGCCAAGGTGGATACCCCGGCCACAGCAGGCGAAGTCAAGCCGCTGAAAGTACAGGGCGACGCATGGTCCGCCCTGGCCCTGCACCACGATGCTTTCTCCACGGCGCCTTATTCGAAACTGACCTTCTACATCAACGGCGGTGCCGAAGGTGGGCAGCGGCTCGCCGTCAAGGCGATGGCCGACGGCAAGGCCCTTGACAGCAACTACGTCATCGAACCAAAGGTCAAGACTTGGACCGTCGTCGAGGTGATGCTGGCCGAGCTGTCGGCAGCAAACCGCAACATCGACGGCCTGATGCTGCAAGCCATCGACGGGACTTCCTATAAACCCTACTACGTCACCAGGATCCAGTTCGAATAGGCGGAATTATGACGGCTCTTGAGAATTTTCATAATTGCCTCAAGGCAATATAGCGGGCAAGATGCCGGACTTTGAGAATTGCGTAGGACAATTAAATGAACAAACCAAGTCATTCCGCACTCGTGAGCATCATCATGATGCTGCCGCTCGCCCTCACGGCTTGCGGCGGAGGCGGGTCGTCTGGCAGCCCGGCCGATAATCAGGCTACGCCAACCAACGTCGTCACCGTAACGCCCTCCAACGGAAATCCGACCGAACCATCCACTGGCAATACTGCGCCACCGCCTGCCGGTACAAGTACTCCGCCAGCCGACGGCGGTACGACGACGCCACCGGTTGCAGATACGACGACACCACCGACCGGCGGCACTACCACGCCATCTGCTCCAACGGCACCGACCACACCAACGGCACCAACCACACCAACCACACCAACAGCACCAACCACGCCAACCGCGCCTAAGGCCGGCACGTACGCGTGGTCGACGGCGCTGTTCGGCGCCGGAGGCTACATTACCGGCATCGTCTATCACCCTTCCGTCCAGGGACTGGTCTATATCCGCACCGACGTCGGCGGCGTTTATCGGCGCGACCCAGGCAGTTCCACCTGGATTCCACTCAATGACGACCTGAATCGCGACGACAACCAGTTGAACGGCGGCGAATCGATCGCCCTCGATCCGAGCAACTCGCAAAAGCTCTATGTGGCCGCCGGCATGTACCTGCCGTCGTGGGGCCGCAACGCCGCCATCCTGCGCTCCAGCGACCGCGGCGCCACGTGGTCGCGCACCGAACTGCCGATCCGCCTCGGCGGGAACTCGGACGGCCGCGGCACCGGCGAACGCCTGCAGGTGGACCCCAATAAAGGTTCGATCCTGTTCCTTGGCACCAACCAGGATGGCCTGTACAAATCGACCGATTCCGGCGTGACCTGGTCGCAAGTCTCCGGCTTCCCAACCACTGCCGGCACCACGTTCGTCCTGTTCGACAAGGCCAGCAGCAGCAACGGCCTCGCAACCAAGACCCTGTATGTTGGTGTTGCTGCAACTAGCGGCGAAACACTGTACCGCTCGACCGACGGCGGCACCACCTGGGCGCCGGTGCCCGGTGGCCCGGCCGGCCTGATGCCGGTGCAAGGAGCGCTCGATGGTAGCGGCCGCCTTGTGCTGACCTACGCCAATGGCCTGGGCCCGAATGGCATCACTGCAGGTGCAGTCTATAAATTGACGACGGCGAACAATACCTGGACAAATATCACGCCAGCAGCGCCGACTGGCTCGTGGCAGTTTGGCTACGGCGGCCTGGCGCTCGATGTCCGCAATCCCAACACCATCGTGGTTTCGACCATCGACCGCTGGTCCACTGGCGATGACCTGTACAAGTCCACCGACGGCGGCACCACCTGGACCGGACTTAACGCCATCAGCACTCGCACGGCTCCCGGCTACCCATGGATGACGGCGTATTACGGCGGCTCGCTGGCGGGCAAGATGGGGCACTGGATCAGCGACGTCGACATCGATCCGTTCAACTCCAACAACATCATGTACAACACCGGCTACGGCCTGTGGGAAAGCAACAACCTGGGCAGCGCATCCGTGGCATGGGGCTTCAATGTCAGCGGCATCGAGGAAAGCGGCCTGTATTCGCCGCTGGTTTCCCCCAGCACGGGCGCGCACCTGTTCACCGCGCTGGGCGACGTGGCCGGAGCCCGTTACGACACCAACTTCAACAGTATCAGCGGCTATTACAGCAGCCCGAATAACTCCAATTACAGCGTCGATGTGGCGGAGCTCAACACTAACGTCGTGGCGCGCACCACCGCCAGCAACAATGCGCTGATGCTCTCTGCGGACAATGGGATCACCTGGCGCCAGGCGGCCAGCGTCGCCGGCTCCGATGCTGGCCGAGTGGCTGTATCCGCTAACGGCAACGCGCTGCTATGGGTGCCAGGAGGCCTTTCGGCCCTCTATTCGACCGACGGCGGCGCAAGCTGGAACGGCTCGACCGGTTATCCGGTAACGGGCGCGGTTTATTCCGGCAGCTTCTTCAACCCGGTCGCCGACAAGGTCGCCAACGGCTATTTCTATACCTACGACTTTTCCAAGGGGACCATCCTGGAGAGCGCCAACAATGGCAAGGACTTCACGGCTATCTTCCAGGGCCTGGATATCCTGCCGTCGTATTCATTCCAGCACCAGCTGGCATCCGTACCAGGCACCGTGCGCCGTGACCTGTGGCTGGCGACGCCGAACGGCTTATGGCACATCAATGGCTCAAGCGCTACGCCGGCGAAAATCGCCAACGTGCAGGCGGCATACGGCGTTGGTTTCGGCAAGGCTGCCGCCGGCAAGACCTATCCGGCCGTCTATGTCTCGGCCAAGATCAATAACGTATACGGCATCTACCAGTCGCTCGACGGCGGCGCCACCTGGACCCGGATCAACGACGACAAACACCAGTGGGGCGGGGTCAATTACGTGACGGGCGATATGCGCATCTTCGGCAGGGTCTACATCGGCGCCACCCGTGGCGGCGTGATCGTCGGCGACCTGCAATAGCAACTGGCTGCATTGCGCGCCTGGGCGACGCATTTTTGAAGTACAGCGCAACGCGCCTGCAGGATATCTGGGCCAGGGACTAAGCTACCTGGCCCAGATATCCTGCAGGTACTTATCGTAGGTACCGTCCTTCTTCATTCCAGCCAGGCCGGCGTTGAACCTTGCGGCAAGCGTGGCCGAACCGGCCAGGCGGCGGGGAAACCGCAAGTGCCCTTCCGTCAAGCGCAGCGGTCGCTGATCGGTCACGAACAGCTCCCTGGTCCCGGGCGGGAAAGCCGCGCGATTCGACAGCAGCATCCACCCCGACACCTCTTCCATTGGAAAAGCGTCGATCCGTCCGGCCAAAACTTTCTTGAAGTTCAATTCATCGTGAGAGGCCACTTCGACATTGATCTTCCCTGACCTCGCCAGCTTCCAGAATTCACGGGTATAGGAGTAGCCCAGCGTAGCGCCGAAATTCAGGCCACGCAGGTCCGCCAGCGATTGCCATCTGGGAAGCGGCCGCTCCCTGAGGTGGAAGAACAGTTCGCGATGGCTGGAGATCGGATCGCTGAGCAGGAAATCGGCTTCCGGCCCGGTAAACCAGAATGAGCTGGCGGCGTAGCGTCCCAGCCGCGTTTCGGCATCGACGCGCTTCCAGGGCAGGTAGACAAAATTGACCTGGATCCCTTCGCGCGCAAATGCCTCGGCGACGACGCGATTGACGAAGCCTCCATGCTTCTCTTTCTCCGTGGTCCAGGGAGGAAACTCGCCAGTCGCAATGGTGATCGTTTCGGCCCGAACCCATCCAGACAAGAACAGGCAACCGGCAAGAAAAATGCCCAGTGCCGCCAAGCGCATATGCCCCCCTTATCGCTATTCCTGCCAATTCCCTGATTATAGGCAGTTGGCATGCAGCGGGCTATCTCGCGCCGGCGTTCAATCCATGTGGAATACGGGACGCATCATCGCCCAGTGCTCGCCATCGGCGCGGCTGGCAAGGGGCTCCTGGCATGGGCCGCAGAACGTCCACCAGCGCTGCGTCTCGGGATCGGCCGCGATGCTGCGCATGTCTGCTTCATAGTCGGTGCCGTGGTATTCCCAATAACCGAACAGCAAGTTCTCCGGCTCGCGCAGGAAAATCGTGTAATTGCGCACGTTGGCGGCAGACAGCTTTGCCAGCACGGCCGGCCACACTGCGGCATGCAAAGCCTTGTATTCATCGATCTTTTCGGCTTTGATCCCGATTACCATGCCCATGCGTTCCATTGTCCATCCCCAATCATTTGAAAAGTCCATTGTATCGTATATATTAGATACCCTCAAGAAGCAGGTAAAATATCTTCCTTTCCATCGTCCGTTGCCATGGCCAAACTTCCAATCACCACCCGGCGCAGCATCAATCTCCTCCTGGACCACGTTGCCAAGAACCTGAAAGTTGGCGATGCCCTGCCTACAGAAATGCGCATGACCGAAATCGTCGAGAGCAGCCGCACCGTGGTGCGCAGCGCCCTGGCTTATTTCGCAGAGCATGGGCTGATCGCCGGCATGAAGGAGCGGCACCTGCTGCGCAGGCCAAAGGCCGCCGACTACTTCGACGTGGCGGAGTTGCACAGCGCCACTGAGCAACTGCAGCAAATACTGATGGAGCGCATTTACGAGCGCGACCTGCCGCCCGGTGCGGAATTCACTGAGGTTGAGTTGTCGCGCGCGGCCGGCGTCAGCACGATCGCTGTGCGCGAGTTCCTGATTGGCTTCTCACGCAATGGCCTGATCGAAAAGACCCCGCGCGGCAGCTGGCGGCTGTGCGCCTTTGATACCAAGTACGCCGAGGAACTGGGCGAAGTGCGCGAAATGTTCGAACTGAAGGCGATCGAACGCATTGCCGCCCTGCCGCCAGGCGATCCGGCTTTCGACCGCCTGAAAGAACTGCTGGCCCGCCACGAGGCGCTGGGCAAGGAATCAGCCGAAAGCCACGCCGAATTCCCTGCGCTCGACCGGGAGTTCCATACCTTCCTGATCAGCCTCCTGGACAACCGCTTTGCGGAAGGCTTGAACGAAGCTGTATCGATGGTGTACCACTACCACTATCAATGGGACAAGCGCGACGAACTGCCGCGCAACCAGTACGCGCTGCAGGAACACCTCGCCATCCTGCGTCCGCTGGCCAAAGGCGATGTTGCGGCAGCGCTGGCGGCGATGCGCACCCACCTGCATTCTTCCCGCTCCACCATGCTCAGCGCCCTGCGCTATCGCGAGAACCTGGCGCATCAGGACTAAGCGTGCCGCGTCAGGCGTTCAGCTTGATGAAACCGCCGTCGATTGGATAATCACTGCCGGTGATGAAAGAAGCTTCCTCGCTGCACAGGTACAGGGCCAGGGCCGCCACCTCGTCCGGCCGCGCCATGCGACCGATCGGCTGCGTCTTCGACAGCCGTTCGAACATTTCCGCTTCCTGGCCCGGATAATTCTTTGCCAGGAAACCGTCGACGAAGGGCGTATGGACGCGCCCCGGCGAAATAGAATTGCAGCGGATGCCGTCCTGCAGGTAGTCCTTGGCCACCGACAGCGTCATCGCCATCAACGCACCCTTGGCTGCCGAATAGGCGAAACGTTCCGGCACCGCCACCCAGGCGGCGACAGAGGCCATGTTGAGGATTACGCCGCCGCCATTTTCCTTCAGCAACGGGATGGCGGCGTGCAGGCAGTTGTAGGCGCCCTTCACGTTGACGCTCATCACCCGGTCGAAATCCTCCTCGGCGGTGTTGTCGGCTTTTCCCACATGGGCGATGCCGGCATTGTTAACGAGGATGCCGAGCGGGCCGATCGCCCTCAGGCAGGCATGAACATCGGCCTGGCGCGCCACGTCGCAGGCGTGCGCCGTGGCCCGGCCGCCCTCTTCCCGGATTGCGCGCGCCACCTGCGCGCTCGCTGCCTCGCTGATATCGAGCAGGTGAACGTCCGCGCCGCGCTGCGCGAACAGCATGGCAATGGCCTTGCCGATTCCGCTGCCGCCGCCGGTAATGACAGCTTTTCTGCCGCTCAGTTCAAACATGCTTCTACACTCCCTGTGGATGTGGTGGTGGCCGGCGCCCGCGCTTCCTTCAGTTCGGCGCGCGCAAACCAGGCGATCACCAGGAAGCACAGCAACGGTGCGGCATAGCCGTATTGAAGGTTTTGCGTGGCGTCGCTGATGAAGCCGAACAGCAGCGGCAGTACCGCGCCGCCAACAATGGCCATGATAATCAAGCTGCTGCCCATTTCGGTGTCGGCGCCGGCGTTACGGATGCCGAGCGAGAAAATGGTGGGGAACATGATGGACATGAAGAAAGCGATGCCGATCACCGCTCCCAGGCTGGCCAGGCCGCCGGCGAACATGGCCACGGCCGATAGCGCCACGCTGGCCAGTGCATAGGCCAGCAGCAGGCGCGCCGGCGCAAAGAATTGCATCAGCCAGGTGCCGGCAAAGCGTCCCACCACGAAGGCAGCGCCGCAGCCCCACCCCAGGTAGTCCGCCGCCTGGATCTGGGTAATGCCGGCCGACTTGACCGCGTACAGGATGAAGAAGCTGAACACGCAGACCTGGGCGCCGACATAAAAGAATTGGGCAAGCACGGCGCGCCGGATCGATGGCCGTTGCAAGGCGCGCATGATGGCGCCTTCGCTGGCAGCCGCCTGCGAACGCCCGCCGGCGCCGGCCGCCGGCAGCTTCAGGAAATAGAACACCAGCGCAATCGCCATAATGACCAGCGCGATGCAGACATAAGGTCCCTTGACGCTGGCCGCTTCCGCCGCCAGCGCCGCCTGGCGCGCGCCGTCGGACATTGCTTGCAGCTGCTCCTCGCTGCTGCCGCCGCTCAGGATGACACGGGCGCCGACAATTGGCGCCAGCGTGGCCGCCAGGCCATTGAACGATTGCGCCAGGTTGAGGCGCTGGGTAGCCTTTTCGGCTGGGCCCAGCAGCGTGATGTAGGGATTGGCGGCCGTTTCCAGCACCGTCAACCCGCATGCGATGATGAACAGCGCGCCAAGGAAGAAGGCGTAGCGCTGCGTCTGGGCCGCCGGCACAAACAGCAGCGCGCCGAATGCAAACAGGCCCAGGCCGCACAGCATGGCTGTCTTGTAGCCAGCCTTGCGGATCAGCAAGCCGGCCGGCAGCGCCATCACGAAATAGGCGATGAACACCGCCGAATCGACCAGCGCCGACTGCAGCACCGTCAGGCTGAACGCCTTCCTCAGGTGGGGAATCAGTATCGGGTCGAGATTATGGACAAAGCCCCACATGAAAAACAGCGTGGTGATCATCGCAAAGGCAAACCTGTAGGATTGCCCGCCAGCTTGTTCGGTCGGTGCCATGGTGTCTCCATGTGCGGCGCTTTTTCAGCGCCTTGGTGTTTTATTGGTCCAGCAGCCGTTCAACCATCGATCAAGGCAGGGTCCCAGGCGTGCACGGTCTGGTCCTGTCGGCCCAGGCCTTCGATGCCCAGCGCCATGCGGTCGCCCGGCTTCAGGTAGACCGGCTCCGGCTTCTGCCCCAGCCCGACGCCAGGCGGGGTGCCAGTGCTGATCACGTCGCCCGGGTTGAGCGTCATGAAGCGGCTGATGTAGCTGACCAGGTGCGCCACAGTGAACACCATGGTGCGCGTATTGCCTGCCTGGTAGCGCTTGCCGTTCACGTCCAGCCACATGTCCAGGTTCTGCGGATCGGGAACTTCGTCGGCGGTCACCAGCCACGGGCCGACCGGACCGAACGTGTCGCAACCCTTGCCCTTGTCCCATTGCCCGCCGCGTTCAAGCTGGTATTCGCGCTCGGACAGGTCGTTCACAACGCAATAGCCCGCCACGTAATCGAGCGCGTCGTCGATGTCGACGTAGCGCGCGCGGGTGCCGATCACCACGCCCAGTTCCACTTCCCAGTCGCTCTTGACCGAGTCGCGTGGCAGCACGACGGGATCGTTGCAACCGATGATCGAGCTGGTGGCCTTGGCAAACAGCACCGGCTCGGACGGCACCGCCATCCCGGATTCAGCCGCGTGGTCGGAGTAGTTCAGGCCCACGCAAATCAACTTGCCGATATCGGCCACTATGGGCGCGAAGCGTACCGGTTGCTCGACGCGCGGCAGTTGCGCAGGGTCGGCCGATGCCAGGCGATCCAGCCAGGCCTTGCCGAGATGGGCCGACGTCAGGTCGGGCAGCAGGCCGGACAAGTCGCGTACTACGCCTTGCGCATCAAGCAGGCCGGGTTTTTCCTGGCCCTTGGGGCCGAAACGTAACAGCTTCATTTAATTCCTTCACACGTCTATCAAAATTGTCAGGTGCCGTGCGGCGTCGGTGCATGGCTGTCGATCAGGCCGGCCTGCGCCAGGGAATCCCATAAGGCGGCAGGAAGCGGCTGCGCGAACCATTGCGCGTTCTGGCGCAGTTGCGCCGGACTTTGCGCACCCGGTATGCAGGAAACGACAGCCGGATGCGCCATCGGGAATTGCAAGGCAGCAGCCTGGATCGGCGCTCCCACCTTGGCGCAGGCTGCGGCAATGGACTCGACCCTCGCTAAGACCTGCGGCGGCGCGTCCTCGTAATTGAATTTCCTGTTCCCCGCCAGGATGCCGGAGTTGAACGGCCCGCCAATCACGATGCCAATGCCGCGCTCCGCGCAGCGGTCCAGCAGCGGCGCCATGGCGGCCTGTTCGAGCAAGGTGTAGCGGCCCGCCAGCAGCGCGCAATCAATATCGCAGGCCTGCATCGCCTGCACCACTACTTGCCATTCGTTGACGCCCAGGCCGATGGCGCCAACACTGCCCTCTGCACGCAGCTGGGCCAGGGCGCGGAAGCCACCGCCGTGCGTCAGCTGTTCCCAGTGATGGGCATGCCGCTCGCCATGCGTGGCCCGGCCGATATCGTGCACGTACAGGATGTCGACCCGGTCCATGCCCAGGCGCTGCAGGCTGTCCTCGTGCGAACGCATGACGCCGTCGTAGGAGTAGTCGAAATGGGGACGGAACGGCAAGGGTTCGGCCCAGCCGTTCTCGCCTGGCCGGACGTCCGCGTCGGGCAGCAGCAGCCGGCCCACCTTGGTGCTGACCACGTAGCTGTCGCGCGGACGTTCGCGCAGGGCCGCGCCCAGCCGGCACTCGGACAAGGTGTAGCCGTAATACGGCGCGGTATCGAAATAGCGGATGCCAAGATCCCAGGCGGTATCGACGATGGCACGCGCCTCGGCTTCGTCCATCGCCTGGTACAACCCGCCAAGTTGGGCGCAACCCAGCCCCAGGCTGGTCAGCGACAGGCCGCCGCGCGGCAGGATGCGCTTGTCGTAAGCCTGCATCTCACGCCGCTTTCAACGGGAAGCATCCGGGGCCGGAAGGCTCGAACTGCTTATAAGTGAGTATGAATTCCTGGTGGCCCAGCGCTTCCGAACAGCTTTGCGCGCCGTTGGCTACCTGGGCCACCAGTTGCACGATCTCGGTACCGACCTGCTCCAGCGATGCTTCGCCGCTCAGGATGCGCCCGGCGTTGACGTCCATGTCTTCGGACAGGCGCTGGTAAGTATCGGGATTGGCGCACACCTTGATCACCGGTGCTATCGCCGAGCCAACCACCGAACCGCGCCCAGTGGTGAACAGCGTGAGGTGGGCGCCGCACGCGATCAGTTCGACGATTTCCGCATTGTCGGAAATATTCGGGAAACCGAAACGCACCTCGCCGTCCGGCACCACGTCGAGCAGGTACAGGCCGCCGCCCTCGGGCTGGTCCCCCGGCTTAAGGATGCCGCTGATCGGCGAAGCGCCGCTCTTGGCGTAGGCGCCCAGCGACTTTTCTTCCTGCGTCGTCAGGCCGCCGTCGGCATTGCCGGGGGCGAAACTGCCATGTCCAAGCACGGTGTAGTAGCGCGCCGCCTTGTTCACGCAGGCCACGATGGCGTCGCCCAGTTCCGGCGTGGCGGCACGCCGCTTCATATGGAATTCGCACCCTACCAATTCCCCGGTTTCCTCGAAGATGCAGGCGGCGCCGCCGGCTACCAGTTGGTCGAATGCGACGCCGACGGCGGGATTGGCGGTGATGCCGCTGGTGCTGTCCGAGCCGCCGCAGATAGTGGCTACCACCAGTTCGTCAAGGCCCATCGGCACGCGTTCCTGGGCGTCGAGTGACTGGCGCGCCCAGCGCACCCACTCGATTCCGTCGGCCACGCTGGTGCGGGTGCCGCTGTTCTGCTGGATGGTGATGGTGTGTACCGGACGGCCGCTGGCGGCAACCTCCTCTTCCAGGCCGCGCCGGTTGAAACTCTCGCAGCCCAGCGACACGATCAGCGCGGCACCAACGTTGGGGTGGGTTGCCAGGCGCTTCATCATGCGGTCGGCGTAATCGTTCGGATAGCAGCCGGGGAAGCCGATCAGGTGTACTTCCTGCCCGGGGAATGCGTTGACAATCAGGCGTGCCACGTGGTGTGCGCATTCCACGGTGTAGGCAACGGCGACCACGTTGCGGATGCCCTTGCGGCCGTCGGCGCGCAGGTATCCGGACAATGCTGGCAGTGAAGCTTGCGGCATCAATGGGTGCTCCCGATGAAAGAATGGGCGTCCGACGCCAATGTATAGGTGGGAATGTAATCGCTGACAAGGTTATGCGTGTGCAGCATGGCGCCGGGCGCCACGTCGGCCGACGCTGTGCCGATGATGGCCCCGTAGCGCAACACCTTTTCGCCGGCCTTGAGCGCGCGGCGCGCCACCTTGTAGCCCAGCGGGATTGCCTCCGGCAAGACGACAAGCGCACCATCGATCTCCAACGCCTCGCCGGCCGCCAGCGGCAGGCGGGCAATCAGGCAGTTATCTTCGGGGGCCATCAACAGCAGGCGTGGCGCCGCAGGCATCGGGTCAGGCATAGATATTTCCTTACGGACAAATCAGAAAAATTGCTGCATTGATAGCTCGATTGTATGGCATATATGCCGTACAATGCAAGCACATCCCAACTTCGATACGGAAAAAAAACCATGATGAAAACCGTCGTATGCCAGTCGCCTGGCGACCTGCAACTGGTAGAGCGCCCATTGCCGCAGGCTGCCGAGGGCGAGGTGCTGCTGCGCGTGCGCCGCATTGGCCTGTGCGGCACCGACATGCACATCTTCCGCGGCACCCAGCCCTTCCTCCAGTATCCGCGGGTCATGGGGCACGAACTGTCAGGCGAAGTGGTCAGCGCGCCCCTCGGCAGCGAACTGGCGCCCGGCGACCAGGTCTACGTGATGCCTTACCTGTCCTGCGGCGCCTGCGTCGCCTGCCGCCAGGGCAAGACCAATTGCTGCACCAATATCCAGGTGCTGGGCGTGCACCGCGACGGCGGCATGGCAGAGTACCTGGCACTGCCTGAGCGTTTCGTGTTCAAGACCGACGGCATCTCCCTCGACGACGCCGCCATGCTGGAATTCCTGGCGATCGGCGCGCACGCCGTGCGCCGCGCCAATGCGCACACAGGCCAGAACGTGCTGGTGGTCGGCGCCGGGCCGATTGGCATCGCCGCAGCGCTGTTCGCCCAACTCCAGGGCGGCAAGGTGGCGGTACTGGACGCGCGCGAAGACCGCCTGGCGTTTTGCCGCAAGGCCCTCGACGTGCCGCACACAGTCACCATCGGCGCGGAAGACAAGGCCCGGCTGTCGGAACTGACCAGGGGTGAATTCTTCGACGTCGTATTCGACGCCACCGGCAACGTGAAGGCGATGGAACGCGGGCTGGAGTTCGTCGCCCACGGCGGCACTTATGTGCTGGTGTCGATCGTGCTGGACCGCATTTCCTTTGCCGATCCCGAATTCCATAAGCGCGAAACCAGCTTGCTGGGCAGCCGCAACGCCACCGCTGACGACTTCCGCACGGTGCTGGCGGCGATGAAGGCGGGCCGGGTTCCGACCGGCTTGATGAACACGCATCGCACCACGCTGGCCGATTTCGTCGACGTGCTGCCGCAATGGATGGACCCTGCCGCAGGCGTGATCAAGGCCATCGTCGAGGTATAAGCCATGTCGACCCCAATCCTGCAGTTCGGCACCAGCCGCTTCCTCCAGGCGCACGCGGACCTGTTTGTGCACCAGGCGCTGGAGCAGCAACAGGCGCTTGGCAAGATCACCGTCGTGCAGACCACCGGCAGCGCCCAGAGTGTGCAGCGCCTGGCGGCGTTCAACGCACCCGGCGGCTATCCGGTGCGTATTCGCGGCATCGAAAGCGGCGCGGTGGTCGACCAGGAATACTGCGTCACTTCCATCGCAGCGGGACTGCATGCCGACCACGACTGGCCGGCGGTTCGAGCCCTGGCAGCCGGCCCGGTACAGGTGATTGTCTCCAACACCGGCGACCGCGGCTACGAGTTGTCCGCACAGGATGGCCCGGAACTGCTTGGCGCTGCAACGCCGCCACGCAGTTTCCCCGCCAAGCTCCTGGACCTGCTGCACCACCGCTACCGGCACGGCGCGGCGCCGGTCACACTGTATCCGTGCGAACTGGTGGCCAACAACGGCAGCATGCTGCGCGGCCTGGTATGCAAGCTGGCGCACGAGTGGCAGCTTGACGAGGCCTTCCTGGCCTACCTTGAAGATACTTGCGTTTGGGTCAATTCGCTGGTCGACCGCATCGTCTCCGAACCGATCGAGCCCGCCGGTGCGGTGGCGGAGCCCTATGCCATTTGGGTTATCGAAGCGCAGGAAAACATGGTGCTGCCTTGCACCCATCCCCAGATCGTGGTGACCGACAAGCTGGAGCCGTATGAACGGCGCAAGCTGTTCCTGTTGAACCTGGGGCACACCTTCCTGGCCGAACAGTGGCTGCAGTGGGGCCGTCCTGAAGATGAAACCGTGCTGCAGGCCATGTCCGATCCCAAATTGCGCGCGGAACTCGAAGCGCTCTGGGAAGAAGAAGTGCTGCCTGTGTTCCAGGCGCGGGGCGAAGGCAAGATCGCCCGCGCCTACCTGACGCAGGTACGCGACCGCTTCAACAACCCCTTCCTGGCACACCGACTTGCCGATATCGCGCAGAACCACGAGGAGAAGAAGCGGCGCCGCCTGCTGCCGGTGCTCGCGCTGGCCAACCGGATGCAGTTGCCGCTGACGCAGCCGCGCCTGCGTGCAGCGCTGCGCATTGCCGCCGCACGGCCTGCAACGGATTACGTAGCGTGAGCGGCGAATTCTGGTCCGCAGGCGAGTGCATGCTGGAGCTGCGCCCGCAGCCAAACGGCACGATCCTCCACGCGGCTGCCGGCGACAGCTACAACACGGCGGTCTACATGAAGCGGCTGGCCCCTGCCCTGCCGGTACGCTACGTCAGCGCACTGGGCGACGATGCGATGAGCATCCTGATCCGCAACCATATGCAGGCCGAGCACATCGACGACAGCCTGGTCGAAACACGGCCAGGCGGCACGCCCGGGCTGTATGCAATCGAAACCGACGCCAGCGGCGAGCGCCGTTTCGCCTATTGGCGCGCGCAGTCGGCGGCACGATCCATGCTATCGGCCACACACCTGGCGCAACTGGAGGCCGCGTTGGCCAACTGCCGCATCCTGCTGGTGACCGGCATTACGCTGGCGATCCTGGACGATGAACGCCGCACGGCCTTGCTGGCCCTTGCCGAAAAAGTGCGCGCGGCAGGCGGCTGGGTCGCCCTCGACAACAATTATCGTGCCGCCTTGTGGGACCCGGCCACTGCCGCCAGATGGATGGACCGCGCTGCACGCGCCTGCACCCACGCCCTGTTCAGCTTTGACGACGAGGCGGTACTGCACGGCGCCAGCAATCCCGCGCAGGCGCTGGAGCGCATCGAATCGCTGGGCGTGCCGGAAGCGGTGCTCAAACTCGGTGCGGGAGGTTGCCTGCTTGGCTCCTCGGCTGGCCTCGCCGCCGGGCACGTCCCGGCACGTCAGGTCCAGGCAGTAGACACCACCGCCGCCGGCGACAGCTTCAATGCCGGCTACCTCGCACAGCGGATGGCTGGCGCAAATGGCATCCAGGCCGCGCAATTTGGCTGCGCCCTTGCCGCTGCCGTCGTCACGCACCATGGAGCCATTATTCCGGAGCACGCCATGCCATCCCTCCCTGATACCCTGGGCACTGAATCATGACACGCATCGACGCCCATCAGCATTTCTGGCAACTGGCCGCCCGGCAGGGCGCCTGGCCCCCACCCGAGCTTGCGCCTATCTACCGCGATTTCCATCCCGGCGACCTGTCCGCCCTGCTGCAGGAAAACGGCGTCGCAGCCACGGTACTGGTGCAATCCATGCCCGACGAGGCAGACACCCAGTACATGCTGGACCTCGCGGGGCGCCACGATTTCGTGCGAGCCGTCGTCGGCTGGACCGACCTGAAGGCACCCGATGCTCCGCAGCGCATCGGCGCACTGGCAGCCAACCACAGGCTGCGCGGCCTGCGTCCCATGCTGCAGGACCTGGCCGACGACGCGTGGATCGATGACCCAGCCCTGGCGCCGGCCGTGGAAGCCATGCTGCGCCACGGCCTCAGTCTCGACGCGCTGGTGCTGCCGCGCCACTTGCCGGCGCTGTACGCCTTCGCACGCCGCCATCCCGCGCTGCCGATCGTGATCGACCACTTGGCCAAGCCTGCCATGGCTGGCATGCCGGATGCGCAATGGCTGCGCGACCTGGCCCGGCTGGCAGCGCTGCCGCAGGTCGAATGCAAGCTGTCCGGCATGGTCACCGAGGCCGGCCCCGGCTGGACTGTGCAGCAACTGCAGCCCTATGCGAACCACATACTGCAGGTGTTCGGTGCGGAGCGCGTAATGTGGGGCAGCGACTGGCCGGTGCTCCGGCTGGCGACGGATTACGCAGCCTGGATCGACGCCAGCGAAACCTTGTTGGCCGGACTGGATAAACAACAGCGGGCGGCGGTATTCGGCAATAACGCCCGCCGTTTCTACCGCATCGAAGGAGCAACGCCATGAGCGGCACCCACGTATCGCCATCGCGCCAGCCGGAGGCCCGCATGTACCGGGTGGTCGCCGAACGCATCCAGGAACTGATACGGCAACAAGGCATCGCTGCCGGGGCACGCCTGCCGCCTGAACGCGAACTGGCCGCCTCGCTGCAGGTCAGCCGCGCGTCGCTGCGCGAGGCGCTGATCGCGCTGGAACTGGGCGGCGTAATCGAAGTGCGCGGGGGCTCAGGCGTCTACGTCAACCAGGACCCCGGAACCCCGGCCGCGGTACCGGAGGCCGGCCCGGGACCTTTCGAAGTGCTGTCCGCCCGCAGCGTCATCGAAACCGAAATTGCTGCCATGGCGGCAAAGAATGCCAGCGGCGCAGCACTCGACGCCATCTTGGCCGCCATGCTGGAAATGGAGCGCAGCCACGAAGACCGCTCCAGCAACGAACAGGCTGACCGAGACTTCCACCTTGCGATTGCGCGCGCCAGCGGCAATGCGGCCCTGGTCGGCGTCATCGATTACTTGTGGCGCCAGCGCAGCAACCTTTGGCACCGCCTCAAGGAACACTACCGCACCGAAGAGCTGCGCAAGGCCACCCTGCTCGATCACCGCGCCATCTTCGACGCCATCACCGCCCGCGACCCGGCCGGGGCCCGCAAAGCCATGCGCACCCACCTGCAGCGGGTAAGCCGCACCTTCGCCGGCAGCGGCGCCTGAATAAGGAATTCCACCATGGCCCAAACCAGCACCGCCCTGGCAGCAGCGCAGCCAGGCCAGGATACTGCGACCCAGGAACCGCAGCCGGCAACCGCCAGGTATTATCGCCCCGAACTGGACGTACTGCGTTTCATCGCCTTCATGTTCGTATTCATCACGCACCGTACTGACCTGGCGCCGATTAACCAGGCGCAGCACCCATGGATTTTCGCCATCACGCAGGTCGGCGTTTTCGGCGTGCCTGTATTTTTCTTCCTGAGCGCCTTCCTGATCACGGAGCTGCTGGAACGGGAACGCAGCCAGGCTGGCGGCATCAATGTTCGCGCTTTTTACATCAGGCGGATATTGCGGATTTGGCCCCTGTATTTCCTTCTTTTCTTCGGCCTGGTGTTCCTGAACAATGTCCTGCCTGGCGCCGGTGCAGGCACACCGGACAAGTGGCTGTTCTTCATGCTGTTCGCCGGCAACTGGTACATCACGTTTCATGGATGGATCGAGTATCCCATCAATCCGATGTGGAGCCTGTCCGTCGAGGAGCAGTTCTATATCGTCATCCCTTTCCTGGCTTTGCTTGGGCGTCGCGCCCTTATTGCCGTCAACCTCGCAGTGATCGCCGTTTCGTATGCAGTCATCGTCTACTACGCCCAGGGATTCACGGCCAATTCCGGCTTCAGCGGCCAGTGGACCAACAGCTTCGTCCAGTTCCAGTTCTTCGCGGGCGGAATGTTGCTGTCGCTATTCCTGCGTGGACGGAAACCCGATTGGCACATCGCCGCCAGGATTGGCGTGTTCACCATCGCCGTCGCTTTATGGCTGATCGCTTTCCTCGTATTCGGGATCAAAGCCGACTGGCCCCGTTCTTCCGTTGTGCAAAGCCTGGCAGGCTGGCCGCTGGTCTGGACAGGAGCGGCATTGATGATCGTCAGCATGCTCGGCACGCCGCAACGGTTCCTGCCGCGCCCCCTGGTGTACCTCGGCCGCATTTCGTATGGCCTGTACATGATTCACATCTTCTTTTTCTGGCTAGCGTACGACAAGTTCGGTGCATGGCTAACCGCGACTGCCAACAGCGCAGGCCTGGGCGCATGGCGCGACATGTTCGGCGCGCTGCTCGCCTTCGCAGCAACCGTCAGCCTGGCATCGCTGCTGTACCACGCCTACGAAAAGCCTTTCCTGCGGCTGAAGGAACGATTTACCCTCGTTCCTTCACGCGATGATAGGTAGCAGTGTGCTTCAGTGGGCGCCGCCTGCGGCGACGGCAGGTTCAGCATCGGTTTCCAGCTTGATGACCGTGTCGACCGCATCGCGCTTGGCGGCGTCCACGCTGACCACAATGCCGTTGCCGGTCTGGCTGAAGCGCACCGGCGCGCCGGCCAGGGTACTGGCCGAAACGACCTTTCCAGGCAATGCCGGCAGCTTCAGGCTGTCGCCAGGCCAGGACAGAACGTGGACATAAACGTTCTTGCCGCGCATGGTCGAGCCGTACACGCCATCGACAGGCTGGAAAGGGCCCGGCCGCGTGTTGTAGACGCCCTCGCCGTTGACGCGCATCCAGGCACCGATGCCTTGAAGCGTCTGCACCTGGTTGGCCGGAATCCGCCCATCCGCATCAGGCCCGATATTGACCAGGGCGTTGCCGTTCCTTACCACCGCGTCGACCACCAGGCGGATTACCTGCCCCGCCTTCATGGCATCACCCGGCACGTAGCCCCATGCAGACCCGATCGAGAACGTCTTCTCCCAAGGTTTTTGGCGGATTGGCCCGGTAACCGGCTGGCCGCCTTCTTCGGTATCGAAGTCGCCCTGCCACCCCGATCGCGGATTGATTACGACCTTGGGCTGCAGCTTGCGCACTTGCGCATTCAGGATCTCCGGCTGCCAGAACCAGGCAGCATCGGCATCGCTGCCGCGATGCGCCAGCCAGCCGCCGTCATACCAGAGGATGTCGATTTTGCCGTAGTTGGACATCAGTTCCCGCACCTGGCCATAGCCCTGCTTTTTCATCAGGGCCGCATTGTCAGGCAAGCCCTTGGGGTCGAAGTAGCCGGGGAAGCGCCAGTCCATCGGCGAGTAGTAAATACCGACCCGCATCCCCCTCCGCCTAACCGCCGCGACATAGTCTGCGATGAAATCCTTGTGCGCCGCGGAGTGGCCGGAGTCGTAATTTCGGTAGCTGGTTTTGCTGGCGAACATGGCAAAGCCGTCATGGTGGCGCGCAGTCATCACCATATACTGCGCGCCCGCATCCTTGGCCGCCTGCGCCCAATCATCCGCATTGAAATGCTTCGGCTTGAATTGCGTTGCCAGCTTGGCGTACTCCTGGGGATCGACCTTGTCGTTATGCATATGCCATTCGCCTTTTGCCGGAATGGCGTACAGCCCCCAATGGACAAAGATGCCGAATTTCGCATCCTGCCACCAGCGCATGTCCTCCGCCGGCAAACGCAATTCCGGCGCCAGGCTACCCGAATCGGATTTCGACTTCAGCGCCGAGCGCTCTTCATCCGTGACCTGCTGGGCAAAACCTTGCGCACACTGCAGCGACAGCAGGCAAGCTGCCGCCATTAGAACTTTCTTCATACATTCCCTTCAGGTAATTTTCAGCGCGAAGGCATAGGGCAGCGCCGGCGCATTGGCCGGCAAGGCTACCTGCAGGCCATCCTGCGATTGAGTGAAGGCCAACGCACTTCCACCCACCAGTTCGACCCGCGATACCGCCTGCTTCAGCTGCGGACTGCCGCTTTGCATGCCCTTGATAACCACCTTGCCGGTGGCCGGCCAGCCCATGACGATGGCGTACACCGCGTCGCCCTTCGTCGTGAAACGGATATCGTCCGAGGTGAACGGCTTGCTCTTGCCTTCGTTGAAGCCCGGGCCGCTGAGCGGCGACGATTCGGCCAGGGACGGCCCTTCGCCAAACACCGACCATGGCCGCGTATCGTAAATCGCCTCGCCGTTGACCGCCAGCCAGCGGCCGATCTCCTCGACGATGGCCCGTTCCAGTTCATCGATGGTGCCGTCGCCGCGTACCGGAACGCTCAGCAGCAGGTTGCCGTTCTTGCTGACCACATCGACCAGGGTGTGCACGACGGTTTGCGCACTCTTGTAGCTTTTACTGTCGTACACCCGCCGGTCGTAATGCCAGCTACCGATACAGGTGCAGGTCTGCCAGGGCAGCGGCTCGATCACATTGCTCTGGCCACGTTCGATGTCCCACACCATGGTCTTGCGCTGCTGGGCATCGAGTACCTTGCCGTTGACGACGGCGTCCAGCTTGCCCTTCCGGGCAATGCTGCGGTTATACATGTGCGCCGCCATGCGCAGGCCGACGTCGCTGACCGGCCAAAGCGGCAGCTTGCTGTCGTCGTAGTACACCAGGTCAGGATCGTAGTTGTTGATCAGTTCAACGGTGCGGTCATACAGTTTTTCGCAGTACGCCTTGTCTGGAACCGAGGCGCCATTTCCCCAATCCCACAGCTCATGGGTATGGCTGGTCTTGCTCAAGGCGTGGTTCTGCGCGTACAAGGCTTGCGGGTCCAGCCCTTGCCACCACTTGCCCTTGCCGTCCGCTTTCCCCGATTTTCCGTCGTAGGGCACGCCGGCATATGGGCCCGATTTATCGGCGCCCTGTGCGGTCTCGTACCAGGTCCAGGCATGCGCAGCGTGCACGCTGACGCCAAACCGCAGGCCGTGGCGCCTGGCGGCCGCTCCCCAGCCCGCAATCAAGTCCTTCTTTGGGCCCAGCCTGGTCGAATTCCACTGCGGTTGGTGCTTGCTGGCATACAGGTCGAAATTGTCATGGTGGTTGGCCAGCGCAACAAAGTATTTGGCACCGGCCTGTTTGTACAGGGAGACCAGGGCGTCTGGATCCCAGCGCTCCGCCTTCCACCGGTGGATGATGTCCTTGAAGCCGAACTGCGAAGGATGGCCGTATTTCTTCAGGTGATACTTGTAGGCATCGCTGCCCTCTTCATACATGGCGCGCGCATACCAGTCGCCGAACTCGGGTTCGCATTGCGGTCCCCAGTGTGCCCAGATGCCGAATTTCGCGTTCCTGAACCAGTCCGGCGTGCGGTATTCAGCCAGGGAATCCCAGTTCGGCGCAAAGGGCCCGCGCGCCATGGCTTCGTGTTTCGGCGCGCCGCCGGCCGCCGCGTGACCGTAGCGCGTCACGGCCAGTGCGGGAATGGCCGCACCCAGGTGTTTCAGTATTTCCCGTCTCTTCACTATTCTCTCCTTACGCGTTGTTTCGCATATATACTGTACATCGCCATTTAAATAAATGCAACGCCATACGAAAAGCCCTCACAAAGCTTCTAGCACTTCCCGCAGAAATTCTTCAATTTTCAGAATTTGTTAGGAATTCCTGCGTGCGCGTTATCGCCATCGCCAGCGGCGCAATACGCTGGGGTGACCGTGCCGTACTCCGGACGGACATCCGATCAATAGAGAAATAGTGGGAGACATTCATATGAAATGGATAAGATCTTTGCTAGTGGTGGCAACGGCACTGAGTGCAGCCAGCGCCCTCGCCCAGAATGCCGCAGGCTACAACTGGGACGTGGTCCCGATGGGCGGCGGCGGCTTCGTCACCGGCATCTTCCCGGCCAAGACCGAACAGGGCATGGTGTATGCACGCACCGACGTGGGCGGCGCCTACCGCTGGGATAAAGGGACCGGCAAATGGGTGCCCCTGATGGACTGGATGTCGGAAGCCGATATGGGCCTGATGGGCATCGAGTCGATGGCGGTCGACCCGAAGAACGCCGCCAACATCGTGCTCCTGGCCGGCACCAGCTACTTCAGCAACGGTCGCACCGTGATCATGCGCTCGACCAACTACGGCCAGAGCTTCGCCTGGACCGACGTCACTGCGCAATTCAAGACCCATGGCAACGGCTACGGCCGCCAGAGCGGTGAGCGGCTGGCATTCGACCCGGGCTCCAGCAACATCCTGTACACCGGCACCCGCTACAACGGCCTCTTCAAGAGCACCGATTCCGGCGCCAGCTGGTCCCGCGTGGCCAGCCTGAACGTGACCACCACACCGAATGAAAACGGGGTCAACCTCGTGCTGCCTGACCCGACCAGCGTGGTCAATGGCGTGGCCCAGCGCCTGATCGTCGGCGTGTCGCGTTACAGCTCGGTCGGCCCGAACCTCTACCGCAGCGATAACGCCGGCCAGACCTTCACCGCCATCAGCGGCGCGCCCGGCAACGTCATGCCGCAGCGCGGTGCTTTCGACGGCCAGGGCAATCTCTATCTTACCTATGGTAATGGCGCCGGCCCGGGCTCGGTGAGCGACGAGCAGCCGATGAGCACTGGCGGCGTATGGAAGTACAACGTCTCGAACGGCAGCTGGACAAATGTCACGCCGTCCGGCATGACGAACGCCTCAGCGGCATCAGCGTCGACGCCGCCAATCCCCAGCGCGTGATCGCATCCACCATCAATATGTGGTGGACACAGTGGAACAATTATGGCGACCGGATTTTCCTCAGCACCAACGGCGGCGCCAGCTGGACCGACGTCATTGCCAACGCCACCAAGGCAACCGACGGCATCGACTGGATCGCTGACGAGTCCATCCACTGGGCGGGGTCGGTGGTCTTCGACCCATTCAACGGACAGAGCGCCTGGGTCACTTCCGGCAACGGCGTGTTCAAGACCACCAATGTCGGCGCCTCGCAGCCTACCTGGACCTTTAACGTCAAAGGCCTGGAGGAAGCCGTGCCGCTTGGCGTCGTCAGCGTGCCGGGCGGCCCTCTCGTCAGCGTGATCGGCGACTTCGACGGCTTCCGGTACTACAACACCTACGGCTACGGCCAAAGGCTGGCACCGAAGATGGGCACCACCACCAGCCTGGCGATCGCCCCCGGCAATTCGGCCATCATGGCGCGCGCAGGTTCGCAGGTGCAGGTATCGCAAAACAGTTCCGTCAACTGGGGCACGGCAGCGGTCACCAACGGCTCCAAGGGCCAATTGGCCCTGTCCGCCAACGGCAGCGTACTGCTGCACAGCCCGGAAAACTCGGCCACTACCTACCGTTCCCTCAATTACGGATCCAGCTGGACCCCGGTCAACAACCTGAATATCTCGAACGCTTTCCCGGTTGCCGATTCAATCAATTCGAACCTGTTCTATGCCTATGACCGCAGCAACGGCAAGTTCTGGGCGAGCTACGACGGCGGCGTGAACTTCTACAACGTCAGCAACCTGGACGCCTGGGGCGCGCCGCGCATCAAAGTCGCCCCCAACACGCAGGGCGATGTCTGGGTCCCGTTGAACAACAACGGCCTGGCGCGCTCCACCAACTCCGGCTCGTCGTTCACCAAGTTGAGCAACGTGACTTCCTGCGCCGGCATCGGCTTCGGCAAGGCAGCCAGCGGCGCGACCTACCCGACAATCTTCATCTGGGGCACCGTCAACGGCGTGCGCGGCCTGTTCCGCTCGACCGATACCGGCAACACCTGGCTGCAGATCAATGACTGGGCGCACCAGTATGGCTCCAACGGCGAGACCGTGGTGGGCGACATGAACACCTTCGGCGTGGTGTACCTGAGCACCGCAGGCCGCGGCCTGGCAGTCGGCCGTCCATAAGCATCCTTGGCCCTGGCAGCAGAAAGTGCGGCCAGGGCTTCGCTTCAGGCGAGAATGTCTGCGCTGATATCACGCACCGATTTCACGCCGGTGAGCACCATGCTGGTACGAATATCCTTCTCGAGGATGGCAAGCAAGTTGCGTACGCCGGACGCTCCGCTGGTCGCCAGCGCGTACACGAAGGCGCGGCCGATCAGCACTCCGTCTGCCCCCAACGCCAGCAGGCGCACCACGTCCAGGCCGGTGCGCACGCCGGAATCGGCGAAGATCGTCAGGTCCCCTTTCACCGCCTCGGCGATGGTCGGCAGCGCCCGCGCCGTGGACAAGGCGCCGTCGAGCTGGCGCCCGCCATGGTTCGAAACGACGATGCCGTCGGCGCCGAAGGACTTGGCGTCGCGCGCATCCTGGGCATCGAGGATGCCCTTGATGACCATCGGCCCCTGCCATTCGTCACGAATCCATTGCAGGTCGTTCCAATCGATGCCCGGATCGAAGTTGGCGGCCAGCCAGCCCAGGTAATCGGCAAGGCCGGTGGGATTGCCGCGATAGGCCGAAATATTGCCCAGGTCATGCGGCTTGCCGAGCAGCCCAACGTCCAGCGCCCAGCGCGGATGCAGCATGGCCTGCAGCACCCGGCGCAAGGGCCCATTACGGCCGCTCATGCCGGAGTGCGCATCGCGATAGCGTGCGCCGGGCACCGGCATGTCGACGGTGAACACCAGGGTCTTGATGCCCAGCTCGCGGGCCCGCTGCAGGTAGTCGCGCATGAAGCCGCGGTCTTTCAGCACGTACAACTGGCACCACAGCGGTTTGGACGACTGCTCCGCCACCTCCTTCAAGGGGCAGACCGAAACGGTGGACTGGATAAAGGGAATATTGCGCTCCGCCGCCACCCGGGCCGCCTGCACCTCCCCGCGGCGGGCATACATGCCGGTAAGGCCGACCGGCGCTAGCGCCATCGGCAGGTCCTGCTTTACGCCGAACCACTCGGTCGACAGGTCCAGCTCCTCCGAGCCTTTCAGCACGCGCTGGCGCAGGTTAACCTGCTGCAGGTCGTCGACATTCGCCCGCAGCGTGGTTTCGGTGCCGGCGCCGCCGTCAAGGTAGTGGAACAGGAACGGCGGCAGCTTGCGCCGCGCCGCTTCCCGGTAATCGGTAGCAGAAGAAATGATCATCGATTTACGGCAGGTTGGTCTTTCAACGGGCTGGTGCCACAAGTTTATGCCAAGTGGCAGCAGCACTTGCCGCGCCGGCTCACGACGGCGCGGCGATCAGCGTCAGAAAGTATAACCTGCCGACACCCGGTAGCTGCGGCCCGGGTCGTACCAGGAGCGGCCCATATTGCCTGGGGCCTGCTGGTTGGTCTGCCGCGTTACGACGTTGGTCAGGTTGCTGACGTTGAAGCTGGCCCACAAGTGCTCGCCGAAGCGGTAATTGATGCCGGCATCCCACTGTCCCACCGCCTCCTGCCAGACCGGCAGGCCCCAGCCCACGTCTGTCGGCGCAACGCCGCCGTTGGCGGCAATGCGCACTGGATCGGCGCTGGTGCCCTTGTCGCCCGAAGCACCGTACACCCCGGTTGCCAGCAGCGTGCGGTCACGCCAGCTGTACGCGAGGCGCGCCGAGATCGGCCCGCGGTCGTACATGAAGGCCGCGTTGAAGGCGCGCTTCGACATGTATGGCACCGGCAAGTCCTTGAACGGCAAGCCGTTGGTGTCGCAGCCATACAGGTTGCCGCCGATCGACAGGCTGCCTGCATTGCAGTAAGGCATATTGAAGGGGTGATACAGTTCCTGCTTGCCGTGCGTGTAGGTGAAGTTGGCGGACACGCCGAACCCCTTCGCCCACTCCGGCAGGCGCTCGGCCAGGCCGGGCAGCTTGTCCAGGTAGGTCAGGCCCGCGATTTCAACGCCGGCCAGCCAGAGTTTCGCGGCATTGGCCGGACCGGTGATTTCGAAGTCCTGTTCGTTGCCGGCCTTGTCCTTGATCGTCCTGGTGTAGGTCTCGGACATGATGATGTCCCTGACGTTCTTGTAGAACAGCACACCGGTCAGTGACTGCCCGTTCTGCGGGTACCATTCCAGCGAAACGTCGACGTTGTTCGCCTTGAGCGGCTTCAGCTTCACGTTGCCATCGTTCTTGCCCGTGTAGGTAACCATGCTGACGTTCTTGCCGCTGCTGTCCATGGTGACGTTCTGGCTCAGGGTAATGTACTCCTGCAGCTGGTCGAAGCCGGGACGGTAAATGCCGCGCGACAGCGCCAGGCGCGATTGCAGCTTGTCCGTCAGGTTTGCTTTCAGGTTCAGGCTCGGGACCACGTCGATATGGTTCGACTTGAGGTCCATCGGCTCGTCAATCGTGCCAAAGCGCGGCAGGCTTGGCGGGGTCGAGTCGCTATAGCTCGGCTTGAATACCGTATAGCCATGAGCCACCGTATTGGTCCGGATCACGCGCACGCCCGCGTTGCCTTCCACCGGATACTTCCAGTCATCGAAGCCGAAGCGCAGGCTGCCATACAGCGCTTGCGTGCCTTCGCTGTGTTCACTGACGTACTTCGGCTCGTCGCTGAAACTATCGCGTATCCAGTCGCTACCCATCTGTGAGCAATCGGTGCTGGTGCCCTTGATCGCATTGGCGTCCTCGCAGTTATAGCGCAGGGCAGTCAACAATTTCTGGTAAGCGGCCGGCTTGTCCTGGATCAGGGCCCGGGTCGGCAGCACGATCGTTGGCGGTGAGCTCATGCGGCCGTTGAAGAAATTCGGGAAAGAGAAGGTTTCAACGCTGCCCAATGCCGCATAGCGCGGGTCGCTCAGGTAGCCGAAGTTGCTGCGCTGCCAGCCCAGGTCAGCCGGGTTGGGCAATTGCCCCGCCACCTTGGTGGTTGCCACGCCCCACTCTTCGGAGAAGGACTTCCAGCCGGTACCGGCGTTCTTGTCTTTCCTGGAGGAGCGCTTGGTCAGGCGCATGCCAAAGCGCACGTCGCGCAAGACTGCATGGTCGAAGACATATTTGCCGTCCACCTTCCACGCATACAGGTCCGCCTTGGCCTTGTTGACGTCAGGCTGCGAGATGTCCCAGTAATAGTTGGCGGGATCGGCCAGGAAGTTGCGCGCCTTCTCGTCGAAGTTGAATGCAGGCCGCGCGCCGGAAACGTCCACGCCCATGCTCGGCACGAAGGTGCCAAGGTTGATCATGCCAAAATCGCCCGAGTTGGTGGAATGGACCCACTGCAGGTCGTTCTGGAAAGACCAGCGCTCGTTGGCCTGCCACTTGAAGTTCCAGGCCAGCTCGCGCGTACGCCCTTTCACGTCGCTGTAATTGCGGGTGGTGCCCATGCGCAGGCCTCCCTCGGCGAACTGGTTCGCGCCCTTGCCACCGAGCGGATAGGTCAGGATGCCGGATTGGAAGACGCCATTGCCGTCGTACCTGGCGTCTGTATATTTCGTGAGGTAAGGATCTTCGCCGCCGGCGAAAATATTGTTGCCGAAGTTCGTGGAATTGAACGCGGAATCGAAGTACGTCAGAGAAGACTCCTTGCCGTTCTTCTTCCACTGCAAGGCGCCATAGAAGCCCTTGCGCTCGGTCTCCCCCGTGCTGGTGCCCCAGGAAGCGCCCACCGGCACCCACACCGTCTGGCCTGCAACGAGGTTGCTGCGCGGGTAGTAAACGGATTGGTCGATCGAATCGTAGCGGCTGGTGGTTTTACCGTACGACAGGTCAACCAGCGCGCCGAATTCGCCCATGTCGGTTTGCCAGCGGTTCGAGTACAGGCCCGAGTAGGCCGGCGAATTCTTCTTTCCCAGCACCGCATAGTTGTCCGACACGGTCAGCGCGCCGCTCTGGCCCTTGCTGTCGAACGGCAGCCGCGTGCGCAGGTTGACCTGGCCGCTGATGCCGCCTTCAATCAGGTCGGCGGAAGGGTTCTTGTACACGTCCACGCCTGCCATCAGTTCCGGCGGCACGTCGCCCCAGCTCAGCTCACGGCCGGGCCAGCCCGCCGAAAAGGTTTCGCGTCCGTTCAGCGTGGAGGAACCCCAGGACAGGCCGCGCACCTGGATGCCCGAGCCTTCCACATCGAATCCCAGCCCATTGGCCGCCAGATTGGCGCCGGTACGCGTACGGTTGCGGTCCATGGTGACGCCCACCACGCGCTGCAGCACTTCGGTAATCGATTTATCGGGCAGCTTGCCGGCTTCATCGGCCACCACCGAGTCGACGATCAGTTCGGACTCCTGCTTGATGCGCTGTGCGGTTTCAACCTGGCGGCGCTGGCCGGTCACCACCACCACTGCCGGAGTGTCCTTGGCCGCCGGCTCCGTTGCTTCGGACTGGGCCTGCGCGGCGCTGCTGCACAGCATTGCAAGCTGCGCTGCGGCGAAAGCCAGCGCGGTCATCTTGAGTGGCTGCCTGGCGTTCGTTGTCTCAATTCTCTTCATTATATTTATCCTGTTTATCTGCTTCGCTTGCTGGCGCATCACTGGAAGGTAATCGGGCCGGTCAACGTAATCCGGGTCGGGTAGGTAGGCTTGTCCAGCGGAGTGCTGGAAACCGAAACGTTCATGCTGTCGGCGTTGAACGAAACCTGGACGATCGGGTAGTCCTGCAGCTCATTCCAGGTGTTGATGTCGCTCAGGCCGCACGCCTCGGCGACCGTCACATCGCGCAAGGAGACCGTGTAGTCGGTGGCGTCGGTGGTGGCCGGCTTGATTTTCGAGCGCAACGTCACGTTGCAGGCATCCTTGCCGTCTTTCAGCACAAAGTGGCCGAGGACCAGGTCGACATTGACAGTGTTGTTGCCCGTGTTGATCCATTCGGCGTTCTGCGCGATCCGGAACCTCATCGAAGCCTGCGAGTCGATTCGCACGCCGCTGATCATCGGGCCCACCTTGGAGATCTCTTTCAGGCCGGCGCCGAGCACGTGCAAGCCATAGTAGCCGCCGATCCAGCTGCCGTCGTTCGGCTTGTCGAGCTTGACGTTGAAGGTGAACCTGAGGTTGCTGCCGTCGTCCGACAGGACCTGGTCGCACCAGCCATTGCACCACCAGCCGTTCAGGTTCACGCCTGCATAGCCGTTGATGGCGCCCCCTTCCTTGGTGGTCGAGGCGTCCTTGAAGCCGCTGAAATGCGTCAGTACCGGCGCCTTTTCGGTACCGATCGGAATATTCTTGACCATGGTCGCCGTCGCAAAAATATCGCCGCCGTCCGATTGGGCGGTGATGGTGCACAGGCCATTGCCAACCTTGGTCATCTTGCTGCCGCTGACGGTGCACACGGTTGGAGTGCTCGATGAGAAGGTGACCGGCCGGCCCAGGTCGGACACTGCGGCCAGCGCTACCGGCTGCGAATCAAGCGCCTGCGCGCCGGGATTGCGGAAGGAAACCATATGCGGCCGCTTGGGGATCACGAAAAGCTGGCGTTGCGAAACCGGGGCGTAGCCTTCGAAGCCGGCCTGGGTGGCGGTCACCGAGCACTCGCCCGCTTTCAGCAGCGACAGCTTGTCGCCGCTCACCGAACAGACGTCAGGCGTATTCGAAGTGAAGGTGACCGGACCGCCGGAACTGGCGGTCGCCTTCAGGGTTGTACTTGCGACTTCAGGTGGAATGGCGACTTCGGCGCCGCCTGGGAAAGTGAAAGCCATTGTCTGCACAGCTCCGCCATCGCTACCGCCGCCACCGCCGCCGCAGGCGGCCAGCATCGCGGCACAGGCAATGGCGAATGCTGAATTCTGGTACCACATCGTTTGTCTCCTCATGGAATATCCCCTATTTGCTGCTTTTGTTTAGTTTGCGAATCGCCCGGGACGGCATGGACCGCCCACGGGTTCGCTATATATTGCAAACATTAATCACTGGCCGCAATTGCGATAATTCGCAATACGATGGATAAAATTCAACACACCGGGCCGGATGCCCGGCGTGCCGCCGCTTCTCAAGGCAAGCGCTCGAGGATCGCAACCGCGCCGCCGGCCGGCGCCAGTTGCAGCGGCAATACGTCGCGTGCAGTCACCACGCGCTCAACGCGGCGCACCGCATTTGGCGTATCGCCGTCTTCCCATACTGTGGCGCGGTAGCGCCCTGCTGGCAGGAAGCCGAGAGTCACGCGCTCGACCCGCTCGCCCTGCTCCGCGCTCATCGCCCCGAGGTACCAGCTGTCGCCCTTGCGCCGGGCCAGCACAATGTCCTGGCCCGGCGTACCGGACAGGAAGCGCGTGTCGTCCCAGGCGGTCGGTACGCGCTGCACGAAATCGAAACCGTCAGCGTTCTGGTAGGCGCCGGGATCGTCGGACACCATCTGCAGAGGGCTGTCGTACACCACGTACATGGCCAGCGCCTGGCCGCGCGTGGTTTGCGCCTGCGGATTCACTTCGCGCACGGCAAAGCTGGCCGGCGTGGCGTTGTGGAAGCCGCCCGGCGTGTAGTCCATCGGCCCGGCCAGCATCCGGGTGTAAGGCAGCATCAGGTTGTGGCGGGGTGTGATGGACTTGTCCATCTTGTTCCACTCGGCGCCGCGCACGCCTTCCTGGGTGATGAAATTCGGGTAGGTCCGCTGCAAGCCGGCCGGGACGTAGGCCCCGTGCAAATCCAGCAGCAGCTTGCGCCTGGCCGTCGCCTCCGCGACCTGGTAGTAGAACGCCACGATGTCCTGGTCGTCTCGGTTCATGAAATCAATCTTGACGCCCTTGATACCCCAGCGGGCATACGTGTCCAGCACTTCATCCATGCGCTGCGCCACGTGCTCCCAGTGAGCCCACAACACCAGGCCCACTCCTTTGGCCGCCGCATATCGCACCAGTTCGGGCATATCGATGCCATCCGCCGCGCGCGTGATATCGGTGCCCGGCAGCGCTATCCAGCATTCGGGGCCGCTCCCCATCGCCCAGCCAGCATCGATCAGGTAGTACGGCAGTCCTGCGGCGGCAGCGAAATCAATGAAACGCTTATAGCTCGCCATGTCGGGCTTCATGCCGGCCAATGGTCCCGAGTACCAGTCCCAGGCTGCCTTGCCCGGTTGGACCCAGCTGAAGTCGCCCGCCGGTGCCGGATTCAGGTTGCCAATCAGGTGCGAGCCGATCAAGTCGCCGACGCGGTCTCCCATCATCACTACGCGCCAGGCAGTTGTCAGTCCCGCCGGCGAGACGACGGCCGGCGCGCTGCGCTCCGGCGGCGCCGACAGCCGCAGCCGCAACGCGTCACCCTCGCGGCTTAGCGAAGCTCCGGTATAACCGGCCAGGTTCGATTGGGTGATGGCGTAAGCGGTCCGGCCGGACGGAGCGGTGCACACCACCGGCACGTCATAGGCCTGCCCGGCACGCAGCTGCGACACCTTCATGCGCTCGAACGGTGCTTCGTGCGCCCGGTCCGCCACTGTCACCAGGCATTCGGGATCACCTGCCGGGACGAAAGCCGTCTTTTCACCGCGCAGCCGCACCGCTTCAGTGCCGTCGATACGGTAACGGAACGCCACGCCGTCGTTATAGGCCCTCAGGTCGATCGACAGGCGCCGTCCCGCAGCCGCGCGCTCGCGGAACACCAGCGTCGCTCCGCGATACCGGTCTGCCGCTTGTGCCGCCTTGGTGGCGACCAGTGGAATGACCTGGTCGACCTTGACGTCCTTCCGCTGTTCCAGCACCAGCGCGCCCAGCTCGGGGACGCCGTCCAACTCCAGTCCAAGCGGCGAGGACGCAATTACGGCCTGGCCGCCGCGTGAGATGCTGAAGCGGCTGGCGTCCTGCTCGATCCGGATTGCCGTGCGCCCGTCCGGCGACGAGACAATGACCGGTGCAGCCAGCGCGCAAGCCGGCGGTACGAATGCGGACGCGAGCAGCGCAACCGCCAAAAGTGTTCTTTTCATGGTGTGCGGGAAGGAAGTTGTTGGTACGCTGGATTGTGCAAGCGCCGGCACGCACCGAACAATTACGAAATTCACCGAACCTTGCAACGATATTTCAGCCAAGCCTCGCGCCGCATCGGGCGTTGACAGCGGCACCTTGCGCGAATGATAATGAGAAACATTCTCACCTAGCCAGCCACCTGCCAGCCCTTGGTCACTTCGCAAGTCGTCAAGGAGCTCTCAGTGCAGTCGTACCAGCCATTCCCGTTCAAATACCATCCGCTGGCCGCCGCCATCCTGCTTGGCCTGGCCGCGCAAGCGCAAGCCCAGGACCAGCAGGATCCTGCCATTGAAACCGTCGTCATCCAGGCGTCCCGCTCGAACGTCGCCGCGGACAAGGCGCCGCAAACCGTGGTCGTGATTACCCGCAAGGAGATCGAGCGGCAGTTGGCCATTTCGGGCAATTCGTCCGATGTATTGAGCAGCATCCTGCCCTCCTACACGCCCAGCCGCGGCAAGATGAACGGCTCCGGCGAAACGCTGCGCGGCCGCACGCCGCTGATCCTGGTGGACGGCGTGCCGCAATCGAACCCGGTGCGTCCGACCGGCCGCGAAGCCCACACCATCGACTACTCCATGGTGGAGCGCATCGAAATCGTACAAGGCCCGAACGCCATCAACGGACTCGGGGCAACCGGCGGCACCATCAACATCGTCACGCGCCGCCCGGAAAAAGGAACGATGAACCAGCATGTCGACGTACAGGTCACCGCGCCGACCACGCATGTCGAAAGCGACACCCTGAACTACAAGACCAACTACCGCATCGACGGCCGCCTGGACAAGCTGGACTACCTGTTCGCGGTTTCCTATGAAGACCAGGGCCTGTACCTGGACGGCAAAGGCCGCAGCATCGGCGTCGATGTCACCCAGGGCGACTTGATGGACTCGCGCAGCTACGACGTGCTGGCCAAGATCGGCTACCGTCCGGACGACCAGCAAAAGCTGCAATTCTCCATCAACCGCTACCGCATCAAGTCAAAGGCCAGCTACCTCGGCGTGGCAGGCGACCGCACGCGCGGCATTCCTTCCACTTCGGTGGAAGGCACGCCGCCCGGCGTTCCGGCCTGGAACGACGTGTGGACCGGCAGCGCCAGCTACAACCATGACGACCTGGCCGGCATGGAATTGTCCGCAATGGTCTTCAACCAGCAATTCGTGGGCTTGTTCGGCGCCGACAAGTCGGCCACCTTCCAGGACGTGAAGATCGCGCCTTCCGGCACCCTGTACGACCAGTCGCGCGCAGTCGCCTCCAAGTTCGGCAGCAAAGTGGGCTTGACCAAGGCCGGCCTGCTGGATGGCCGCCTGAAGCTGACCGCCGGATTCGACACGCTGTCCGATAAAGGCAAACAGGATATGTACCTGACCGGACGCACCTTCGTGCCCGAATCGAAGTACACCAACCTTTCGCTGTTCTTCCAGGGTGAATACAAGGTATTCGACACCCTGACCCTGCACGCCGGCGTTCGCCGCGAAAACGCCGACCTGAAAGTGGACAGCTACCGCACCCTGGCCGCATATAAGAATACCCTGGTCGAAGGCGGAAAAATCAAGTTCAATGAAACGCTGGCTAATGCCGGCCTGGTGCTCACGCCAGTCAATGACGTCACCGTGTACGCCAACTATTCCGAAGGCTTCGGCCTACCGGACATTGGCCGCACGCTGCGTTCCATCAATACGTCAGGACAGAAGATCAGCAATATGCGCAACCTGGAGCCGATCCTGACCGAGGGCATCGAGCTTGGCACCCGCGTGCGCAAGGGTGACTGGGACCTGGACGCCGCGTACTACCGCTCCGACTCCGATTTCGGTGCGCGCGTGATCTCCGTTAATGGCGTGTTCAACATGGCGCGCGAGAAGACCCGCCTGGAAGGCTATGACGCCAGCGCTACCTACCGTTTCAGCAAGGCGCACCGCGCCAGCGTCGCCTATGCCTACACCAAGGGCCGCTACGACAGCAACAGCGACGGCAGCCTGGATGCGAAGCTGGACGGGCTGAACGTGGCCCCCAACCGCCTGATCGCAAGCTGGAGCGCCAACTGGAGCGACAAGCTGTCGTCCTATATCCAGGTGCAGCACGCCTTCAACCAAAGCTTCGACGATCCGGCCAAAGAGTTCAGCGGCTACACGCTGAGCGACGCCTCACTCAGCTACAAGCTGGCCAAAGGCACGCTGCGCGTCGGTATTGCAAACCTGTTCGACAAGGACTACATCACGTACTACTCGCAAAGCGCCCTGGTGGAACCGGCCCGGTACTTCGCCGGCCGTGGACGCAGCGTAACGCTAGGCTACTCGCTGGGCTTCTAGGCGCAGGCGCCTTCATAAGCGATCGTTCGCGGCGCGCGAGTTCCCATATCAGGGAACGCCTCGCAATGAACGTAGTCGGCGTCTTTGAACTCAATGGCGGTCTTGCACTGCGTTTCCTTCACCGCAGGCAGCGAAAGCTTGCCTGCGCGCTGGACTTTTCCGTCCGGCTCGACCCAATACCGCGTACGGTCATACTCGAACAGCAACTGATTATCGCGCACAGCGACCGGCCTGGCGTCGACCGGAATCGGCCAGCGCCGGATCGCCTTTCCGGAGGCATCCATTTCAACGGCCTTTTCGGATGTGAGCCGGCCCTTGCCGAACGGTGGAAGCTTGTCCACCTTCACGATCGCAATCACACCGCAGGGATGGTCTTCGACGGACTGGTAGCCCGCGACTCGCGAGACATCGCCTTCGAACCAGAACGGTAAAGGCTCCGCAGCGAGCGCGGGGACTGAGGCCGCCATCAAGGCAAGGAACAAGTAACGCATCTAAACTCCGGAAACTGAAAGTCGCCGGATATTAGCATATCAATAACGCCTACCTTGCTTCGATTGAAGTCTTCTGGCTCGCCCAATATCCGTAATCGACGTGGATGTTCTCCATCAGCTCAAACAGGCTGGTTGCCTGGTTGGTCAACAGCAGCGTCCATTGCGAAAAGAAGTTGCCCTGCTTTTCCACCATCTTGGACATGGTGTTGGCATGGCGGATCAGGGCATAGTCCTCGGCCAGGATGGCGCAGCCCTGGCGCCAGTCGAGGTTCTGCTGGTGCAGGCGCTGCATGACGGCCGCCTGAAGCTGCAGCCATTCGCTCCAGACCTGCGGGTCGCCGAAGCGGCTCGCCAGCCCCGCCGACAACACGCTGTTGTGCAGCATGCGCGATGCCTGCCGCTGCGCCAGCGTGCCGGCCTTCATTGAGACCGCCATCGGCGCAATGGCCCGGGAGTCGCGCAAGGCCGGAACACCTGGCTTATCGATCGAATTCAGTCCGACGGAAACGGGAAGTTTGCTCATATCGTCCTCCAGAGTCGCTCAGGCGCAAAGACGGTCGAGCATGGCGTGGATCGCCTTGATCTGGACCGCTTCGCGTGAATAGTAGTCGGGAGCTTGCGGATTAGCGCTGGTATAACCCCACCAGTCCCAGCATCCATCCGGGTTCTGCACGGCGTCATTGTCCGTGCCCTCGGCCTGTGGATACAGCACGATGATGTCGTTGCTCTCCGCGATGTGGTTGTAGCCGGTGGTGGTGAAATAGCGGTTGCCGTAAGGCGGCTGGTTGGCGATGTCGGCGCGGCCGTTGACGTAATCGGTGTAGTTGTAGCCCTGCTTGCAGCCATGCAGCGCGATGTGCACACGCGGCTCTTTCACCTTCCCTGCCGCGACGTTGGACGGGATGTAGATATAGCCGAACTGGCTCATGCTGGCCCGGTCAGTCGCGTCGGCAAAGAATTCGGTCTGGTCGAAGCGCAGCAATTGGCCGGAAAGGCTTTCCGCCGCGGGCTGCAGGTCGTTGTAGATATGGCGCAGGATGTCATGCGATTGCATGAAGCCACCATTGTTGATGTAAGGCGGCTGGTTGGTGGACAGGCCCGAATCCTCGGGATTGTCCGTGATGATGCTGTGCCCTGCGGGCACATTGTCGACGTAACGGATATTTGCCGGCTTCACGCCCAGCAGCTCATAGAACTTGCGGGTCCGCGCCACCACGTCCGAATCGACCACGTCGTCCGCGCTGCCGGTGAAGATGTAGAGGCGATCGTCGGCAAGATTGGTCACCGCATCGATCATCCCTGCCTTTGCCGTCTGCCGGGCCATGTCCGCCAGCTTTTGCGCATCCGGCGAAACCTGCGGGATCAATGGGTTCATGCAGATGTACAGCGAGTTCTCAATGCAAGCATCTTCGGCAGTCATCATGTCGTCCGGCCGGAACACCTCCGCGCACCGGAACGGCCCGCCTGCAATGATGCCCGCGCCAGCGAAGCTTGACGAATGGGCCAGGTGAAGCTGTACCGTCATGAATGCCCCCGATGATAAGCCGGAGATCGAGTTGTTTCGCCTGGATGCCTTGTAAGAACCGAGTTGGACGACCTTGCTGCTGGAGCTTGCGATCATGCTGAGCCTCCTGATCAAAGTGAACGCCACGACGGCGTCAGGCGACTATATCGTCGCGAGGAACATCATCGATTGAGCTCGCGCAAACCAAACGCGAGAGCCCAACTGTGCGAATCCAGCTTATCAGCGCGCTGGACGGCAAAGTGCGTGCATTGTCACGAATGGGCGCCTGCCAACACGAACTTTTTTCATGGCATCCTGTCTAACGTCAAATCCCTTTACTGAAGTGTGAGTCAGAGTTGAGGCTTACGTACGGGAGGGAACAATGGACTATGAGGCGCGTATAGCGAGAACCGAGGCAATAATGGAAACAAACCGACTAGAGATTGACCGCTTATATGCCGCTGTGTCAGAACTTCGAAAACTGATTCTTGAACGATCAGATCAACTGCAAGCGGAGCTGGTAACGCAACGGGCCTGTTTCGACGAGTCTTTCCGCGAACAGCGCAATCGAGTAGATGAGGGATTCAAAGAAGTGCGCCGTGAAGCCAGCATTAACCAGCGCTGGATGATCGGGCTGACGCTCGCCAACACGACAATGATTCTCGGCCTCGGCGGCAAATTGTTCGGCCTGTATTGACCGCCGGGGCATTTCATTTCCTAAGCGAGAAGTTATTGCGAACCGGAAGGCTTGCGGTATCCCGATTCCATCCACGCCGTCGCGCTTGCGACGCTCAGCTTGAAATTCGGCGCTACCCTCACCTGAGCCTGTTCCTCGCCGAATGGATCGAAGGCGGTCAGGGTTGCGAAGGGATCGTCTTCATCCGGAGTGATGTCGAGGTTGACGGTGATGTAGGCGGCGCCCTCGGTGTGGACGCGTACGCTGCGGTGCAGTTGGGCATGCAATTGCTGCTCGTGGCGACGGATCACTTCATTGGCGGTCTTCACCAGGGTGTTGAAGGCATTCACATCCAGCGGCTTTGGATTCTTCTTGTCGCGACCCATGGTCCAGGGACCGACCAGCGCCGGTTCCGCCTCGCCATCCTTGATCATTGCCACCGCCCAGCCATCGTCATCTTCATTCTTGATGACGCGCGCAGTCCAGCCGTTGTCCTGCCAGACGCGGTCTTCCTGCACCAGCACTTCCTCTTCCATCAATTCATCGATCATCGCGGCTCCAGTGTTAGCTTGCTGAAAATACTGTGATTATATACAGTTATTTATTTCCAGCAAGTAGCGCAACGATCAGTACCGCCCAGCGGCGAGGTCGGCCATGTACTGGTCGTATTTGCCGCGTTCCTTCAGTTTGCGCAGCCCACGGTTGAAGCGCTCGATGTAGCGAACATTTTCGGCATCTGCACGCCGCATGATCAGCCGATATTCGGTGGTGTTGTAACGCCCTGGCGCTACAGTGATGCCGGCGGCTTCTTCCGGCTTGAACCTGGTGCGCAGGATATAACGGCCTGCATCAAGGCTGGCAGGGACAACGTCCACACGCCCGGCCACCAGCTTGCGCAAGTTGAGCTCCTCGTTGGGCGCGCGGTCCAGGTGGACGCCGGGAACCGCCTCGAAACGGTACTCGTAGCCGGCCACGCCACCCACACGCAGGCCCGCCAGGTCGGCATCCTTGGTCCAGGTGAAGTTGTAGCCCTTACGGAGGAAGAATACGGATTGGGCCTCCAGCACGGTGTCGCTGGACAGGAATTCCCGTGCACGCTCGGTCGTCAACGGTCCTACGCTCCAGACTACCGAGCCGTTGACCAGCCCACGCTGCGCTTCAGCATAAGCGCGCGGCCAGGGGCGGAACACATATTTGACGGTAATGCCTTCCAGCGCGAACGCTTCGGACACGATGCGCGACACGGCGCCGTAATGCGGCAACGTCTCGGACAGGTAAGGCAACCACTCGCCGTTACTGAGCGTAATCGTCTCCGCCCGCGCCCACGGTACGGCGAGTAAGCAAACCAGGAGTGACTTCCAATGCATCACTCCAGCATAGCGCAGAATCCTCAGTCTTTGCCGAGCGACCACTGCCCAGCACCGCCAAGCGCGGTTGCAGTCACGACGAGCAAAAGGAACAGCGCATGCAGGTTGCCCAGGACGGGCGCGCCGTGAATCCAGCCAAGCACGATTGGCAAGCCCACCACCAGGGTCAGGACTGCACTGGCGTAAGGCATCAGGAGGCCGATCATGATCAGTGCGCCGCACAGCATCTCGGTCAGGTGCAAGGCCCAATAACCCGCACCGTTAAGGGTGGATGGGAAGCCGGAATGCCGCAGGGCCTGGAAGCCCATGAGGATGGCCATGCCGCCAATGGCGAGGCGGAGGAAGAAGCGGGATGCATCGAGACGGGTTTTGGAAACTGCCATTTAGAATCTCACGAATATTTGAAAAGGGACGCTGCGCCGCGCGATTTTCGCACCCGGCAAGCGCCCCATCAAGGGCCTATTTCTTCGGGTTGATGATTTGCTTCAGCAGCACGAACACTTCGTGGCGAATCGCCTGCTCGTTCTCCTTGAATTCGCGATCGGCCTTGATGTAGGCCGGCTTCTTCAAGGCTGCCTGCTCGGCAGGCGTGGCCTTGGGGGCGGCCGGGTAAAGCTGGGCGCCGCTGTTGTAGATGCTGTCCAGCGACTTCTTGCCGTAGCTGGACTCGTAGAAGCGCGTCATCTCGGTCACCGTCTCCGGGCTGAGAAGGCGCGCCACCGGCGTTGCCAGTCCCGAATAGATGGTTTCCGCCGGCGTTGCCATCACTTTGTCCATCACGCGTTTGCGCTCGGCTTCCGATGCATATCGGCTCATGCCGGCAGTCATGCGCATCATTTTCTCGGCTTGCATCGCCGCCAGGAGGTCGTGCGTGGCCTTGACCTGCTTGGCATCCGGGTTCGGGTTGGCCGCCTGGGCGCTCACAGCAAGCGAGGCGGCAAGCAAAATTGCGGAGATCAACTTCATATCGATTCCTTTTGTTGAGTACGAAAACAAAAAGCCCCGAGTTTCCTCGGGGCTTTTCGCTTGAATCTGGCGGAGGCGGTGGGATTCGAACCCACGATACAGGTTTTGCCCGTATGCTTCCTTAGCAGGGAAGTGCCTTCGGCCACTCGGCCACGCCTCCTCGTTGAACTGTTACTGCGTCAACGCGACCGCAATATTAAAGACCGATACCGCTTTGGTCAAGGATAATACGGAAGTTTTTTTGGAAATATTTATTCTTTTTCCAGTTCAAATGCCTTGTGTAGGGCGCGCACGGCCAGCTCCATGTACTTCTCGTCGATCAGGACGGAAATCTTGATCTCGGAGGTGGAGATCATCATGATGTTGATGCCCTCTTCCGCCAGGGTCTTGAACATCTGGGAAGCCACGCCAACGTGCGAACGCATGCCCACGCCGACCACGGAGATCTTGGACACTTTGGCGTCGCCCACCAGGGTGTGGTGGCCGATTTCGCCCTTTTCGTTGTGCAGCACATCCATCGCCTTCTGGTAGTCGTTGCGCGACACGGTGAAGGTGAAGTCGGTCTTGCCGTCCACCGCCTGGTTCTGGATGATCATGTCGACTTCGACATTGGCTTCGGCCACCGGGCCCAGGATGTGGTAAGCGATGCCTGGACGGTCTGGCACGCCCAGCACGGTGATTTTGGCTTCGTCGCGGTTGAAGGCGATGCCGGAGATGACTGCTTGTTCCATGTTTTGGTCTTCCTCAAACGAAATCAGGGTGCCCGAGTTGGCTTCTTCTGCCAGATCCATCAGCGGATCGGTCAGCGAGGACAGCACGCGGGTCGGTACGCGGTAGTTGCCGGCGAATTCCACCGAGCGGGTTTGCAGGACTTTGGAACCCAGCGAAGCCAGTTCCAGCATCTCTTCAAACGTGATCGCTTTCAGGCGGCGCGCTTCGGACACCACGCGCGGGTCGGTGGTGTAGACGCCGTCGACGTCCGTGTAGATCAGGCATTCGTCAGCCTTCAGCGCGGCGGCAATCGCAACGGCCGAGGTATCGGAACCGCCGCGGCCCAGGGTGGCGATGTTGTCGTTCTCGTCCACGCCCTGGAAGCCGGTAATGATCACAATGCGGCCCTTGTCCAGGTCTTCGCGCACGCGGCCGTCTTCGATCGACTGGATGCGGGCTTTGGTGAAGGCGGAGTCGGTTTTAATCGCTACTTGCCAGCCGGTGTAGGAAATGGCGTCCTTGCCGATCGCTTGCAGCGCCATCGACAGCAGGCCCACGGACACTTGCTCGCCGGTGGAGGCGATCATGTCCAATTCACGTGGGTCAGGCGGGTTCTGGATTTCCTTGGCTAGGGCAATCAGGCGGTTGGTTTCGCCGGACATTGCCGACGGAACGACTACCACCTGGTGTCCCGCATCGTGCCATTTGGCGACGCGACGCGCGACGTTCTTGATGCGTTCCGTCGAGCCCATCGACGTGCCGCCGTACTTGTGAACGATTAAAGCCATGCTGATTTTCCGCATTGATGTGATAAAGGGAGCCCTTTACTCTACATGCTGCGTTGCAAAATCTCAAGTCAAAAAGCTCATACACTCATACCTATTTGGCATAAGTTCATATGTCTAGACAGGTGTCGGCAAAAATTATTTGGTTTCCCAGCGAAACACCAAACGATGCTCTGCACTGGAGCTCAGTTTGCGGCAATCCATGCCGATACCGGCGGCATACAGGATATCGCCGGGGATCGATACCATCGGCAGGCGCTCGCGCTCCCAGGCCGGGATGCCCAGGGTCTGGTAGTGCTGCTTGAGCGTGCGCGTGGGGCGGTTGCGGGCGGGCTTGAGCTTTTCGCCGCCTTTGCGCAGCTCGATCGTCAGCATTTGCTGGCGCAACCAATTGGGGTCGAGCCCGACCGGCGCCAGTTCGATATGCAGCGTACCGCCGAATTCAGGGAAATCGATGCTGCCCTCCCCGTTCCAGCGGAAGCTCTCCCTCTGTTCGGCGTCGGCCTCTGCGCGGCGCGGAACGAGGTAGAGGCGGTCGCGGTGGCGGCGCACTTCGCAGTCGGGATGGGTGACCTTGAGGTTGGCGTCGTCGCGCGCGGTCAGGGCCTGTTCCTGCATTTCGGCCAGCCAGCTGGCTGATGGCAGGCGGATGCCGCGCTCGGCGAACCAGTGGCGCAGCAGGTTGGAGGTGCGGTCGGCGCTGAGCGTACGAACCTTTGCCATATCCAGGCTGTCTTCGCCGGCCAGGCAGATGCGCAGGTCGTCGGCCGCTTGTTCGGTCAGCAGGCGCTGCGCGGATTGCGCGTGGCGTGCGCTGCGGGCGAAACGCTCCTGGTAGCCGGGAAAGGCTTCGGCCAGGCGCGGCATGACTTCGTGGCGCAAGGCGTTGCGGGCGTAGCGGGTGTCGGCGTTGGATTCGTCTTCGATGTGGGTGATGGCGTGTTCGCGCACATATCCTTCGAGATCGGCGCGGCTGGCCTGAAGCAGCGGGCGGGCCAGCAGTACGTCGGGGGTGCCGAGCAGCGTTGGGGCGCGGTTGAAGGCGTCCATGCCGGACATGCCGGCCGGGCCGGCGCCACGCAGCAGTTGCAGCAGGATGGTTTCGGCCTGGTCGTCCAAGTGGTGGGCGGTAAGGAGCAGGTGCACGCCGTGCTCCATGCAGAGTGCGCCGAGGGCTGCGTAGCGTGCTTTGCGGGCTGAGGCTTCGCTGCGGTCGTCGAGGGTGACGCGGCGGCTGGCGAAGGTGATGCCAAGGCGCTCGCATTCGGTGCGGGCGTGGGCCTCCCAGGCGTCGGCGTTGGGGCTCAGGCCATGGTGGATGTGGAAGGCGTACAGTTTGCGGCCGCTGGTTGCAGCCAGGTGCAGCAAGGCGCTGCTGTCCAGGCCTCCGCTGTAGGCGATGGCGATCGGGCCTTGCGGGAGTTCGGCGAGGGAGTGCTGGAGGATTTGTTGGGCGCGCATAATTCAAAACCGGTAAACCGGTGCCTGACCCGCAGGGTCAGGCACCTAAGACGCGGCGGCCGCGCTTTACAGGTTTTATTCGGAAGCAGTGGTCTCTTTGAACTTGCCGTAGCTCATCAGCTTTTCATGACGGGCAGCCAGCAAGTCCTTGGTCTTCACGCCCTGGAACTGGCGCAGCGAATCCGCCAGTGCGCGTTTCAGCATCTTGGCCATTTCCTTAGGATCGCGATGTGCGCCACCCAGCGGCTCGTTGATGATCTTGTCGACCAGGCCAATCGCCTTCAGGCGGTGCGCGGTCAAGCCCAGCGCTTCAGCCGCATCGGATGCGCGCTCGGAAGTCTTCCACAGGATCGAAGCGCAACCCTCAGGCGAAATCACCGAGTAAGTCGCGTACTGCAGCATCAGCACGGAATCGCCGACCGCAATCGCCAGCGCGCCGCCAGAGCCGCCTTCGCCGATGATGGTCGCGATCAGCGGCACTTTCAGTTCCGCCATCACGTACAGGTTATGGCCGATCGCTTCCGACTGGCCGCGCTCTTCCGCGTCGATGCCAGGGAATGCACCAGGGGTGTCAACGAAGGTGAAGATAGGCAGGTTGAACTTCTCGGCCAGCTTCATCAGGCGCAAGGCCTTGCGGTAGCCTTCCGGCTTCGGCATGCCGAAGTTGCGCATGGCGCGTTCTTTGGTGTCGCGGCCCTTCTGGTGGCCGATCACCATGCATGGCTGGCCGTTGAAACGGGCAAAGCCGCCCACGATGGACTGGTCGTCCGCATAGGTGCGGTCGCCGTGCAGTTCGTGGAAGTCGGTGAAGATTTCGTTCACGTAGTCCATGGTGTATGGACGTTGTGGGTGGCGGGCGATCTGGGAAACTTGCCAAGGCGTCAGCTTGGCGTAGATGTCTTTGGTCAGTTGCTGGCTCTTTTTGGCCAGGCGGTCGATCTCCTCCGAGATGTCGACTGCCGAATCGTCTTGTACGAATCGCAGTTCTTCGATCTTGGAATCCAGTTCCGCAATCGGTTGCTCAAAATTGAGGAAAGTCGTTTTAATCATTGTACCTCCGAGTGTTTTTTTGCATCTCCGACAACACTGCTTTTGGCGGTTGCCGGTGAGAATTTGCGCTATTTTACCGGAACCGGATCAAGGCTACGCCATAAATACCACGTCGCGACCGTCCGGAAGGGTTCCCAGTTGGCCGAAACCTCGCGCGCATCGCTACGCGACACGGGCTCCCCGGAAAAATAATTCTGGCTGATTCCACTAATCAGCCGGCTGTCGTCGAGCGGCAGCACGTTGGGTCGGAGCAGATTAAATATCAAAAACATCTCTGCTGTCCAGCGCGTAATGCCGCGAATTTGAACCAGTTCAGCGATAACTGCTTCGTCATCCATTTGCGCCCATTGGGCGGCGTGGACCTTCTTATTCTTGAAATGATCGGCCAGATCCAGGATGTATTCGGCCTTGCGCTTTGAAAGGCCGCAGCCTGCCAAAGCGGCGGCGCCGGCCTTTTGCACGGCCGCCGGGGTGAATTTGGGACAGGTTTCCAGCAGCTTGGCCCACGCCGCATTGGCGACCTGGGTCGTGACCTGCTGGTTGACGATGGCGCGCGCCAGGGTGATAAACGGGTCGTCGTGGCCGACCAGGTGCAAGTCACCGAACTGGGGGATCAGGCGGTTCATGATGCGGTCGCGCTTCATGAGCTCTGCCTTGGCTTCCTCCCAATACGGCGGCACCGGGGCCTGGTCCCCGTTTTCCCTGGATAGGACCATTACGCGCGGCGCCAGTTCGTGGTGCCGTCAGGCTTGTCTTCGAGGACGATGCCGGCTGCCAGCAGGTCGGCACGCACCTTGTCGGCAGTGGCGAAGTCGCGCGACTTCTTGGCTGCGGCACGGGTGGCGATGGCAGCTTCAATCGCTGCTTCGTCCATGCCCTCGCCTTCGGCGCCTTTCGGGGCGGCCTTGCGGTATTCCTCAGGGCTGCGCTCCAGCAGGCCCAGGACAGCGGCCAGGCCTTTGAGCTGGCGCACGGCTGCGGGCGACTTGGTCTTGTTCACTTCCGACGCCAGGTCGAACAGCACCGACACCGCGATCGGGGTGTTGAAATCGTCGTCCATCGCTTCGGCGAAGCGCTTGGCGTTGTCTTCGTTCCAGTCCAGCGGCTGGCCGTCGCCTTCCACGCCGTCCAGCGCGGTGTACAGGCGGGTCAGAGCGCCGCGCGCGTCTTCCAGGTGCACGTCCGAATAATTCAGCGGGCTGCGGTAGTGGGCGCGCAGGATGAAGAAGCGCACCACTTCAGCGTCGAACTGCTTCAGCACTTCGCGGATGGTGAAGAAGTTGCCCAGCGATTTGGACATCTTTTCGCCGTCCACGCGCACAAAGCCGTTGTGGACCCAGTAGTTGGCCAGCGTCTTACCGGAAGCGCCTTCCGATTGCGCAATCTCGTTCTCGTGATGCGGGAACTGCAGGTCAGCACCACCGCCGTGGATGTCGAAGGTCTCGCCCAGCAGGGAGCACGACATGGCCGAGCACTCGATGTGCCAGCCCGGACGGCCCTTGCCCCATTTGGAATCCCACTTCACCTCTTCCGGCTCGGATTCCTTGGCAGACTTCCACAGCACGAAGTCCAGCGGATCGCGTTTGCCGGTATTCACGTCCACACGCTCACCGGCGCGCAGGTCGCCCAGCGACTTGCCCGACAGCTTGCCGTAGCCTTCGAACTGGCGCACAGCGTAGTTAACGTCGCCGTCGGCCGCTTTGTAGGCCAGGTCCTTGGCTTCCAGCTTTTCGATAATGCCCAGCATCTGCGGCACGTATTCGGTCGCTTTCGGCACGTCGGTTGGATTCAGGATGCCCAGGGCTTCGCAGTCCTCATCCATGTACTTGATGAAGCGGCCAGTCAGTTGGCCGATCGTTTCATTGTTCTCGACCGCACGCTTGATGATCTTGTCATCGATGTCCGTGATATTGCGCGCATAGCGCACGTCGTAGCCCGATGCCTTCAGCCAGCGGTAGATGACGTCAAACGCCATCAGCATGCGGCCGTGGCCCACGTGGCAGTAGTCGTATACGGTCATGCCACAGACATACATCCGGACCTTGCCCGCCTCAATGGGTTTGAACGACTGCTTTTCGCGTGCCAGCGTGTTGAAAATCTTTAAATTGCTCATCGGACTAGAAGTAAACGGGTCACTGGTGCGAAACGCCTGGGGCGTCGCACCGGTGCTCGGTGTGTACCAGGGGGATGTTTGGTCCCTTTGTTATAGTTCTACTTTGTTAGAATGGAACGTCTGGCGAAGTATAGCACTGAAAAATTCGCGCACGCGAGTCGCAATTCTTATAAAGGAAACAAGAATGCAGAAGAAATGGATTGCCCTGCTGGCCGGCCTGCTGATTGGCAGCACCGCGGCAGCTGCCGACAACCCTCAAGTATCGATCAAGACCAACCTCGGTGAAATCATCGTGGAATTGGATCAGGAAAAAGCCCCGATTACGACCGCCAACTTCCTCGCCTACGTCAAGAGCGGCTTCTATAAAGACACCATTTTCCACCGCGTGATCAATGGCTTCATGGTACAAGGCGGCGGCTATACGGTCGACCTGAAAACCAAGCAACCGCTGCGCCCGGACATCAAGAGTGAAGAAAAGAACGGCCTCTCCAACCTGGCCTATACCATCTCGATGGCGCGCCACGACTCGCCGAATTCCGCCAATTCGCAATGGTTCATCAACGTGGTGGACAACATTGGCCTCGACTATCCGAACATGCAAGGCCATGGCTATGCCGTCTTCGGCAAGGTCATCCAGGGCAAGGAGACTGTCGACAAGATCAAGGTGCTGCTGGTGGACGACAAGCCGGGCTTCCAGAACATCCCCGTAAAACCGGTGATAATCAAGTCGGCCACGGTGCTCAAGAACCGCATCGTGCCGCCTGCACCACCGGCTCCTCCGCCGCCAGTTGCCGAACCCGCACCAGCCCAAGAACCTGCCCCGGTACAGGAGCCCACTCCTGTTCCGCAGCAGGAGCCTGTAAAATAACGCTTTTTCAGTAACACAAAAGGACAACAAGATGACCACCATCACCATCACCACCAACAAAGGCACCATCGTTGCCGAGCTGGACGCAGAGAAGGCGCCGAAGACCGTTGAGAACTTCCTGCACTACGTGAACGCTGGCCACTACAACAACACCATCTTCCACCGCGTGATCGATGGCTTCATGATCCAGGGCGGCGGTTTCGAGCCAGGCATGAAGCAGAAGCCAACCGACCAGACCGTGGAAAACGAAGCCAAGAACGGCCTGAAAAACGAGCCATACACCCTGGCCATGGCACGCACCTCGGCACCGCACTCCGCATCCGCCCAGTTCTTCATCAACGTGAAGAACAACTCCTTCCTGGACTACCCAGGCCAGGACGGCTGGGGCTACGCCGTATTCGGCAAAGTCACCCAGGGCACCGAAGTGGTTGACGCGATCAAAGGCGTGAAGACCACCCGTTCCGGCATGTTCTCCGACGTGCCAGCCGAAGACATCATCATCGAAAAAGTCGAAGCGGCTTAATTTGATTCTCTTCGTATCAGACCTGCATTTGCAGCCGGCGCGGCCGGTGCTGACGGAAGCGTTCCTGCGCTTCCTCGACGAACATGCGCTGGGTGCAAAGCAGCTCTACCTGCTGGGCGATATATTTGAGTATTGGGCAGGCGATGACGACCTGCCGGATCCCTTCCACCAGCAGATTGTGTCCGCCCTGCGCCGCGTAAGCGACGCGGGCGTGCAGCTATTCTGGATCGCGGGCAACCGCGACTTCCTCGTCGGCGAAGCTTTCGCCGACGCAGCGGGCCTGACCCTGCTGCCTGAAACCTGGGTCATCGACGCCTATGGCCAGCGCATCGTGCTGGTGCACGGCGACGCCCAGTGCACACAAGACGTGAAATACATGGCCTTCCGCGCGCAGGTGCGCCAGCCCGCATGGCAGCAGCAATTCCTGACCATGCCTTTGGCGCAGCGCAAGCAGATCATTGCCGGCCTGCGCGAGCAGAGCAAGGCAGGCCACGCCGAGAAGTCCTACGAAATCATGGATGTGACGCCCGACGCGATTGCCGAAGTATTCGCGCAAACCGGCACCAGCATCATGATCCACGGCCACACCCACCGTCCCGCCCTGCACGAAGTCGCCGGCACCCGCCGCTACGTGCTGCCGGACTGGGAGCCCGAATCCACGCCCCCGCGCGGCGGATGGATCTCCATCGCCAGCGACGGCATCATCGTCCGCCACGCACTCGACGGCACCATACTCTGACGCCATGCACATCGCCATCATCACCTTCGACGGCTTCAACGAAATCGACTCGCTGGTGGCGCTTGGCATCCTGAACCGGCACAAGAAGCCGGGCTGGAAAGTGTCACTGGCAACGCCAGGCGAACAAGTCATCTCAATGAATGGCGTCACGCTGCACGGACAGTGCAGCCTGGCCGATGCCTGCCAGGCCGACGCGGTACTCGTCGGAAGTGGCATCCGCACCCGGGACATCGCCGCAGATCCCGCGATGATGGCGCAACTGCGGTTCGATCCAAGCCGCCAATTGATCGGCGCCCAATGTTCCGGGGCCCTGCTGTTGGCCCGCCTCGGCCTCCTGGCCGGCCTCCCCGCCTGCACCGACTCGACAACCGCCCCGTGGCTGTCCGAAGCAGGCGTGCAGGTACTGCCACAAGCCTTCCACGCCATCGGCAACATCGCCACGGCCGGCGGCTGCCTTGCCTCGCAATACCTCGCCGCCTGGGTCCTGGCCCGGCTTGATAGTCCCGAAGCGGCCCGCGCCGCACTGCATTATGTCGCCCCGATCGGTGAAAAAGAGGACTACGCAAACCGCGCACTAAGCCACATCACTGCTTATCTCTGATTACCAACGAGTCAATCGGTGCCAGATCTGTCATTCGGATAGCCAGCGCAATCTTTTGAGATATCTCAAGACGGAAAACGAGGCGTTTTCGCGTATTGAGATCCATCAAAGAAGCAGCATCGGTGTTCGAGTGACAGACCTGACACAAGCCTTCTAACTCCAAGCCCTTTTGAGCTTCTGGCGGGTAGAACTTGGTGCCAGGCTGCACATCCAGGCCGCGATAGACTATATCTTTAAAGACTTCTTTATGCTCGCAATCGGTCAGATTTACTTTCCAAAGTAAGAAAGCACCTTACCTGTCCGCTTATCGATCCTTACATACAATTCAGATCCGGGAAAAGGATCTGCCCCATCGTCTTCAACGACGAAGACCCACTCTTTATTCGCGTCCTCAAATAGTTGCACCGAAAGTAGTGCGACTTTTCCTTTGGTGGCTTTTCTGTACTCATAAATTGCGATCTTCTCCGCCTCACGCGCGGCCAACTTCGGCTTAAGTTCAACTTTCTGATTCGTCGGTTCTGCCGCGATTGTAAATGCGCACATAATCGAAACAAAGAAGACTACGAGCCTTGAATGTAAAATTTACACCTCCATCCTAAACTATTAAGTACCTTCCAATTTTTCAAGGCGAAGTAGCCCCTCGATCAAGTCGCTTAGCGGACTGTCAGTCGAAGTCATGTTCGATTCCCGCCTGGCCGGTGGTTTGCTCATCGCTTTTATCTTTTAGCAAATGCCGTGAAGCCATAAGCAAAAGCCCAAAACAGACATTTCCCGCACCCGCCCATATTTTCAAGCCAGGTTCGACCGAACTCAATCCAAGGGCAAGCACAGAAAGAATCAGCCCAAATACCGAAAGCCATTTCACAGCAGTTAACAAAACCACGATTTCCCCCTTGATTCGCCAAACCGCATGCATAAAATTTCTTACCTTTCGAAAAACCGATCCGTCGTCACAGAATACGATTGGCGCGTCTGATCGAACAAATCGACCAAAATAACAGGCGCCCCGGCAGATTCATCGTTAATGAATACGACGAGATTCCCGTGAATGAACCTTTTCTGAGAAGCGGGGAACGCTCCATTTGATTCTTTTTGCTGGCGTAACTCATTACCCCAGTTTCGAACTTCTCGAAGAACCCAGTGATTGTGGAGCTCTCCAAGCCCAAGCGTCGCAACAATCACCATCAAGAACAACCCAGGCGGTCCTATCACCAAGCTAAGCAGAACGTTCTTTAGGCCCGCCCTTTGAACAAGCAAGCTTATCAGCAGTCCAATTGAGATTATTGGACAAACAAGGAATGAAAAAAATGGGGCTCCCAGATAAAGTACGTCGGCATAGATGAAAAGCAGCACCAGCATGCCTGTTAAAGCAAACCTGACCACTGCGCTGCGTCCAATTCCACTTTGCATGGTCTCGATGGTCATATTTCACTCATCCTTGAGTAAGCGCGGCCAATAACGAATCTCCTCTGTTGGCTCGTCAGGAACAAGCGAACTAAACAACTTCTTGTGCTTAACTCCCGTAGCCTCAAAGTAGATTTGAGAAAAGTAGGATTCGGCACCGTCTCCACCACTCAATGTCAGAACATATCCTTTTCTTTCACTACGAAGTGTGGCATCACGTATGTTGGTCAAATCGAGGTAGACCGAGCGCGGGACAAACAGTGCTTCATCATTGACCAAGATTTCCAGCCTTTCCAAGCTGCCAGACTCGTCTTTGACTCGCCTCGGATGGAGAATCACCTTGGCTCGCGCATGTTGCCCAGCCACTGAAACGGTTCGGATTGGTCGAATACCGTCGGGCGGAGCAAGTTTGGCAAATTGCAAGGGCTCATAACGGTTTTTCACACGAACGATCTTGTAAATGCCGCTGGGAGTAGATGCTTCATCGCAGCAGTCTTTGAATTCGATCTTTAGCTGGAGCATTCCCCAATTCTCCCGCTTCAGCCAGGACTGATACTCCTTCGCCGACACGTCCTCGCTTGGCGGCCCTAACTTCTCGACAATTTGCCGGTGGTTTAGGTTGTACAAATCCGCATTCCACTCAGTCGGCCACTCCTTTTCACGAGATTGAGCGACGAGGTACGGATACTCATACACCGCCCCCGCAACCAACAGTGCCGCGATGAGCGAAAAGACGATAGCCACCCAGGTCTTCATTCAGTCTTTTCCATCGGAAGTTGATCAGCGCCTTTGGGCAGCTTTCTCGGCCACGCAACCAGATCACGAACCAAATCGTAGATAAGCAAGACGCCAAGGCCGCCGAGGAAACTACCGTACAGAATCTTGCCGGCGGCGTCCCCAAATAAGGGAACGATCGGATCCGCCCAACAGCGTCTGCGACAAAAGCTCTCTAACGGTGTAGACGCCACCATTACGACGATTCCCGACAGCACCAAGGCCAGGCCGCCCGCTGCAATCCATAGCCGAAACAGAATTTGAAGAAGTTTCACTTAACGTGCGCATCTCGACGCTGACGTTTGCACGCCAACAGTTCGAAAATCGTCTTGCAACTCGCGGCAAATATGAGGCTCCAGCACGTGACCGCGATCACCGCGCCAATCTGGACGCTGGATTTGAACAGGAATGCCCAACTAAACAATAAGTACGCCGCCGTGAAAGAGCTCAGCAAATAGACTGGAGCTTGTGCCCGGTCTTTCAGTCGCAGGCCGGCCGCAGGGAGAAAGAACACGATAAACAGCGCGGTCAAAGTGCCTACGCTCTTGAGCGGATCGACGTTGAGGTCTCGCAAGGCGTCCTGTGCCATCTCGTAGCCATACAAATAAGTGTCGGCACCCACAACCCGTCCTTCCGGATCAGCCTTGGAGGTGCAACGTGAAAGGGGAAGGACAAAGCAGGCCATCAGCAAAATCGCCGCTACGCGCTTGACCAGCGTAAGCATCTTCTCTTTATCCATTTCTATCTCTGATTCGGTGATTCGGTGCCAAGCAGACGCGACTTGCGCGGCCGCAAGCCTGTCAGCTGTCCAACAGCAGAAATACCCAGCAGAGCCGGTAACAGCCCGCAATCAGCCTATCGAACGATGCGATCTACAAATGTCCAAATGACAGACCCAGCAAAGAGTCAGACCTCAGAATCAAGGCACAGAATCACGGCGGATGGATCTCCATCGCCAGCGACGGCGACGGCGACGGCATCTCGTCCGCCACGCACTCGACGGCACTATCCTTTAAGCTACCAAACCTTCAGTCAGGGCTTTAGACGGCCGTGAAGGGCATGAGCAGGATTGTGTCTGGGCCCAGCAATTCCGTGCTAATACCGCTTCTAGCCAATTGCCGAACATGCAGCACTGTGCCCGAATGTCCTGTCCCGCCAATGAACAGAGGGCCAGGCACAAGCTGTGGCGTCCCAATCAGTGCCGAGAATATAGAGGCGGGGTCGACAGGATTCAGCAACAATTCCGCACCCCGTTATTCGCTTCGACAGATGCGCCAAATCAACCTAACTTGGCTATTTTGGCTTCGCTATTCTATCCACCATCCTCCGGACAACCTCTTTCCAAGGCCCCGTCATTTCGTTAGATTTTTTATCTAACAGTAGTATCGTCTCTTGATCAAGCTCATACTCTTCAAGTTCGTTGGCTTCAGAAAGTATTAGCGCAATATCCCTGAGCGTCAACTCATTATCCACCTTAAGCAACTTTTTATGCAAATACGAAACAATTTCCGGACCACGCTCTGCAAATGGACGTGCCAGATATTTTGCCGGCGGATGAATCAGCTGATTCCCGCAAATGAAAAGATCATATTGCTCATCGATAGGGCGACTCTTGAATTGTACCTTTTGTTCAGAAACAGGCTGAAAGAAAAATTTCAAACAAGCCTCCCTATTTACAGGAGCTGCATTCGACGAACAAAAAGCCATCCAAAAAAAAATTATCGAGAACATTTTTCGCAATTTTTCTCTCCTATCTTTTCACCATTACGGATCGAATTCTTAACTATTTCGTCGTATCCGTATGCATCAGTCTCATAATGGTTCTTCTCGTATCCATTTCGACTGGCCCATAAATAGCTTGCCCACGTCATGCCCTCAGCATATTGACCAACATGAACCATCTCATGCGCAAGAAGTGCGAAGTCTTCCGCAGTTACAAACGTAGTATTTGGATCACGGAAGTAGATATCATTGCCACGAGTTATTGCCGCGGCCCAATCTGGAGCGTATACGGGCATTTCCCCGACATGAACATTTGCGTTTCCTAAATCGCGGTCGGGAAGAAACGGCCAAAGCTTACATTTTTCGAATTCGCTCAAAGGTCGCAACCCCATTGGATCTGTACGGCTTATGGGATTGTTGGTGACGTAAGCATAAGTATTTATACCTCCATTTAGCCCGATCGGGTCACTTTGCAAGAACCTATGTAAAGCCGGTGAGTAATACCGTGCACGATAATAATAGAACCCTATCCCATCATTTTCTCGACCAGTGAATTGAAACGGATTCCCGTCAAAGACACTTGCTCGACTATTACCAAATGCATCATAGGAGTATGTCACTATATCTTCACCAGACATATCTTTTAATGTCAAAACAGATCCGAGGTGATCCGACAAGTAAGTGTCGACTCTGGAGAAACCTGCGTCTACCGAGATTCGTTGCAGAGGTTCATCAATTGCCCCCATGACGTACACTGCCTTTAACTGCGAGTTACCATCCTTTTCTTGCACTACGTCCCAGTTATCATACACATAGGCAGAGGTTACACCATTGACCGTTTTTTTACTGCGGCGCCCTAGCGCATCATAGCTGAATTGAGCGATAGTGACTCCTCCAGCTGTTCGAACTTGGACGAGTTGGTTCCGTGCATTCCAAATGTACGAAACAGAACCATCAGAAGTAAGATTGCCGTTCTCGTCATACGTGAAAGTTGCTCCCTGCATTCCGACCATCTTTGCCGCGCGGTCATATGTCGCTTCTGCCAACTCAGCAACTTGCGTTGAATTGGCCATGCTCCCACCTTTTTCAACAATTCGCCCGTCCAGGTCATATTGATAGGTCAAATCACCAACAGATTTTCCGTCTGCGGTACTGTAGGTGATCAAACTGATCCGGCCAGCATTATCGAAAACGTTTCGGCGAATCATTCCATTGAAGAATGTGGTCTGTACACGTCGACCAAGATCATCATATTCAAAGCTCACGTTTCGCGTGCGATTACCGTTCAATGCATCAGGCGCTTGCTTGATGACAGCCAAAAGATCACGAGAGTTATATAAGTAAGTTAACGTCGGCTGCCCTTTAACAGACATAGTTTCTCGCCTACCATCCGTGTAATAAGTATAAGTTACACTACCGCCAGGTGTCGTCTCAGTTACGATATTATTAAGCGAGTCATAAGTTCGTGAGATCGTGCCATTTTCAGAGTCAACGATCTGAGTAATCCGATTTCCTTGGTCATACTGATAAGCGATTGTGCTGTGGTCTGCGTATTTGACGAGACGCAGGCGAGCTAACGAGTCGTACTCGAAATGCGTTAGCTGGCCTTTACCATCAACTGATTGCTTCACATTGCGAACATAGTCATCGTTTATTGTTTCCGATTGATTGAGAGGGTTCGTTCGCTGAGTAACAGCGTTCCGGCTGTTAAAGACGTAACTGTGATTATTGCCTTTAGCGTCGCTTACGCGCACTTGATTACCATTCTCATCGTATTCAAAGTTAGTGAAACTTCCCATACCGTCGCGCACTACAGTTGGGCGACCATATGCATCCATCTCTGCAGAAGTGTAAACGCCAGATGGGCTAACAGTCGCAGCCACTCGTCCGATTGCATCAGTCATGATGTTTGATACGTGGCCGAGCGGATCTATCACTTTTGTCAAGTCGAAGCCATCGTACTCGAATTTAGTGACATTCCCCAGCGCATCCTCAGCGCTTAAGAGTTGACCTGAGCCGTTATAGCTCCCCCTGAACAATACTCCATTCGCTCCAGCAACTTGCGTAAGATTGCCAAAACCATCATAGCTCCGCGTAACAACTCGACCAGTCACGTCCTTGAAAGTCTGGATATTGCTGTAATCAGCCGTATAGGTGGTTTCCGTCGAAATTGCATTGGCCGTACCTGCGAGCAGCGTCTTGCGAGACATGTTGCCCCTCGCGTCGTACTCGTAGGCAGTCTTTCGTCCGAGTGGATCGGTGACGGACAGCAGCAGATTATTGGAAGTGTATTCGTACGCAGTTACCTGCTGCTCCGGGAATCCCAGCGCTTCGGTGATCGACGTGATATAGCCAGCCGAATTGAACACCGTGCGCTTCACCACGCCGCGCTCATTCGTGATGTCGGTTTGCACGACGCGGTTACTTGCGTCCAGCGTGTAGACGAACAGATTCGTGGTGCCGTCAGCATAGGTTTGTTTAGCTACGCGGCCATTGCCATCGTACTCATTCGTCACCATCATGTTGCCGCGCTTATCCTGCACGGTCAGCATGCGGTGCGTAGAGTCGTAAGTGAAGGCCTCAAAATTACCGAGCGGGTCGGTCACTTTGGCCAGGCGTCCTTGTGCATCGTATTCGTACTTCACGGTGCGGCCAATATTGTCGGTGGCCTGGGTAATGCGCTTGGCCGAATCATATTGCAGATCGACTGCTCGCCCCGACGGCGAGGTGATACGCGTCAGGTTGTCGTTCGTTCGAGTAAACGTCAATGCATTGCCATACCGATCAGACATCGACAGGGCCGCTGCATGGCGGGCGGAACCTGAGTTCATCGACTCTGGGAAGCAGATATGGCTGCCGTTCATCAGTGCCAGATCCCAGTAACAGCCAGCGGTGCCACGCTTGAGGATCGAACCGTAGTAGCTGGTCGCGGAAGACTTATGTTCGTAGACCGCGTCGGAATAACTTGTGCCAGGCGAAATTCGGTTGTACCGAATCCTGCCGCCGTCAGGCAGAACCAAGTCCTGATAGGTCCATGGGCTGGTGTCTCCGACCAGGAAAATATCATACGCCAGGTTGGTCCCAATACCAAACGCGCGCGAAGCAGCATCGCGTGGGCGATAGGTGCGCGAAATCTCGATTGGCATGATGTCGTTAATGACGAGATCTGTCGCAGAGTTCAGGAACAGGCCCGTCGCACAGTCAACTGGATCGCCGCCGCAGCCTTTGGGCACGGGTGGCTTATTAGCAGGGCAAGTAGCACTAGGGCCGACCGCGCCGTTGCCGCCGCAACTATTTGGCGGCGGCGCATCGGATGGGGCGTTGCTTGGCAGCGAAATCATCGCGCCAGTAAACTCATAGATCTTTACACCGGCATCCGGAACGGCCTGCTTGCCGTCCTTGCTGATGGTGCCTTGACCGTACACGTACCACCCCTTGCCGCGGGCGTCGTAGTTCCAGAAGTCCACGCGGCTGCCTGGGGCCAGGCCGTTGAAGTTAGGATAGATCAGGCGAGCACCTTGCAGCGCTTGACCGCTGGCACTGGTAAGCGTTGCGCCACCGGGTTGAATTGTGAAGTAGACAGGAACGCCGACGTTTGGCAGCGGGAACGGCGGGCGGTCAATAGGAATCGCCGTCATATTCAGTTCGGTGACGATTTTCCCGTTGTGGTCGCGGATGATTGTGCCCGCGGGGATACGCAGCTCCAGGCCTGGAATGCGTGGCGATGTCAAGACAACTTCACCAGCAGTAGGCGAAGTCAATGCCACGTTACCTGCGGGATCTAGGCGGGTACTCCAGATCGTATAGTCCAACACATTGGTCTGCTGCGCTTTGACGTCGACGCGCACTTGGTAGTAGCCATACTGGCCTTTGCCCTCTCCGCCACCATCGATCATCAGCGGCTGTGCGCCCGGCTCCAGATTCATCAGCAGGAAACGACCTGTTTCATCCGTCAGCGCGGTCTGGTTACCAATCTGCACCTTTGCGTTACGCAGTGCGCGGCCGTGGGCCGTGAGGACTTGTCCGGCGAGAGCAGTAACACCTGGCGGAGCCTTTAGTGGCGGCAGCTTCTGCAAGGGGCTTGCGCCGCGCTTGGCATTCCAGTCACCTTTGAAGTGCCGCCCGTCCGGCAGCCAGAATTCGCTGTCAGTATTCTTGGCTGCTGCTGCCAATGCCTGGCGTTCCAACGAAAGCGGTACGCCAGCAGCATGCGACGCCTCCTGCGCCATGCCCGACGCACTGGAGGCCGGCGAGTCCGCCAAAACTTGACTTGCCGCACCGCTATTGGAAGGCGTCGTGGAACTGGCATTACCGCTATTCCCATTCAACCGGGCCGTCGTAAAGCCAAATGAATTGAAGGCCAAGGATTTGCCAGTCCAGGACTTAACGCCATCAAGGAACAGGTTGTACCGGCTATCCGGCAGCAAATCGATTGAAGGTTTTACAAATGCGAGCATGCCCTGTTCTACCGGCACGATCTTCACCGGAACGGAGCCATGCGGTCCAATCAAAGTCACGGTCGACGCATTCAGCGATGAAACCGCCATCGGCTGGTTGAAACGAATCACGACAGGTTGATCCACCGGTGCGGATGGATCGTTGGCTTCCGGGCGCGTTGCCATGATGGCCGCAACTTCCGGCGCCTTGGCTGCCCGCATGGCCTCCGTTGTCGCTGCTTTCGTCAGTGCGCTAAATCGCTGGGATCCAAAGTCGTACAGCTCACCGTCTTCGCGCGTTTGATTCTCTGCGTCGAGCCCTTGCCACAGCAGGACGTCGGCCGACGGGAGCAGCGTCGCAATATGGTTCAGGCGCGGCGCATCAAGTTTCGGATTGAAGCGCTCGATTGCCTTGGTCACGGGATCATAGATCTCGGCCTCATAGATCGCATTTCCGCGCGTGTCCGCACCGCCTGCGATCAGGAGGCGCCCATCCATTAAGACTGTCGCAGTATGGCCCTGTCGCGGGAGCAATGCGGATTCTTCCGGGGCACTGAATTGGCCATCGGCGATATCAAATCGCTGAAGTGTCGACATCACTTCACCGGAACCATCAAGGCCACGATGATCAGCACGGTTCCATCTGGCAGCAGTGTCGCCGAATGTCCTGTCCGGCCAGTGAACAGATGGCCAGGCACAAGCTGTGGCTTCCCATCGGGCGAAACGAACATCGCCCTGGCGATCGCTTTACCCCCGCGGCTTTCACTGCCGAGCACCAGCCATCGCCCATCCGGCATTAGTGTTGCTGATTGCCCAGGAGCGGTGGCTGGTGCAGCCGGATACCCTATTCCTTGGGCAACAGATGCGACTGGCGCTGCCGCAAGCGCCGGAAGTTGGCCAACAGTAGAAATACCCAGCAGCGCCGGGAACAGGCCCGCAATCAGCCATTTGAGCATGCGCGACTTACAAATGTCCAAATGACAGACCTGACACCGAATCACAGCAGAGCCGGTAACAGCCCGCAATCAGCCTGTCTAACCATGCGACCTACGAATGTCCAAATGACAGACCTGGCACACAATCAGAAAACCATTTCACAGTAGTTAGCAAAACCACGATTACCCCCTTATTTGATTCGCCAAACTACATGCATCACTTGGCATGACACACTTGGCACTAGTTCATGGCACCAAATCACCTACATTCCTTACAACGCCTACTCGTACTTATCAATACCATCTGTCGTGTGAGGATATCCGACGCTGATGACAGTATCCAATGCCAGGAGAAATTTATAGTGACTGGATTCCTCAGTATTTGGTTCGCGATAATGCCTTTCACCAGCAGACTGTGGGCCATAGGGTTTTAAGTTATGCCCCAACAAATTCAGCTGTTCGATCACTGATTGCCAACTTGTCGAGAGCGCTGAATCCAACTCAGCGAGAACAGCTTGTTGCAATTGCCTACAGAGTTCTCTAGCCTCTGGAGTACCGAATCCTGCTTTAGCAAAAGCATTTGCCGAAAACTTCTGATCAATCATAATTGCTCCTAATAGTGACCAATACCCTTACCATACTCAATCATCCTACTGCCGACCTCTTTGAACACTTGGCCCAGTTCGCCGCCGATTTCATTTCCTTCCCGAATGATCTGACTTCCGGTTTGCTTGTATGGTGCGCCGTGTTGGCCTGATCGTGCTCCAGACCCTTTGCCTGCCTCTTTCATCGCTTTCACTATGTTATTTGCGCGGTCTTTAACGCATTGCTCAATGAATTTTCGCTCAACATGAGGAGATGATAAGGCAGCCTCATTAAAATCGCCCTTGATAATATTTTTATAAAAATGCTGTTCAACAGTATTCCTTCCTTTGTTCAACCCAAGTGGATCGACAAAGTTAAGAGGGTTGCCCTCAACATACGCATATGTATTGGTGCCACCCTTAAGCCCAATCGGATCGCGTTGCAGGAACCGATACAAAGCTGGAGAATAGTATCGCGCACGATAATAATAAATTCCATTCCCGTCATTCTCTCGACCAGTAAACTGGAAGGGATTACTGTCTTCGATGCTCGACAGGCCATTGCCATAGGCATCGTATGAGTAAGACACAACAGTCTCCCCAGCCATGTCTTTCAAGGCCAAAACAGATCCTGAGTGATCAGATATGTAAGTATCGATTCGTGTTAATGCAACGTCAGGCAGTATTCTTTGCAGAGGTTCGTCTAGCGCGCCAAATATATATACGGCTTTAATTCGAGCGTTGGAATCCTTCTCTTGTACGGCATCGAGGTTGTCGTAGACATATGTTGACATCACTCCATTGACGGTTTTTTGGCGACGACGTCCTTCGGCATCATAGCTGAATTGCGCGATAAGCACTCCCTGCGATGTCCGCAATTCAACAAGTTGATTCCTCGCGTTCCAAACAAAGGTCATCGAGGTGTCTGATGCCAGATTCCCATTCAAATCATACGTCAACGGAATGCTGTTCGAACTCGTCATCTTTGCAGCAGCATCATAAGAAGCACCAGTCAAATCCCCGAATTGAGATAACTGCGCCATGCTTCCGCCCTTCTCAACGATATACCCGTTCGACTCGTACTGGTAGGCCAAATCGCCGACGACACTTCCATCCACACCTTTATATGTGATTGCTTTCAATTGCCCGACAACATCGAAAACATTCTGACGTACCATGCCGTTGAAATAGTTCGTTTGTATCCGACGCTCGTTGCCGTCATATTGGAACGTCACCTTGCGCACCTGATTGCCGTTCATCGGATCTGCGGCCTGCGAGATGCCCTCAAGCAGATTTCGCGACGTATAGGTGTAAGTCAGTGGTGGTTGGCCCGCCACCGACATCGTCTTGCGCCGCCCGTCAGGATAGTACGTATAGCTCACGCTGCCATTCGGAGTCGTTTCGCTGGTAATGTTATCGAGCTCGTCATAGGTTCGCGTAATCGTGCCGTTGGCGGAGTCTGCAATCTCAGTTGCCCGGTTTCCTTTGTCGTACAAATATGAGATCGTGCTTTGGTCCGCGTAGGTCACCAGTTTGAGTCGATTGAGCGCATCATGCTCGAACTTCGTAACTTGACCTTTACGATCAACCGACTGCTTGACGTTATGGGCCTCGTCATATTCGATCGTGTCAATTTGATTGACGGGATTGGTTTCCCGATTCGTTGCATTCCGCTTATCAAAGGCAAAGTGGTGTTCACTTCCTTTCGCGTCGCGCACAAGCGTTTGATTGCCGTTTCCGTCATAATCCATGATGGTTGTGTTGCCAAGACCATCGCGAGAAGAAGTTGGGCGATCAAGCGCATCCAAGTCTGCCGAAGTACGAATACCCGATGGTGAAATGGTTGCTGTTACACGCCCAACAGCATCCGTCACCCTACCCGACACACGGCCGAGCGGATCAATTACCTGCGCCAAGTCAAAGCCGTCGTATTGGTAGGTCGTTAGATTGCCGAGAGCATCTTCCGAAGTGACCAATTGGCCTGAGCCGTTATAGCTTCCTTTGAAAAGAACTCCTTCCGCGTCAGAGACCTGCACAAGATTGCCTGCGCCGTCGTAACTGTGCGTGATCACCCTGCCGGTCAAGTCCTTAAAGGTCTGGACATTGCCGTAATCGGCCGTATAGGTGGCTTCCGTCGAAATCGCATTGGCCGTACCTGCGAGCAAAGTCTTGCGAGACATGTTGCCCCTCGCGTCGTACTCGAAGGCAGTCTTCCGTCCAAGTGGATCGGTGACGGACAGCAGCAAATTGTTGGGCGTGTATTCGTACGTCGTTACCTGCTGCTCCGGGAAGCCAAGCGCTTCGGTGATAGAGGTGATATAGCCAGCCGAATTGAACACCGTGCGCTTCACCACGCCGCGCTCATTCGTGATGTCGGTTTGCACGACGCGGTTACTTGCGTCCAGCGTGTAGACGAACAGATTCGTGGTGCCGTCAGCATAGGTTTGTTTAGCTACGCGGCCATTGCCATCGTACTCATTCGTCACCATCATGTTGCCGCGCTTATCCTGCACGGTCAGCATGCGGTGCGTAGAGTCGTAAGTGAAGGCCTCAAAATTACCGAGCGGGTCGGTCACTTTGGCCAGGCGTCCTTGTGCATCGTATTCGTACTTCACGGTGCGGCCAATATTGTCGGTGGCCTGGGTAATGCGCTTGGCCGAATCATATTGCAGATCGACTGCTCGCCCCGACGGCGAGGTGATACGCGTCAGGTTGTCGTTCGTTCGAGTAAACGTCAATGCATTGCCATACCGATCAGACATCGACAGGGCCGCTGCATGGCGGGCGGAACCTGAGTTCATCGACTCTGGGAAGCAGATATGGCTGCCGTTCATCAGTGCCAGATCCCAGTAACAGCCAGCGGTGCCACGCTTGAGGATCGAACCGTAGTAGCTGGTCGCGGAAGACTTATGTTCGTAGACCGCGTCGGAATAACTTGTGCCAGGCGAAATTCGGTTGTACCGAATCCTGCCGCCGTCAGGCAGAACCAAGTCCTGATAGGTCCATGGGCTGGTGTCTCCGACCAGGAAAATATCATACGCCAGGTTGGTCCCAATACCAAACGCGCGCGAAGCAGCATCGCGTGGGCGATAGGTGCGCGAAATCTCGATTGGCATGATGTCGTTAATGACGAGATCTGTCGCAGAGTTCAGGAACAGGCCCGTCGCACAGTCAACTGGATCGCCGCCGCAGCCTTTGGGCACGGGTGGCTTATTAGCAGGGCAAGTAGCACTAGGGCCGACCGCGCCGTTGCCGCCGCAACTATTTGGCGGCGGCGCATCGGATGGGGCGTTGCTTGGCAGCGAAATCATCGCGCCAGTAAACTCATAGATCTTTACACCGGCATCCGGAACGGCCTGCTTGCCGTCCTTGCTGATGGTGCCTTGACCGTACACGTACCACCCCTTGCCGCGGGCGTCGTAGTTCCAGAAGTCCACGCGGCTGCCTGGGGCCAGGCCGTTGAAGTTAGGATAGATCAGGCGAGCACCTTGCAGCGCTTGACCGCTGGCACTGGTAAGCGTTGCGCCACCGGGTTGAATTGTGAAGTAGACAGGAACGCCGACGTTTGGCAGCGGGAACGGCGGGCGGTCAATAGGAATCGCCGTCATATTCAGTTCGGTGACGATTTTCCCGTTGTGGTCGCGGATGATTGTGCCCGCGGGGATACGCAGCTCCAGGCCTGGAATGCGTGGCGATGTCAAGACAACTTCACCAGCAGTAGGCGAAGTCAATGCCACGTTACCTGCGGGATCTAGGCGGGTACTCCAGATCGTATAGTCCAACACATTGGTCTGCTGCGCTTTGACGTCGACGCGCACTTGGTAGTAGCCATACTGGCCTTTGCCCTCTCCGCCACCATCGATCATCAGCGGCTGTGCGCCCGGCTCCAGATTCATCAGCAGGAAACGACCTGTTTCATCCGTCAGCGCGGTCTGGTTACCAATCTGCACCTTTGCGTTACGCAGTGCGCGGCCGTGGGCCGTGAGGACTTGTCCGGCGAGAGCAGTAACACCTGGCGGAGCCTTTAGTGGCGGCAGCTTCTGCAAGGGGCTTGCGCCGCGCTTGGCATTCCAGTCACCTTTGAAGTGCCGCCCGTCCGGCAGCCAGAATTCGCTGTCAGTATTCTTGGCTGCTGCTGCCAATGCCTGGCGTTCCAACGAAAGCGGTACGCCAGCAGCATGCGACGCCTCCTGCGCCATGCCCGACGCACTGGAGGCCGGCGAGTCCGCCAAAACTTGACTTGCCGCACCGCTATTGGAAGGCGTCGTGGAACTGGCATTACCGCTATTCCCATTCAACCGGGCCGTCGTAAAGCCAAATGAATTGAAGGCCAAGGCTTTGCCAGTCCAGGACTTAACGCCATCAAGGAACAGGTTGTAACGGCTATCCGGCAGCAAATCGATTGAAGGTTTTACAAATGCGAGCATGCCCTGTTCTACTGGCACGATCTTCACCGGAACGGCGCCGTGCGGTCCGATCAAAGTCACGGTCGACGTGTTCAGCGATGAAACATCCATCGGCTGGTTGAAACGGATCACGACAGGTTGATCTACTGGTGCGGATGGATCGTTGACTTCCGGGCGCGTTGCCATGACGGCCGCAACTTCTGGCGCTTTGGCTGCTCGAATGGCCTCCGTCGTTGCCGCCTTCGACAATGCACTAAACCGCCGGGATGCAAATTCGTACAGCTCACCATCTTCGCGAGTTTGATTCTCTGCGTCGAGTCCTTGCCACAGCAGGACGTCGGCCGATGGGAGCAGCGTTGCAATATGGTTCAAGCGAGGCGCATCAAGTTTCGGATTGAAGCGCTCGATGGCCTTGGTCACAGGATCGTAGATCTCGGCCTCATAGATCGCATTTCCGCGCGCGTCCATACCACCTGCGATCAGGAGGCGCCCATCCATTAAGACAGTCGCAGTATGCCCCCGTCGCGGGAGCAATGCGGACTCCTCCGGGGCATTGAAAAGGCCGCTGGCGAAATCAAATCGCTGAAGTGTCGACATCACTTCACCAGAACTGTCAAGACCGCCGATGATCAGCACGGTTCCGTCTGGCAGCAGTGTCGCCGAATGTCCTGTCCGGCCAGTGAACAGATGGTCAGGCACAAGCTGTGGCTTCCCATCGGGCGAAACGAACATCGCCTTGGCTAATGCTTTACCACCGCGGCTTTCACTACCGAGCACCAGCCATCGACCATCTGGCAATAATGTTGCTGATTGCCCTGGGGCGGTGGTCGGTGCTGCCGGATACCCTATGCCATGGGCCGCTGACGTGACTGGCGCTGCCGCAAGCGCTGGAAGTTGGCCAACAGTAGAAATACCTAGCAGCGCCGGGAACAGGCCTGCAATCATCCATTTAAGCATGCGCGACTTTCCAGGGCGCCCAGGGACTCCAGGCTGCTGGTCTTCTTGATTTGCCACGGCGATTTTTCCTTGTGGGGTCATAGCTATTGTTTGTATTCGTTGGCTGTTCGATTACTGCAACTGCACATTCACCTGACCAGTGACCGTGCCGGTGGGACCGATAAACACTGTATATGTGCCTGTTGCCGCTAACGCTGGCAGGTTCAAGGTCCCGCTCGAAGACAGCGATATCGAACCCACCGAACTGCCGCTCGGGTTGAACACCGTAACGCTGACTGAAGATGGGAAGGTGCCACCGGTGAATTGCAAGGTGTAGGCTTGACCTGCAACGCCATTGAACATGAGTCGCGCATTCTGTCCGACTCGGCTAATTGGAACTGCAATCGCAGGGTCGTTCTGGACCAGAGTTCCAGCCACATCAGCCGAAAGCCAAACATTGACGGCCGCACTCGCAAAGTTGATGGGCTTCACGACGATGGTGTAAGTTCCGTTAGTAGGCAATACCGGCAAGTCATTGCTGTTATTGCCGCCCCAATAGTCATAGAAGAGCTGGGTTCCATCAGGTTTATTGACGTAATAGTAGACATTGGTCGAAGCCGGGACGGTACTCACTCCCGTGTAACCAAGCCCCAGTCGCTGTCCCGCCACACCTGGGAAACTCAAGATCGCACGTTGGCCCGCTGCGAGGTTAACGGATGCGGCAGGTCCATCAATAGCGATGGGACTCTCTGCGTCTGCCGGGATCGTCGCTAACTCTACATCTAGCTTGCCAGTCGTGGTGGAAGTAGGATCAAACCAGAGGGTGTAGGTACCCGATGCGGGAAGCAGGCCCATATCGAAGTCCTGCGAAGTCGAAACCGAAATGCTGTTCAGCGTAGTACCGTCCGGCTTGTAGATGTAAACCTGAATCGGGCTTGAGAAAGTTCCCCCACGCAGCTTGAGCCAATAATGCTGGCCAGCGACGGCATCAAAAGTCAGGCGCGCATTCTGCCCAACACGAGCAATGTTCACGTTTTGAGGAGCAGCATCCGGAACGAGCGTTCCCGTCACTTCGCCCGACAAAAGCAGCGACAGGCTCGACGTTGCGAACGCTCCGGCCTGCACTTTGATGGTGTAGGTGCCGCTCACGGGCAAGGCAGGCAGGTTATTGCTGTTGCTGTTGCTCCAGTAATCTGCGAACAGCTGGCTGCCGTCGGGCTTAAGCACAGTGTAATTGATGTATTGCGGCGCTGGATTGGTCGCGACATTGATATATCCCATGCCCAAACGCTGACCGGCGACACCATTGAAGGTGAGCATGGCGCGCTGGCGAACGCCGAGGGAAATTGGCAATGCAGGGCCGTTGACTTCGATTGCACTGACAATGTCGTCAAGAATAGTTACGAGCTCCACATCCACCTTGCCAGTAGTTGTGTAAGTAGGATCGAACCAGACGGTGTAGGTACCGGATACCGGAAGCACGCCCATATCGAAGTCCTGCGAAGTCGAAACCGAAATGCTGTTCAGCGTCGAACCATCCGGCTTGTAGATATAAACCGAGACCGGGCTTGGGAACGTTCCCCCACGCAGCTTAAGCCAATAGTGCTGGCCAGCAGCGGCATCAAATGTCAGGCGTGCATTCTGCCCGGCACGAGCAATGTTCACGTTTTGGGGAGCAGCATCCGGAACGAGCGTTCCCGTCATTTCGCCCGACAACAGCATGGACAGGCTCGACGTCGCGAACGTCCCAGACTGCACCTTGATGGTGTAAGTGCCGCTCACGGGCAAGGCAGGCAGGTTGTTACTGCTACTGTTGCTCCAGCTATCTGCAAACAGTTGGCTGCCGTCTGGTTTAAGGACAGTGTAGGTGATGAATTGCGACGCTGGATTGGTCGCGACATTGACATATCCCGCGCCCAAGCGCTGGCCGGCAACACCATCGAAGGTGAGCATGGCGCGCTGGCGGACGCCGAGGGAAATTGGCAATGCAGGGCCGTTAATCTCTATCGACCCCGTAATATCGGCAGCCACTTGATTGAGTTGAATGTCGACCTTCCCGGTTACTGTGGACGACGGATCTATGAAGATTGTGTATGTACCTGTCGTAGGCAACGCTGGGATTTCAATGGCCGTGGCGGAGGTATTGATCGTGAAACTCGTCAACACAACCCCATCGGGTTTGACAACATTCACATATGCAAACGAGAGCGTGCTGCCATTGAAGGCAAGCCAATAGCGCTCACCAGCAACCCCGTTGAACGTAGGGCGGAAGTTCTGTCCTACACGGGAAGAACTTACAGTCATTGTCTGGCCCAGTTCTAGCTGTCCAGCGATATCCCTGGACAACCATACGTTCAGGCTAGCTGTCGAGACAGATGGCGGGTCAACGACCAACGTATAGGTTCCTGTTACGGGCAACACTGGCAAGTTGTTGCTGTTATTGTTGGTCCATGTGTCGCTGAATAACTGCGATCCATCAGGCTTAAAGATCTTGTACGACATTGAACCACCAGGGTTCATCGCCAGGTTTGTGTATCCCAAGCCAAGGTACTGCCCTGCTTCACCAGCGAACGTGTAATAGCCGTTCTGTGCGGCGCTGAGGTTGACAACCTTGGCTGGGCCGTCAATCACCAGCGTGCCGCTGTCCGCGATTTTCAGTTGCAGATCAACGTTGCCCGCAACGGACGCCGAGAGCACCATCGTGTAGGTGCCATAGAGAGGCAATGCCGTGAAGTCAAAATAGGAATTGTTGTTGACGCTAGCCGTTGCAATCGTCCTTCCATCCGGACCGAAGACTGTCATCGCAGGCGACGTCGAAAAGGTGCCAGCAGCAGAATACAAAGAAAGAATTTGCTTCACATTGCCATCAAATACCAGGATTGCCTTCTTACCGGCAGTCCCGATCTGCACCGTCTGCGCACTCCCGCCTGCTACGAGCCGCCCTGTATAAACGACGTCGGCGGCGCTTACGCCCGGAGGTAATGCGAAAAAGTCATTCGCACTGACGGCCTTTCCTAAGTTGGTGGTCACCGAAATTTTGCCGGAGGCTGAAATCGTTGGGGCCAAGGCGGTGACCTGGTTGGCATTGGCGCTGCTTACACTAGCCGAATACTCGCCGATCTTTACCTTGTTGGCTGCAGGTTGAATACCAAAATTGGTTCCCGATATGGCGATTGCCGTTCCGACTGGCCCCATTGCTGGAGTGAAGGACGTAATGGTCGGCCCGCCGACAGTCGAGATCACGAAATCCGAACTGCTGGTCGCCGTGCCTTTCGAATTAGAAACACTGATCTTCCCGGTCGCTGCGTTCGAAGGCACCTCAACGGTCAGCATGGTCTTAGTCGCGCTCAGAACCGTCGCCGATACCCCATTGAAAGTTACGGTGTTGTTCGTGGCGATTTCATCGAAACCACTCCCATAAATGGAAACTTGGACGCCGCCCGCCCCCGAGTTCGGAGTGAATTCGGAAATGATTACACCACCAGCGACAATGCGTTTCACGGAGAGGATGTTGCCGATCTCATCATAGCGGTAAGCAGTTCCGCTGCCATCGGCAGAAGTCGCCTGAACCAGCCTGCCCGCTTCGTCATAAACGTAGCGAATTTGATCCGCTATTGCCGGAGTATTGACTTGAGCCGCAAATGCGATAACAAGCGTAACAAGTAGCTTCCAAGCTCCACCGAGAACGGAGCGCCCTCCGCCTCTCTCCAACAAATGTCTTCCGGGCAAACCGAGCAACATGCGCACCTCTTCAATCGATTATCAGGCGTGTATAATTTCCACATGGAAATTTGCGGATTGAAGTGTTGCACAGCACAATACAAAGATCAACAAATTTATTAAAGTGATAATTGGATAGAATTTTTCAATGTTAAAACAATCGCAAGCAGCACGAATTCGATTCCGGTATATCCATCTCTTCTTGCTCAGCCTTGCCGGATTCGCGCTCTTCGCGACTACTGAAGCGAGTGCAGTATTGGCCGAGCTTCGTGGGCTACCGCTTGGCAAGGACGAGAAAACGCCTCAGTCAGCAAACCTGGTTGCTCTGGGTAAGCAACTATTCTTTGATAAGCGACTGAGTGCTAACGGAACAGTCAGTTGTGCCACCTGCCATATTCCTGAAAAGGCGTTTTCCGATGGGAAACCGCTGGCCGTTGGTATTAATGGCCAATTGGGCACCCGTAATTCACCGTCATTGCTGAACGCAAAATTCAATACATCGTTCTTTTGGGATGGGCGGCAAGATACGCTTGAGAATCAAGCGCTAGATCCCATTCTAAATCCAAGGGAGCATGGATTAAATGATTTGAATAATATTCTAGGCATTATTAAAAATGATTCTGCCTACCAAGCGTTATTTGCTGCTGCATTCCCCATAGACGAATCTGCCCCAAGCTCCAGGCAAGTTGCCATTGCAATAGGAGCGTTTGAACGAACGCTTGTTGCAGCAAACTCTCCTTTTGACCGCTTCTATTTTGGCGGCGATCAGAACGCCATCAACGCCGCCGCAAAGCGAGGCATGAAGCTCTTTCAGGGTAGTGCCAAATGTATTAGTTGTCATTCATTTGACAAGCAAAGCGCCCTATTCACGGATAACCAGTTTCATCAACTAGGAGTTGGCACATCGAAGATCGCAAACGATTTACCTGAACTGACGAAACGGATCGTGAAGTTGAAAGAACAAAACCTCAGCCTTGATTCCTCTATACTTCATGACATAAAGTTGGCAGAACTCGGGCGATTTGCTGTAACTATGCGGCCACTGGATATCGGTCGCTTTCGCACTCCATCGCTTCGCAATGTGGCGCACACTGCCCCATATATGCATGACGGCAGCATCCCGACTCTGGCAGAAGCCGTAGAACTCGAGCTCTACTATCGAAGCACTGAAATCGGGTACCCGTTGATTCTGACGCCAGCAGAAAAGGACGATCTCGTGCAATTTCTGGAGAGCCTCACGAGCCCATCCGCAATCAATCCACCTCCAGAGTGGCAGGAGCAAGCTGGAATCCGTTGACGCTGGGCCATGCTTGACATGATTGCGACGTTTGTCACATACTGACTCCAGTCGTCACAAACTTCGTAATGTCATGCATATTCCGTCCACTCCTGAACTCTGCGTACTCAAAGCTTTATGGCGCCAAGCACCTTTGAGTGCCCGCGAAATCCATGAGGCGGTGGAGGAAGAACTTGCCTGGTCTTTCTCGTCGACGCGAAAGACCGTGGAACGCATGATGGAGAAGCAGATGGTGGCGCAGCACGTCCGCCACGGCGTGCAGGTGTACCAGGCCTCTCTCGACAAAGTCGAAACGCTGGCCGCCTACGCCCACGACTTCGGCACGCGCATCATGGAACTGGACACACCACTTCCAGTGAATATGTTCGCCGGCAGTAAACTGGTCGATGCCAGCGAGCTGGCGCAGCTTGAACAAATGCTGTCCGACTGGCCCGATGAGGACGACGCAAAGTGAACGACTTCGACTTATTGTTGATGCGCTTCCTGCTGGCGAGCCTTGGCTGCTTCGCGGCCGGCTTCAGCGTGTGGGCTTTGAGCGCATTGCTCCGGCGCTTCCTGCCTGCGCTGGCCGCACAGCGGTCTTTGTGGCTGCTTGGCCAGTTGACCGTACTGGCGACCTTCGTATTGCTGTTGCTGCCGCATAGCGAGCGTGTCCGCCTTATCCCACCGCTTGAAGCAGCTACCGAAACAGTCACGCAGTACATCGCGCCGCCTAAGACGCCGGCACTCCCCACCACCACGGAAGAACAGGCGCTGGCGGCGAACAGTACAGCAGGTGCAAGAGTGTGGCTGCTGCATGGCGCGCAATTGTGGCTGTGCGCTTACATGGCAGGCCTGGCATGGTCGATTGCCAGCTTGTGGCGCGCGCAGCGCATGCTTGACCGGCTGGCGCAAAGCGGCGCGGTTGGTGAAATTACCAGCAGCGCTCGAGCGGCCGTCATCGAGGTGGATGCGCCGATTTCGCCGATGCTGCTTGGCCTGTTCCGCCCTCGCCTGCTACTGCCACGCCATTTGGACGGTTTCGACAAGCTGCAGCGCGAGATGATCGTCGAACATGAAATGACTCATTTGCGCCGCCACGACTTGCAGTGGATGGCGGCGGGGATGCTGTTGCAAACTCTGTTGTGGTTCAATCCTTTCATGCGACTGCTGCGCGCCAACCTGACCTGGGCGCAGGAGCTGGGCTGCGACCGCGACGTGCTGCGCGGCCGTCCGGCATCGCAACGCAAGGCCTATGCTGCGGCGCTGGTGGCGCAACTGAAGCTGCAGCACCTTGCGCCGCAAGGGGCGCTGGCTTTCGGCAGCATTGATGCCAATACGCTGACGGAACGCGTTTCACTGATCCGCACCCCCGCCAATGCGCGGCGCACCATGTGGGCGCGTGCCGCGACGGTCGCCGCGCTGGCTGCCATCGCCGGCGGGAATTTCGCGTTGCAGCCCGCCTTGGCCTGGAGCGTTTCGCCGTCCGCGCAGTCGGTGGCGGCGCTGGAGTGCACCACCTTTGTCGACGCCGCCACCGGCAAGCCTTTGCTGCGCGAAGGTGACTGCACGGCGCGCATCACGCCGGTTTCTACCTTCAATATCGCGGTCAGCCTGATGGGCTACGACAGCGGATTCCTGAAAGACCAGCATACGCCGCTGCTGCCTTATCGCGAAAGCTACAACGCCTGGAACAAGGAATGGCACCGCGATATGGACCCGAGCCAATGGATCAAGTATTCGGCCATCTGGTACGCCCAGCAAGTCACCCAGCATATTGGCCGCGAGCGATTCGAGCGCTATGTGCAAGGCTTCAACTACGGTAACCGCGACACTGGCGGCGACAAGGGTAAAGACAACGGCCTTACCTGGTCGTGGGTCGGCTCCTCGATGCAGGTTTCTCCCGACGAGCAAACGGCATTCCTGCGCAAGCTGGTGCGGAAGGAACTCCCCGTTTCGCAGTATGCGCACGAGCAGACTGCGCGCCTGCTGAAAGTGAAAGACCTGCCTGACGGCTGGCAAGTCTTCGGCAAGACCGGTACCGGCGCCCCCATCGGGCCGGATGGCAAGGACGACTACTCCCGTTCCTACGGCTGGTTCGTAGGCTGGGCGACCAACGGCCAGCGCACCATCGTGTTCGCCCGCCTGGCACAGGATGAAGTCTTGACTGAAGGTGCGGCGGGACCGCGCACCAAGGAAGCCTTCCTGCGCGAGCTCCCGGCGCAACTCGCCAAACTCTAACCAAGGACAAAAAATGAAACGCAAAATCTTCGCCCTGCTTGCAGGGCTGGGCCTCCCTTTGCTCGCGTTTTCCGCAGAACACTGCCTGGCGATGGCCGATGCGGCCACCGGCAAGTGGCTGGTGCACGAGGGCGTGTGCGACAAGCGCCTGCCGCCGATGTCCACCTTCAAGCTTCCTATCGCGCTGATGGGCTATGACTCGGGCGTGCTGCGGGACGAGCATTCGCCCGTTCTCCCCTTCAAGCAAGGCTACGTGGACTGGCGCCCCGTATGGCGCCAGGCGCATGATCCAAGCTCGTGGATGAAGGAATCCGTGGTCTGGTACTCCCAGCAGCTTACGCTGCAACTGGGCGAAGAGCGCTTCGCCAGCTACGTCAAGCAATTCGGCTACGGCAATGCGGATGTCAGCGGCGATCCTGGCAAGAACAACGGCCTGTCCGAATCCTGGCTAGGCTCTTCGCTGCGCATCTCGCCGGACGAACAAGTAGGCTTCCTGCGCCGCGTGCTGAATCGTGAACTCGGCGTCAAGCCGCAAGCCTATGCCATGTCCGCCGCGCTGCTACGGCGCCCCGAACCGGTCGGGGGCTGGCAGGTCTTCGGCAAGACCGGCAGCGGCAAAGACGTTGGCTGGTACGTCGGCTGGCTGGAACGGGACGGCAAGCGCATCGTCTTCGTCCAGGCGGGCGGCGCCAGCGGCATGGATGAACGCGATAACTTTTTGGCACGCTTGCCGCAACTCCTCCAGTAGCCGTTGCGCTGGGCCTTCTTCTCGCTTGACCTAGATCAAAAAAATCCAACTTGCATTGAGAATCCGCAGATCTTTCCAAATTTTTGACCTGCGTCAATTCAATAACATGCATGTAAAACATAAGATTTAGCTGTCAAACGGCACAATCCCGTGCCGGACAAACCTGTGAGAAGAAAATGAAACCGACCCTGATGTCCAAAGCCATCGCTGCACTGGTGATCGGCGCCGCAACCCTGGCGCCAGCTTATGCACAACATGGCCAGCACGGCGGCAGCACAGCCGTCCAGTACCGTCCTGACGTGACCTTTACCCTGCACACCGATATCGCAGACGGTAAGCTGGTCTTCATCAGCGACGCCGGCGAATCCAAGGGCAAGGCCAATCCGACCTTGCGCGTGCCGGAAGGTGCTGTGGTGCAGATCAACCTGGTCAACGGCGACGGCGCAACCCACGACATTTCGGTGCCTGACTTCAAAGTCAAATCGAACCAGCTGAAAGACAAAGGCGCATCGACCGCCATCGTCTTCAAGGCTGACAAGAAAGGCGAATTCACCTACATCTGCTCCCTGCCAGGCCACGTGGCGGCAGGCATGATCGGCAAGATTATCGTCGGCGAAGGCGAGCTCAAAGCCGCGCCAAAAGGCGTCGACATCTCGCGCAACCCAACCGAAGTCGGCACTCCAGTCGGCAAGCGTGGTCCGCAAACCGTCAACGTGAAGCTGGACACCACCGAAGTCCTCGGCCAGCTGATGGACGGCACCACCTATAAATACTGGACCTTCAACAGCAAGGTTCCAGGCCCGTTCATCCGCGTCCGTGTGGGCGATACCGTGAACGTGGACATGTCCAACGCCAAAGACAGCCACATGATCCACTCGGTTGACTTCCACGCCGTGACCGGTCCAGGCGGCGGCGCTGCGGTAACCCAGGCGGCTCCGGGCAGCACCAAGAGCTTCACCTTCAAGGCCATCAACCCGGGCCTGTACGTGTACCACTGCGCGACCCCGATGGTGGCTCAGCACATCTCCAACGGCATGTACGGCATGATCCTGGTCGAACCTGAAGGCGGCCTGCCAAAAGTCGACCGCGAGTTCTACGTGATGCAGGGCGAGCTGTACACCGCGCAAAAGCATGGCACTCCGGGCGAAGCCGAGTTCTCGCTGGACAAACTGCTGGCCGAACAGCCTGAACACCTGATGTTCAACGGCACCCACGATGCGCTGACCAAGACCCACCGCATGGAAGCCAAGGTAGGCGAGACTGTCCGTATCTTCTTCGGTGTCGGCGGTCCTAACGCAACCTCCAGCTTCCACGTGATCGGCGAAGTGTTCGACCGCGTCTACAACCTGGGCGACCTGACCTCGCCGCCGCTGCAGAACGTGCAGACCACCACAGTGGCTCCAGGCGGCGCAACGATGGTCGAATTCAAGACCGAAGTGCCAGGACGCTTCATCCTGGTCGACCACGCACTGTCGCGGATGGAGAAAGGCCTGGTCGGCTTCCTCTACGTGACCGGCAAGGAGAATCCGGAAATCTTCCGGACCACCAGCAAGCCTGACGGTGATTCGGGTCACTGATCCACAGGATTGACACCGACATTACCTTAACCAGGACAGGACCCGCCCAGCGGGTCCTTTTGCCATTTCAGGAGAACCAAATGCCAAGCCCCAAAATCGACCCCCGCGAGTTCCTCAAGCGACTGCCTCTCTTTGCAGACCTGTCGCCGGAGGAGCTGACGCTGGTGGCTGCCGGCACTACCGAACACCATATCCCGCGCGGCAGCGCCGTTTTCCAGCGCGGCGATCCATGCGTCGGCTTCCACATGGTCATCTTCGGCCAGGTGAAACTCAGCTTCCTTTCCGCCCAGGGCAACGAGAAGATCGTCGAGATCATCGGTCCGGGCCACAGCTTCGGCGAAGCGCTGATGTTCATGGAAAAGCCCTACATCGTCACCGCCCACGCAGTCAGCGACTGCATGCTGCTCCACATTTCCAAGCACACCGTGTTCGCCGAACTGGCGCGCAACCCGCAGTTCGCGCGCCGCATGCTGGCCGGCATGAGCCGCCGCCTGCACGGCCTGATTTCGGACGTGGAAGCCTATTCGCTGCGCTCCGGCAGTCAGCGGATCATTGGCTATCTGTTGAAGGATGACGACGCGACGGATGGTTCGGAAATCACGCTGGCCGTCAGCAAGAAGCTGCTGGCCTCGCGCCTGAACCTCACTCCGGAATACTTCTCGCGCGTGCTGCACGAGCTGGCCGACCAGGGCATGATTGCCGTGAACGGCCGCCAGATCAGGATTCTTGATTCTGCTCGTTTGCGAGCTTACGAAGGCTGATCGCAGCCAGCGCCAGGTCGAAACCCAGGCGCATGCAGGAAACTGCCAGTACCGCACCTGCCAGCTGGGCAAGCCAGCCGGGTGCGATGGCAGCGGCAAGCAGCAGCACCACGCTGGCGGCATGCCAGGCGAATTGCACGCGCGGTTCGCTGTCAGGCATCAACTGGCGCACGCCAGGCACGTCGCAACCGGCGTGCTGACCGTGGTACCACAAGAGGAACGGCACGATCTTGTACAGCATGCCGTTCACTGCCGACATGGCGAACCCGCCGATAAACAGCACGCCCAGCACCACCGCCTTCTCAAAGCCGCCCGGCGCCAGGAACACCGCCACGCTGGCCAGCAGGGAACCGAGCGACAGCCACCAGTACCAGGTAGAGACATCCGCCGCACGCTTGCGGCGCAACAGCAGCACCAGGGTGTAAGCGGCAAACACCGCCAGGCAGATACTGACCAGCCCTGCCCCCAGCCATTGCCACTGATAGCCGAGCAGGTAGCCCACGGTCCACAAGGCCAGGCCGCCCAGGCAAAGCGGCGGCAGTACGAAGGCAAGCTGGCGCGGGAAGACTTGGGTCGACTGGAACATCGGCACCACCTGGAACACGACCGAAACGACCAGCACGCCGACCCAGCCCACCAGGGCCCAGGCAGCATGCACATTGGTCCATTCCATTACGCGCAGGCGCACGGCGCCGACCAGGAAAGCCGCCAGCGCCACGCCGATGGTCACGGCGCAGGCCAGTGCCACCACGGCCTGGCGCATGCCTGCCACGACCGGCAGCGCGTTCGGCGCGGAACGCTGCGACAGCGCCCGCGCCAGCACGGCCACAAGAAGAATAAAAGCGCCGGCCAGCAGGATGCCGGCGGCGCGCAGGCACCACGGCAGCCCATGCAGGAAGCCGCCCGCCAGCAGCAGCGCGCCGCCGGCCAGGGCGGCCCAGATCACGGGGCCAAGCCGGCGCGCCCAGTGCAGCTCGACGCCGGCAACCACCGGCACCATCTGCAACAGCGAGCCGGCCATGGCCATGCCAAGGAAGCCCAGCGTCAGCAAATGGGTCACGGCCAGCGTGGCCGGTGCCCAGCGCGTGCTCATTGCGTCGGCGCCCTGCCACACCAGCAGCAGGCCGGCCAAGGCGCCGAACCATGGCGCCGCCAGCAGGAATCGCAGCGGCAGCGCCAGCCCGGGCGTATGCTCGAAAGCCAGCTTGCGTTGCATCAGTCGTTCTGGGAAATCAGGATTTCGTAGATATAGTCTTCGCGCATCGAGGTGCGGTAGCGGTAGCCGTTCTTCTCGAGGATGCGATAAAGGGGGACCGGCTCGCGGTCGATGACCATGCGGATATGCTGGCCGGGTTGCAGCAGGTCGAGCGCTTCCAGTACACGCTCCATCGGTTCAGGCGGCACCATGCCGCACAGCTCCAGCAAAATTTCAGGCGCACTCATGATGGTTCCTTCAGATAAGGTCCGCCAGGGTCTGGCGGTCGAGATGACCGAGGTAAGCCTCGGTCGCCCTGTGCAATCCCTCCTGCAGGCGGCAGGCGCCGGCCAGCTGGCAGGTATTGCGCGTGGCATTGAAACATTCAACGATCGTAAAGTCGGCTTCGGCCAGGCGCACCACGGCGCCCACCGAAATCGAAGCCGGCGGCTGCGCCAGGCGCAGGCCACCGGCCCGTCCGCGCCAGGTGGCCACCAGCCCGGCCTGGCCGAGCCGGTGAGCCACCTTGCGCAGGTGATGTTCGGAGATGCCGTGTGCCCTGGCGATCTCCTGCACGGTCACCAACCTGCCCTGCTGCCGGCCCAGGTACATCAGCAGGCGCAGGGCGTAGTCGGTGTGGCCCGTGAGGCGCATTTGCTTAGTTCTCCAGCGCCACGCCTTCTGCCACGGTCTCTTCCTTCTTCGCCTTGCCGATCAGGCGCAGGGCGAACAGGGCGAGGAACAGGCAGCCAATCGCGAACACGATATCGCCAGGAACGCGCAGCCACACCGCGGTTTCCATGAAGGTCGAGTGAACGACTTCCGGCGAACGGGCGAACCACATGCCCTTGGTGATCGCAGCCACGGCCTGGTAGATACCGGCAGGGACCAGCGACATGAACACCATCATGGCCAGGCCGATATTCAAGGCCCAGAACATCGAAGCCAGCAGCTTGTCCGACCAGGCGAAGCGGTCAACCAGGCCGCGCAGGCAGAACAGCATCAGGCCGATACCCAGCATGCCGTACACGCCAAACAGTGCAGCGTGGCCGTGGGCGGCGGTCATGTTCAGGCCTTGCATGTAGTACAGGGCGATCGGGGTGTTGATCGAGAAGCCCAGCAGGCCGGCGCCCACGGTATTCCAGAAGCCCACTGCGATGAAGCACAGGATGGCCCACTTGTACGCGCCGATCCATGGAGCAGCTTTGGAGCGCTTGTAGTTGCGATAGGCTTCCATGCCGATCAGCGACAGCGGAACCACTTCCAGGGCCGAGAACATGGCGCCGATAGCGATCACCGAAGTCGGGGTACCGGTGAAGTACAGGTGGTGCAAGGTACCCAGGATGCCGCCGAACAGGAACACAATGGTTTCCAGGATGATGGCGCTATTGGCCGAAGCAGCGCGGATCAGGCCCAGGCGGGTGAACAGCAGCGCGATGACAGCGGTTGCGAACACTTCGAAGAAGCCTTCCACCCACAGGTGGACCAGCCACCAGCGCCAGTACTCGATCATCGAGTAGTGGGTGCCCTTGCCCCAGGTCAGAGACGTAGCGTAGAAGCCGCCGATGCACAGTGCAGCCAGGAACACCATGGCGATGATGCCGCGGCTTTCCGATGGTTTCTTCAGTGCGGGCCACAGGCCGCGACCGAGCAGGAAGGCCCAGAACAGCAGGCCGACGAACAGCAGGATCTGCCACACACGGCCCATCGAGGTGAACTCGAGGCCCTGGTTACCCAGCCAGAACGAGAAGTCGACGCCCTTGTGCTGCAGGGTGCCCAGCCAGCCGGTGGCGGTCGAACCCACCACGATGAACAGCAGCGCGTAGAACAGCAAGTCGGTACCCAGCTTCTGGAACTTCGGCTCGACGCCCGAGATCGCTGGAGCGATATACAGGCCGGTAGCCAGCCAGGCGGTAGCGATCCACAGCACGGCGAACTGGGTGTGGATGGTGCGGCTGACGGTGAACGGCAGCACATTGGCCAGCGGGATGCCGAAGAAGCTCGAGCCTTCCACCGCAAAGTGCGCGGTGATCACACCCATGCCGACTTGCGCCAGGATCAGGCCGATCACGACCAGGAAGTACTTCTTGGTGGCCTTCATCGAAGGCGTGGCTTTCAGCGAGAACAGCGGATCGTTCTTCGGTGGCACAGGATCTTCTTCTTCCTTGTGCATGCCGTGGTAGAACAGCATGCCGGCGATGGCGCCGATCATCAGGATGACCGAAGCAATCGACCAGATGCCGGCACCGGCGGTCGGGGTGTTGTCGATCAACGGTTCATGCGGCCAGTTGCTGGTGTAGCTCAGGCCAGTTTCGCCTGGACGGTCGGCAGCGGCGGCCCACGAAGACCAGAAGAAGAAACCGGTCAGCGCGGTGCGGTCGGTCGCTTCCGGCAGCGAGTTCGGCGCCATGGCGTACTGTTCACGCAGCTTGTCGTACTGCTCGGCGTTGCCGAACAGGCCGGCGTAGTGGTTTGCCACGGTGCGCACTGCTTCGGCGCGGATGGCCGACAGTTTCACTTCATTGGTGTCGGCGTTATAGGTGTTGGTACGCAGTTCGGACTTCACCAGGGCGTCAACGTGGGCTTTGGCGCCGGCTTCGAGCTGGGCGTAGTCCTTGTTGAAGTTCTTGCGGGCGAACAGGTCTTGCAGCGCGACTGCCTCGCGGTGCAGCCAGTCGGCCGACCAGTCAGGCGCCAGGTAGGAGCCGTGGCCCCAGACGGTACCCAGCTGCTGGCCACCGGCCGACAGCCAGGCGCTCTGGCCGTATTTGACCTGGTCAGGCGTGTACAGCACCGCGCCCGTGTCGTCGACGACTTGCGCTATTGGAGGCGCTTTCAGGTAAATTTCGCGGCCCACCCAGCCCAGTACCGTAAACGATAGCAGGCAGATAATGGCGAGCCACGTCCATAACTTCTTAGTGGCGTGCATGATAGCTCCTTTTGTGGTGTTTCAAATGTATGTTTTTAGCCAGAATACAGCCGCCACTCGGGCAGCTCACATGATCCAGGTCAACTCTTGGTCAATGGCCGCCGCAACCGCCGCAGCAGGTGTGGCCACGCTGTTGCGGCGCCACAGGTGGGTAACCATGTTCTTCCAGCAGCTTGCCCATCTGGTGGATGCTGGTCAGGGAATCGTCGAAGGCGACTTCAACGTGGGCAGCGCCGGCTGGAGCGTGTACGCCGCGGATGCCTGGGACGGTGCGCAGCAGGTCAAGCACGCGGGTGACGTTGGCGGCGTCCAGTGCGGAAGCAAGTTGGAAAGAATGATGCATTTGTAAGTCCTCCTCGGGGTTAGTGTGGGAGGAAGTTTATGGAGTGGCGACGGGGATGTCCTTGACGCACCTTAAGCAAAAACCGGTAAATCGGTGTCTGACCCGCAGGGTCAGACACCCAACGGTCTCACGGCTGGGGGCCTACACCACCAGCCGCTGCGCAGACAGTGTCTGACCCTGCGGGTCAGACACTGGTTAACCGGTTTTCAGCCACAACCACCCATATAGTGGCACTCAACGCACCGCGTACACCCATCCACCTTATGCAAGGCCCGCGCCCCGCACTCCGGGCACTTGCCCGCCGATTTCGTCGGTGCAGCCCCCGCCGCCGTCATCGCCTCGGGCGCCACATGCCCCGTCGACGCGCACTGCGCCGCCAACTGCGGCACCGGCACCTGGTTTCCATAAGCATCCAGGAACCCGCGCCGTATCAAAATCCGCTGCAAGGTAAAGGCAATCGCCGCCACCTCCGAATCGTGATAAACCGGAACCTGCACCCCATCCTCCCGCGTCAGCAGCCCGCAGCGCACCGGCCCCTTCTCCCAGGCCACCTCACGCATATCCGCCAGCGCCTTGGCAATCGAACTACCAGCCCGCGCCGCCATCGACAGCAAGCGCATCGACGAAGTAATCCACTGCTGCCCATCGCTACGCTGGTTAGCCGGCATGAAGAACTCAAACGGCCGCTCAATCCGTACCGGCGCGCCCTCCAGCGTCCCATCCACGGTGATGAAGCTCACGGTCAGGTAAGCCGACTTCTTGCCCTCCTGCGTCCAGTATTCGACTTTGGACGTCACCGACTCCAGTTCGCCCAGCGGACGCCCATCAAACCGCTTGCGCAGCGGATCATCGTCACGCGGCACCGGCGCTGCCGCCGCCGAAGCGGCCGCCGGGTCCGGCGCCACGCTCAGCACGCTGCCGGTCACCGTATTCGGCCGGAACGTCGCCAATCCCTTCAGCCCCGCCACCCACGCCTCGGTGTACAGTTCCTTGAAATCCTCATACGGATAATCTTCCGGCACATTCACCGTCTTCGAAATCGCCGTATCAACAAAAGGCTGCACTGCCTCCATCATGCTCACGTGGTCCAGCGCCGCCATATCCAGCGCCGTGACAAACTGCGGCGGCAACTGCCCCATGTCAAAGCCCATATGGCGATACAGGCGCCACGCATGGTCAGCGACTTCATAAGAACGCGACGACCCATCCGGCATGCGCTTGCGGCGCTGGTAGACCCAGGAGAACGCAGGCTCGATGCCATTGGAGGCATTGTCCGCAAAGGCCAGTGTGATGGTGCCGGTCGGGGCAATCGACAGCAGGTGCGAATTGCGGATGCCATGCTTGGCTATCGCCTCGCGCAAGGCGTTCGGCAAACGGCGCACGAAAGCGCCTTCCAGGTATTTCTCCTTGTCGAAGAACGGGAACGCGCCCTTCTCCTGCGCCAACGCCACCGACGCCGTGTAGGCCGCATCGCGCAAAGCCTCCGCAATGCTGGCCGCCATCGCACGGCCGCCGACCGAGTCATAGCGCATGCCCAGCATCACCAGCGCACTGCCAAGGCCAAGGAAGCCCAGGCCGATGCGGCGCTTGGCCGCGCCCTCGTCCGCCTGCTGCGGCAACGGCCACTGGGTCGCATCGAGCGCCAGGTCCAGCATGCGCACCGCGATGCCGGCCACCTGCCGCATCGCCTCATAGTTGAAGCTTGCGCGATCGGTGAACGGATTCTGCACAAAGCAGGTCAGGTTCAGCGAACCCAGGTCGCAGCAGCCATAGCCAGGCAGCGGCTGCTCGCCGCAGGGATTGGTGGCGCGCAGGGTCTCGCAGTAATACAGGTTGTTCTCGGCGTTGATACGGTCCACGAACAGCACGCCCGGTTCCGCATGGTCATAGGTGGAAGTCATCACCTTGTCCCACAGCTGGCGCGCAGGGACGCGGCGATAGACCCACAGCCCGTCCTCGCGCTGGCTGGCGCCCGCAGCCAGGTCCTCATCGCCTGGTTCCACCTTGTGCACCAGTTCGAACTCGGAATCCGAAGCCAGCGCGCGCATGAAGGCATCCGTCACGCCGATCGACAGGTTGAAATTGCGGAAACCGCCATCGTCCTTGGCGGCGATAAAGCGCTCGATATCAGGGTGATCAATGCGCAGCACGCCCATTTGCGCGCCGCGTCGCGCGCCAGCGGATTCAACGGTCTTGCAGGAAGCGTCGAACACTTCCATGTACGACACCGGCCCCGACGCACGCGACTGCGTGCCCTTCACCTTCGCCCCCGCCGGACGGATCGCGCTGAAATCGTAGCCCACACCGCCACCGCGGCGCATGGTCTCTGCAGCCTCCGCCACGGCCGTGTAAATACCAGGCAGGCCATCATCTTCCCCGGTCACCGAATCGCCCACCGGCTGCACGAAGCAGTTCATCAGTGTAGCCTTCAGGCCAAGGCCAACGGCGGAATTGATTCGTCCGGCGGGCACAAAGCCGTTCTCCTGCGCCCACAGGAATTTTTCTTCAAGGTCTTCGCGCAGTTCCTGCGCCTCCAGCGCAGCCAGTGCGCGCGCTACGCGGCGGCGGACGTCGATGATGTCCTGCTCATCCCCCTTCGCGTATTTTTCGCGCAGCACGTCCAGCGAGATTTCCTGGGGCGGCATGGGGTTGCCGAACATTTTTTCGTTTGCATTCATAGATAGTCCTGCTCAGGTTAAAACTGAGGCTGACTATCCCTGAATGCGGGGGCAAAATCCTTGATTCAGGATAAGTTTGGCGGCCAGATTTCCTCTTCCGACCAGCCCAGCTCCCGGAAATCCTGCGCCCGCAGCGGCGCCTCCCCTGCTGCAAAGAATTCATCCAGTTGCGGCGGTGCGACGGGCGTGGACGACAGCATGGCATGCACCTGGCCGCGATGATGGATCTGGTGCCCGAAGATGTGTGCCAGCAAGCGCTGGCGGGTGTCACGCTGGAACTCGTCCCCACGGTCGATGGTCACGACACGTCCCAGATCCTCATCGCGCAAAGACCTGCAATACGCGATCAGCCGACGGTCGGAAGCACGCTGCGACTCCCACAGGGCGGCGCAGGTCTCAAATGGCTCCTCCACGGCAAAGAACGCGCCGCGGTAATCGGGATGCGGCGGTGCCCCGCGCATCTCCCGCTACAGCGCATCAATATAAAACCAGTCCACAGTAACGATGTGGTTGAGTGTCGCCTTAATCGAAGGGAAGAAGCCCGTCCGCCGCGCCACAAAGTCCTCCTGCGACAACTGGACACAAGCCCGCAGCAGACGATGGTTAGCCCAGCCGTTGTTATACGCTTCCGTCAGAAAATGCCGCGACAGGCGATTACGGTCCAGCCCGTGTCCCACCA